>Ga0316593_10000045_pt1 | contig 13765 bp, 29 predicted proteins | sample S5NA_3_FD_204564 | JGI IMG/M metagenome (GOLD analysis project Ga0316593, IMG submission 204564) | Metatranscriptome of rhizosphere microbial communities from salt marsh grasses in Alabama, United States - S5-7_160517rA (Metagenome... | ecosystem: Host-associated > Plants > Roots > Rhizosphere ... | reverse complement strand
CTGGACTGGCTGGTCGGACTGGAGTATCAGGTGCTGTCGGTGCTACGGGCACAGCCGGTTCGACTGGAGCTACCGGTGCGACAGGCTATACCGGACCGGCCGGAGCTAATGGCACCGCCGGAGCAACCGGAGCAACCGGAGCGACCGGTACGTCGGGACCTCCCGGAGCTACCGGCGCCAGCGGCGGTCCGGGTGCCACCGGACCCGCCGGATCGCCGGGTCTTAACGGGACTGCCGGCGCGACCGGAGCTACCGGGAGTGCGGGAGCGACGGGAAATACCGGAGCGACCGGCGCAACCGGAGCAGTTGGCCTAGAAGGATCAATCGGAGTTACCGGAGCCACGGGACAACGAGGGCAGTCCGGAGCGACTGGAGCGACCGGCCCAACTGGCAGGACCGGAGCTACCGGTTATACGGGACTTCCGGGAAGAACTGGAGTGATCGGGACGGTAGGTGCGTCCGGAAGAAGTGGTGTGGCAGGTGCTACCGGAGCAACAGGAGCACCCGGAGCAACCGGAAATACGGGTGGTACTGGAGCTGTGGGATTTCCCGGACCTATTGGAGCGACCGGTTCGACTGGACCTATAGGAGCGACCGGTCCAGCCGGAGCAGCCGGAGCTACAGGCGCTACAGGATTGCAGGGAGCAACCGGAAGTACGGGTCCTGCGGGACTTCCTGGAGCCACTGGATCGACCGGGGCTACTGGCGAACCCGGCGCTACCGGAAGTCTGGGATGGACCGGGGCAACCGGAAGTTCTGGAGCGTCCGGAGCAACCGGAGCAACTGGACCTTCTGGAGCAACTGGAGCGACTGGCCCACGTGGTCGAACTGGTGCAACTGGATTGCAGGGATCAACTGGGCCTGTTGGTGATACTGGAGCATCAGGTCCTGCCGGGCGCACGGGAGCTTCTGGCAGTCCTGGAGTACCTGGAAGAACAGGTGCTTCTGGAGCCACCGGACAACCTGGAGCTACCGGATACACTGGGGCGATCGGACCTTCTGGATATACTGGTGCACCTGGAGCGACCGGACCAGTAGGGTATACCGGATCGATTGGTGCCACTGGAGGGGTCGGGGATACAGGCAGCACGGGAGCACGGGGGCCAGATGGGGCGCCCGGTGACACGGGCTACACGGGCGCTACCGGTGCTACGGGAAACACCGGAAGTATTGGAGCTACGGGAGTGCAGGGAGCGACTGGATTCAGTGGAAAACCGGGAGATACCGGAGCGACTGGTGCATCGGGCGCGACCGGAGCTACCGGATCTGTTGGATACACGGGCGCAACGGGTGCTACGGGACCTCAAGGATTTACAGGTGCGACCGGAGCAACTGGGCCACGAGGAGCCACCGGATTCACGGGTCCGGTTGGTGCTACCGGACCAACCGGACCGCAAGGATTGCAGGGAAGCGTTGGATACACCGGGGCGATCGGTCAGACTGGATCGACCGGTGCTACCGGATTTACTGGAGCGACCGGGCAAACGGGCTACACCGGAGCGACGGGTGCGACTGGAGCGACCGGTCCACAGGGGCCCGCCGGGACACCAGGAGCTACCGGAGCGGTGGGAATGACGGGCCAGACGGGACCGGCGGGTGCGACGGGACCCACTGGTAGTCAGGGGTACACCGGAAGTATCGGAGCGACAGGAAGCACTGGTCAGACGGGGGCCACCGGAGTCGCCGGAGATACGGGTTCGAGTGGTGCAACCGGAGCGACTGGAGCTACGGGCGAAACGGGGCCGAGGGGCCAGTCTGGTGCTACGGGGGTTACCGGACCGACCGGACTTACAGGCGCCACGGGCGCAACCGGTCAGATGGGCAGAACCGGAGCTTCGGGCTACACGGGATCCACTGGCCGTACCGGAGTAATCGGTGCTGCCGGAGCTACTGGTGCTACTGGAGCGACCGGGACGTCGGGAGGTCCCGGAGCCACAGGAGCCACGGGCGACACCGGCCCCATCGGAGCTACTGGATTTACCGGATCGACCGGATTTACCGGTGTTCAGGGTGCTATCGGAACACCAGGAGCTACAGGTGCCACAGGTTCGATGGGATGGACCGGGAGTTCCGGCGCTACCGGAGCAACCGGATCAACCGGAGCTACCGGAGCAACCGGATCGACAGGTCCTCAAGGTGCAACTGGGCCAAGCGGCTTTGCAGGGCAGCCGGGAAGCACCGGAGCGACCGGAAGTACCGGATACACAGGTCCGGAGGGGTCGGCTGGAGCGACGGGATCCACTGGACCGCGGGGCCCCACCGGCGCCACCGGTGCCACGGGTCCTACCGGAGCGGTCGGTTCAACGGGCGCGACGGGCTTCACAGGCCGGACGGGTGTGATTGGTCAGATTGGAGCGTCCGGAGCAACCGGAGCGACCGGACCGATTGGCGACACAGGTCCCATCGGAGCAACCGGAGCTTCCGGATCAACCGGTGCAACTGGACAACCTGGTAGTACCGGAGCCACCGGAGCAACAGGTCAGACCGGAGCTACCGGATATACCGGATCGACAGGTCCGCAAGGTGCGACTGGCTCAATTGGAGTGACTGGTGCTACCGGACCTGAAGGTGAGATCGGGTTCACCGGCTTCACTGGAGCCACGGGGCCACGAGGTGCGGCCGGTAGCACGGGCGCAACGGGTGCTGCTGGCGTAGTGGGCAGAACTGGTGTGAGTGGCGCTACGGGCGCAACGGGCGACACAGGCAATACCGGTACCACTGGGCCCGTCGGGCGTACTGGCGCCACGGGGCTGATAGGCAACACGGGCGCTACTGGCTATACGGGCGAGACGGGTACAATTGGAGCCACGGGGTACACGGGACCGCAAGGGGCTACAGGAGCTACGGGGCCCCGGGGAGCACAGGGCGCAACTGGGTGGACGGGAGCGGCTGGAAATACCGGTGCCACCGGATACACTGGAGCTCCCGGCGCAACAGGATCAACGGGAGCCACCGGATTGGCCGGAGCGACTGGGGCTACAGGACCCGCCGGCTCTATTGGATTCACAGGAGCCACCGGAGCAACTGGAATAGCTGGTGCCACCGGAGCAACCGGAGTCCAAGGATTGGCAGGAAAGACTGGATCTACAGGAGCAACAGGCAATACTGGTAGTACTGGAAGTATCGGAGCGCCAGGACGTACCGGTGCAATCGGATATACAGGAAGACCTGGAGATACTGGCTATACCGGATACACTGGAGCGAAAGGCCGCACGGGAGCGTCTGGGGCTGCCGGAAGTCCAGGAGTTATCGGAGCATCGGGTGCCACCGGAGCTACTGGGATTAGCGGAGCGGCAGGGGCAACCGGCTTCACCGGAGCTACCGGAACCCAAGGAATGACGGGGGATACCGGAGCGACTGGATATACCGGGGCAATTGGGGCGACTGGCGCGACCGGAATAATTGGAGCTACTGGATTGCAGGGTCCTACCGGAGCTGAAGGCTCCATGGGCTCAACTGGCCAGCCTGGTGAACAGGGCGATACCGGATCGTCAGGCGCTACGGGAGCCACAGGCGCAACCGGACTTCAAGGCGCCACGGGCCGCTCGGGCGCCACTGGCCTGATAGGCCAGACCGGGGACACGGGCGACACAGGCTACACAGGCCCACAGGGCCGTACTGGCGTGCAGGGCGCTACCGGAGCGACTGGGCCGCGAGGAGTCAACGGCACTAGTGGTGATACGGGAGCGACCGGAGCGTCAGGAAACACGGGCGCCACGGGCGGTACTGGACTGCGGGGTGCCACTGGTTTAATCGGACCCATCGGAGCGACGGGTGTGGCTGGCGAGACAGGTGGAACTGGAGCTACTGGCCTGCCGGGCGCTACGGGAATCAAAGGAGATATCGGAAATACCGGGCCGGTCGGTGCAACCGGAGCGACAGGTTCCGCGGGTGGAGCAGGAGCAGTCGGAGCGACCGGAGCGACGGGAAACACAGGCTACACTGGAGCTACCGGTGCAAGTGGTGAAACGGGTTATACCGGGGCACAGGGCGTCAGGGGTCCAACGGGTGCTACGGGTCTACAGGGTCGCGAAGGTGACACCGGAGATACCGGACATACCGGATATACCGGACGAACTGGTGTTTTGGGTGCAACCGGAGCCACCGGAGCTACGGGAGTCCAGGGTTCTCAGGGCGCAACTGGAATGACGGGACCAGTGGGCGCTACGGGCTCTGTGGGCGAAACTGGAGCCACTGGAAGTATAGGGGCAACCGGAGAGACGGGAACCATAGGAGCTACCGGATGGACTGGTGTAGCAGGTGCTACCGGAAGTGTCGGATTTACTGGAGCAACTGGTTCTGTGGGAGCAACTGGCCTGCAGGGTGATGTCGGGGCAACAGGTCCTCAGGGTATTGCCGGAGCAGGAGGAGGTATTGGATCAACCGGATTTACTGGAGCTACTGGAGCATCTGGACCTCAGGGAGCACAAGGTGCCACAGGCGCTACGGGATCAACCGGGCCGGTCGGCTACACGGGAGCTACGGGCATTCAGGGCACAGGCGGTCCTGTCGGTGCGGTCGGCCCCGTAGGCGCTACGGGGCCCATCGGCCAAGCAGGCTTCACCGGTGCTACAGGCCCCAGTGGTCCTACGGGGGCTACTGGGTTCACCGGAGCGACTGGCCCAGTTGGCAACACGGGCGGAATTGGCGCTCCTGGACGAAGTGGTGCCGTCGGACTGCAGGGAGCTACCGGAGCTACCGGCTCAACTGGAGCTGTCGGGAATACCGGAGCAACGGGACCTATCGGAGCGCAAGGGTTCACCGGAGCCACCGGCCTAGCAGGCAACACGGGGGCCACGGGAGCGACTGGGCTGCAAGGCTTTACTGGCTACACGGGGCCAGCGGGTGCCGCCGGAAGTACGGGAGCAACCGGAGCGACGGGCGGAACAGGTGCAACCGGCCTTATCGGAGCAACCGGCTCGACTGGACCTAAAGGATTGACTGGAGATGTTGGAGAAACTGGTACTGGCGGATCTACTGGATATACCGGAGCAACTGGATCGACCGGATTTAGTGGATCAACCGGATACACTGGTGCAACCGGTGTGAAAGGTGCGATAGGAGCGACTGGTGCAACTGGAGCGACCGGAGCGACCGGATGGACTGGTGCGACTGGACCCGTCGGTGCCACTGGAAGTAAGGGTCTGGTGGGTGCTATTGGTGCTACTGGACTGCGAGGGGATATTGGATTTACAGGTGCAACCGGTGCAGCCGGCATCACCGGAGCCACTGGAGCTGGCGGCCCAGCCGGTAGCACGGGTGCGACCGGCCCGGAAGGGTCAATCGGTGCTACCGGCGCAACAGGTGCCACAGGCCCGCAGGGTCTGCAGGGCGCACAGGGCTCAACCGGGCAGGCTGGGCCCGTCGGTGCAACGGGCCTGCAGGGCGCTACAGGCGCTACTGGACTGGCGGGCTCGACAGGAGTGGCGGGTGCTACTGGCGCGACTGGTTCGAGCGGTGCGACCGGCTTTTCGGGAGCTACCGGAGCGTCGGGGGCAACCGGAGCGACTGGAGCAACCGGAATTCAAGGAGACATGGGAGCCACCGGGTCGAAGGGAGACGCTGGCGTCCAGGGACCTACAGGAGTAATCGGATTCACTGGTGCAACTGGTGCCACTGGAAATACCGGACAAAGCGGTGATACCGGATCGACCGGAAACACCGGTGCAACCGGACCAACTGGTGCTGTCGGAGCCACGGGGTCTTCTGGACCGATGGGGTTCACTGGAGCTACCGGAGCGGCCGGACTACAAGGAGAACAGGGAAATACTGGCGCAACGGGCGCTACCGGTCAGAAAGGGGCGACCGGTCCTAAGGGCAGCGTCGGCGCGACCGGAGCGGCGGGTCCTCGCGGCGACACCGGAGCTACCGGGCCTGCCGGGTCGGCTGGCGATACCGGATTAATCGGCAGCATAGGACCCACCGGGGTTCCGGGCTACACCGGATCGCAAGGCGGTACGGGCCTGCCGGGCGTTATTGGCGAAGTCGGAGCTACCGGGGCAACGGGCGACGTGGGCCAGACGGGCGCAACGGGAAACACAGGCGCTACCGGGCTGCAGGGAGCTACTGGTTTCACGGGCGTTTCCGGAGCGACGGGCCCTGCCGGTTTGGCCGGCCCGGTTGGCTCAACGGGTCCTCAGGGAGCCGCCGGAGCTACGGGTGCCAGTGGACCTAAAGGCGTGGTAGGAGACACCGGATATACTGGGCCGACCGGAGTGGCCGGAGCACAAGGAGTTTCCGGAATGCTTGGTGCAACTGGATCGTCTGGTGCTACCGGAAATACCGGATTCACCGGATACACGGGTGCTACTGGCCCGACCGGTGCTGTCGGAGCCACTGGAAATACCGGAGCAACCGGAATCACTGGAGTGCAGGGAAGTACTGGAGCGACGGGAGCAACCGGAGCGTCAGGACAGAGCGGATCTACCGGTTGGACTGGGCCGCAAGGAGCTACCGGATCGACCGGAGCAACCGGTAACACTGGGTCGTCGGGTGACACGGGATATACCGGACTGCCCGGATCTACAGGAGCGACAGGAGCAACGGGAGGAACAGGTGTCCGGGGATCAACTGGATCGACTGGAAGCACAGGAGCTCCCGGAGCAACCGGAGCGACGGGTCCAGTGGGAGCAACCGGCATGAAAGGTACAGTCGGATCAACTGGTATCACGGGTTACACCGGAGCTTCCGGAGCAACCGGAGCGACCGGAGCAACTGGATTTGCCGGAGCGACTGGTCTGCAAGGTGCTACTGGATACACTGGACCTGCTGGATCAACTGGTGCTACCGGGCCACAAGGATTAGTCGGTGCAACCGGGTCGACTGGAGCAACTGGCAGTACGGGTGCAACCGGGCCAACCGGACGTACCGGGGCAACCGGAATACGGGGACCAACAGGTGATACCGGTAACACCGGTCATACCGGTGCCAGAGGTCGTACAGGTGCGACAGGTATAACCGGAAGTATCGGAGTTGTTGGCGCCCTTGGAGCGACCGGACCGCGAGGATTCACTGGCGACACTGGCCAAGTTGGAGCAACGGGACTGCTGGGAGCCACCGGAGCGACTGGCGTTTCCGGTGCCGTGGGCGCAACTGGTGCTACTGGACCGAAAGGGGAAGCCGGGTCGACTGGAGCTTCGGGGACTGGAGGGTCGACGGGATTCACGGGATCTACTGGAAGTGTAGGCGCCACCGGAGCGACCGGGGCAACAGGCCAAGCCGGAATTATGGGATACACGGGCGCCACGGGTGACATCGGGGATACCGGCGCTACGGGACTGGCCGGCGCTCAGGGAGCCACCGGTTCAACGGGCCCGCAGGGTGCTGTGGGTGCAGTTGGAGCGACGGGTCTGTCGGGTGCCGTCGGCGCTACGGGCGCCACGGGAGTTGCGGGTGCAGTCGGGGCTACTGGCCTTACGGGCGTGCAGGGTGAGCAGGGTTTCACGGGGCCTACGGGGGCTGCTGGCGTCGTCGGACAGCTCGGCGCCACGGGGAGTATTGGAGCTACCGGAGCGACTGGACTTGCCGGAGCTGTCGGAGCGTCTGGTGTAGCCGGAAGTGTTGGATTCACCGGATTGCCAGGTGCTACCGGAAGTACCGGACCACAGGGAGCGACTGGACTCCGGGGTGCGACGGGTCCGCAAGGACTGGTTGGAATTCAAGGTGCTACAGGTGCTACGGGGTCATCCGGTGCAACAGGTGCAACCGGGCCTGCGGGAAACACAGGCACCACTGGAGTTCAGGGCGTCCAGGGTGCTACTGGAGCGACGGGAATACAAGGCGACCGGGGGGCAACAGGTGGAACGGGTGCCACCGGCTTGCAGGGCAGCACAGGAGCGACGGGACCGCAGGGAACGAAAGGGTCGATTGGAACAATCGGATTCCCTGGAGGTATCGGCGCCTCTGGATTTACCGGAGCGACTGGATTTACTGGAACTCGGGGCGATACTGGAGATACGGGACTGGCAGGGAACACCGGGGCGACGGGGTATACCGGTCCTGCTGGGGTCCAGGGAGCCACGGGGCAAACCGGAAGTACGGGTCGACAGGGACCGGTTGGGGCCACTGGAGACCGCGGGTACACTGGTGTCACCGGAGGAGTGGGAGATACCGGACCTGCTGGCGCTACCGGAGCTCCAGGAGTCTCCGGAACCACTGGCGGTACCGGATATACGGGAGCGACAGGTCCTCAAGGTGCGACCGGATCTTCTGGACCCTCCGGTGATACCGGATATACGGGGGCTACGGGAGCTACGGGACCCGCTGGGCTGCAAGGGGCCACGGGCAACTCGGGTGCGACCGGACCCGTGGGATACACTGGAGCGACGGGAGCGACTGGACTTGCTGGAGCGACTGGTGCCACCGGAATTCAAGGACAAATTGGATATACCGGAGCAACTGGAGTTACTGGACCAACAGGTGCTACTGGAGTTGCCGGTCAAATCGGCCCAACTGGAGCTACTGGTGCTACCGGATCGATTGGAATGACCGGGTCTTCCGGAGCAATGGGTGGAACTGGAGCAACAGGGGCAACCGGACCACAAGGGCTAAAGGGTACCATTGGTATGCCTGGTGCTACGGGAAATACCGGCTCATCTGGAAGTCCCGGAGCACAAGGAGCAACCGGAGCTACGGGGGGTACCGGAGCACAAGGTGTCCAAGGTGCGTCCGGACTTCCCGGACCTACCGGATCAACGGGAGCCACGGGGCAGAGGGGTTGGACTGGCCCTCGGGGATACACTGGATCCCCGGGTGCTACCGGTGCTACGGGTTTTACCGGAGTACGGGGACCTGATGGATCGGCAGGTGCGGCAGGTGCAACTGGAGCGACTGGAGCAAGTGGTGCGACCGGATGGACAGGATCTACCGGATATACAGGATACACTGGAGCAACAGGTCCCACGGGAGTCCAGGGCACAGCGGGAGCTCAGGGGACAATGGGGGCGACTGGTTCCATTGGCCCTACAGGAAATACGGGCGCAACCGGAGCGACTGGACTAAGTGGAGCGTCTGGACCAACCGGAGCTACTGGCGCGACTGGCCAGACGGGGGCAACTGGGCCTCAGGGATACACTGGATTCAGCGGAGCGCAGGGAGCTACAGGACAAGTTGGCGATACGGGGCCGGCTGGAGCAACCGGATCAGCTGGAGCAGTAGGTGCAGTCGGTGCAACCGGATTTACCGGACCGACCGGAAACACTGGTGCATCTGGACAGCCAGGACCGATTGGAGCTACAGGCTCAGCAGGACTCTCGGGGTCAACGGGTGCCACTGGTGCTACAGGTCTCGCTGGTCTTTCGGGACCCGTTGGTGCCACGGGTGCACAGGGATTAGTTGGCTATACCGGATCGTCTGGCGCGACCGGAGCTACTGGTCCGGCTGGAGCACAAGGAGCAACCGGAACAACTGGAAACACTGGATACACGGGCATACAAGGAGATACTGGATTGCTTGGAGAACGTGGTACGCCCGGGGATACAGGAGCAACTGGTGCCCAAGGACCACAAGGGGATACTGGACCGCAGGGTTCTGGTGGAGCTGTAGGTGCTACTGGAGCTACTGGTCAAATAGGATTTTCTGGATCTACCGGATCAACGGGACCACAGGGTGCTACCGGTGCTACTGGTCCCGCCGGACTCGCTGGGGCGCAGGGAGCAACTGGAGTAATGGGTGCAGTGGGTGATTCAGGGGATACAGGTGCAACTGGGCCGGCTGGATCGAGTGGTAGTCCAGGCTCAACCGGTGCCACAGGTGCGACTGGACCTGCTGGAAGTGGTGGTACGCCAGGAGATACTGGTGCTTCGGGAGCTACCGGAGCTACTGGAGCGACCGGAGATACCGGACCTCGTGGTTGGACAGGATCGAGCGGAGCCACCGGATATACCGGAGCAACCGGATACACGGGTCCGGCTGGACCAACTGGATCAACGGGTGCCACCGGTTCGCAGGGAGCGACCGGTGGGACTGGAGCCACTGGAGACACGGGAGATCAGGGAATAACTGGATTTACTGGCGAACGTGGAACTGCCGGCGCTACCGGATTGACTGGAGCAACCGGATCGATAGGAGCCACCGGAGAAAGCGGGGACACAGGAGCCACCGGTGCCTCGGGTCCATCTGGTGCAACGGGCGCCACCGGACTTGCAGGAGCTACCGGTGCTACCGGACCAGCGGGAGTTCAAGGAAGTGTCGGCGCCACTGGACAGCTGGGAGCCACGGGAGCGACAGGACAGAGGGGGTCTAATGGGACAGCCGGATCAACGGGCTACACGGGTGCGACTGGGCTTACTGGGGCAACTGGCGCTACCGGGGCCAGCGGCGGTACCGGCCCAACTGGGGCAACCGGCTTTACCGGTCCTGTTGGTTACACGGGGGCGACGGGTCCTTCGGGTGCAACTGGAGCAACGGGAGCGGCAGGAGCTACCGGGAACACGGGGTATACCGGTGTGACTGGATATACCGGGGCGACTGGATTGCAGGGATACACCGGAGTGGCTGGACAGACTGGACGTACTGGCGACACGGGCTCGTCTGGCGCAACTGGAGACACCGGCGCTACCGGAATTATCGGAGCACAAGGATATACCGGTGATACCGGCGCTACTGGACCCATCGGTTTTACGGGACCCACCGGACCCTCTGGCGCTAATGGCCAAACCGGATTCACCGGTGCAACGGGTGCAACCGGCAACACTGGAGCTTCGGGGGCTACGGGACTGCAGGGCATCGTGGGCGCTACTGGGCCGCTAGGAGACACTGGCCTGACCGGAGCTACAGGTGATACCGGGCCCCGTGGACAAGCCGGAACACCGGGTTCTTCCGGATCAACCGGCGTCACGGGTTCTACTGGCGCTACAGGACCGAGTGGGAATGCCGGAAGTCCGGGTGCTACCGGAGCTACTGGACTCGACGGCGCAAGGGGTGCTACTGGATATACGGGAGAGAAAGGAGAACAGGGTTTTACGGGTGAAAGAGGTGGATATGGAGCTACCGGCATGACAGGAGCGACTGGAGCTACCGGAGCGTCCGGACTTTCCGGATCAACCGGTGACACTGGCGCAACAGGTCCAGCAGGTGCTACTGGAGCAACCGGTATGCCAGGATTCACGGGAAGCACGGGAGCATCGGGAGCAACTGGAGCAACAGGCCCAACAGGAGCTACTGGACTAATTGGTGACACGGGAGATACCGGTGCTACCGGAACGATCGGTGTCATGGGATGGACTGGATCGCAGGGAGCGCCCGGAAACCCGGGACCCGCTGGAGCAACTGGTGCTACGGGGACAGCCGGATTGCCTGGGTCAACAGGCGCTACCGGAGCGACTGGGAGCGCCGGAGCAACTGGAGCAACTGGACCCCAAGGAGCAACCGGTAGAGCCGGCAGTACAGGAGCTACCGGAGCAACGGGAGCCACCGGACCATTGGGATTGTCCGGACCGGTCGGCGACACCGGCGTTGCGGGTCAGATCGGTGCAACGGGACCAACTGGAGAAAGGGGCGACACGGGAATTCCCGGATCAATTGGCATGACAGGTTTGACCGGAGCTACCGGCGCTACCGGAGCCACCGGACCTGCCGGAACCGGTGGAGCCGTGGGAGCAACGGGGAGTATGGGATACACCGGATCGACAGGCGCGACCGGATTCACTGGCGATACCGGACCTCAGGGAGCGGCAGGTGCGACGGGACCCGGTGGAGCTCAGGGTGCTACTGGCTCTACGGGTGCTAGTGGCACGGCTGGAGCTGTGGGAAATCCGGGCGCGACTGGTGCGACGGGAGCAACTGGAGCGACAGGCGCTTCTGGTACGAAAGGACCTACGGGCTCGCAAGGCGCTACTGGCCTACAGGGTGCAACTGGCCCAGCTGGAAGCACTGGTGCAACTGGCCCTACCGGCGATTTAGGCGATACAGGTGCAACGGGATATACCGGAGCCACCGGATTTACCGGCGCAAGCGGTGCAACCGGATCTCCTGGAACGTCCGGTGCAACCGGAGCGACTGGCGCAACGGGATTCACAGGCGCCTCTGGTCCTGCCGGACCTACAGGAGGTACTGGAGCAACTGGATTGGCTGGAGCTACTGGAGCGACTGGAGCAACTGGTCCGGCTGGTGGAAATGGTACTACTGGAGCTACTGGAGCTACCGGATTACCTGGCAGTATAGGATTCACTGGAGCAACTGGAGTGAGTGGACCTACTGGAACGATAGGGGCCACCGGGCCCCAGGGAAGTGCTGGCACTGATGGCAGCACCGGGGCTACGGGTGCTACTGGACCGCAGGGAACTTTGGGAATGACAGGTGCGACCGGTGCTACTGGAAGTCAGGGCTTTACTGGTGCAACCGGATTGCCCGGTGCAACTGGTGCCACTGGCGGTACGGGAAATACGGGGGCGTCTGGGGCACCGGGCGCAACCGGTGCAGCCGGCGTCAAGGGGTCAGTCGGAGCTACCGGAGCGACCGGCGATACCGGATCAACGGGTCCAACAGGTGCGGCAGGAGCGGCGGGAACAGGCGGCCGAACCGGTGCTACCGGAGCCACGGGTGCCACCGGAATACCGGGAGATACCGGATATACTGGAGCATCTGGTAGGAGCGGGGCAACCGGAGCAACAGGACCAACTGGCAGTACAGGTGCGACAGGTCCTTCTGGTGCGATCGGAGCCACTGGTAATACCGGCGCAATTGGCGCTACCGGATTTACAGGGTTCACGGGCAATCCGGGACCGACCGGATCGACTGGAGCTACCGGATTAACTGGTGCGACAGGCGCGACCGGATCTACAGGTTCTACCGGTCCAACCGGTCCGACTGGGACTGGCGGAGTTGTGGGAGCAACGGGACCACGGGGTTTTACGGGCCCGCGTGGACCCACGGGTGGCACCGGTGCAACGGGCGTTCAGGGAACCGTGGGTGCTACCGGACCGACTGGTGCGACCGGAGCTACGGGTGCGTCCGGACTGAGCGGAGCTACCGGCGATACTGGAGCTACGGGCTATACCGGCTATACTGGCTGGACAGGATCGAGTGGTCCAGTGGGTGACACAGGAGTGCAGGGCTTTACCGGACCTCCCGGTGCTACGGGACCAACCGGAGCAAACGGAGCCACCGGAGCGACCGGTTTGCCAGGAGACACCGGAAATACGGGTGTGGCGGGAGCTACTGGCTTTACGGGATTACGTGGAAGCCGTGGCGATAGCGGAGAAACCGGATTTACGGGCGCAACGGGCTACACGGGCTCTAGTGGTGCCACCGGAGTGCAGGGGGCGACCGGAGCAACCGGGCCGAGAGGAAGTGACGGCGGACCTGGATCTGCCGGGCTTCCGGGACTGACCGGAGTGACGGGATCGCTGGGATACACCGGAGCGACCGGAGCTACGGGATACACGGGACCGCAGGGTGCTCCGGGTGAGACGGGTATCACAGGGGCGACTGGCCCTCAGGGGTACACTGGCGCGAGCGGAGCGACCGGCTTTACTGGAAGAACCGGAGCAACGGGATTCACGGGCAGTACGGGCGCAACCGGATGGACCGGACCAAGAGGAGCACAGGGTTACACGGGGCAAACCGGATCCACCGGGGCAACCGGTTTTACTGGGACTGGAGGCAGGACTGGAGCAACGGGAGCGACTGGAGCTACCGGATACACAGGTGCGACGGGATACACCGGAGACGCCGGCGCCACCGGCTACACAGGTTCTACCGGAGCTATCGGAAACACCGGACCTATCGGCGCACCCGGATACACCGGCGGTACCGGATATACCGG
>Ga0316593_10000043_pt1 | contig 13880 bp, 25 predicted proteins | sample S5NA_3_FD_204564 | JGI IMG/M metagenome (GOLD analysis project Ga0316593, IMG submission 204564) | Metatranscriptome of rhizosphere microbial communities from salt marsh grasses in Alabama, United States - S5-7_160517rA (Metagenome... | ecosystem: Host-associated > Plants > Roots > Rhizosphere ... | reverse complement strand
TGTTACAGCAACATAAGCAGATACGGAAAAAACGATATGGCTGTCGTAGACGTTCTCAACCAAACCGGAGAAAAGGTGGCACAGGCCGAATTGGCGGATAGCTGCTTCAATATCGACATCAATCCGAGTGTATTGCATTCGGTGGTTAAAATGCAGCTAGCCAACCGCCGGGCAGGAACGGCCTCCGTTAAAAATCGCAGTGATGTCAAGGGCAGCAGGCGTAAGCTTTTTCGCCAGAAAGGAACGGGGCGCGCGCGTCGCGGTGATGCCAATTCACCGTTGCTGCGAGGGGGCGGGGTTGTGTTTGGCCCGCATCCCAAGAGTTGGGCGATTAAAGTCCCCAAAAAAGTTCGGCGTTTGGCACTGAAAATGGCGCTGAGCAGCAAACTGAAGGATAAAAGCTTGATGGTTTTGAAGGATATTTCGCTTTCCGAAATAAAAACCAAAGCCTTTGCAGGAATTCTATCGGACCTTCAACTTAATAATGCATTGTTCATCACGGCTGAAAAAAACATCAATATCGAACTCTCCGCGCGCAATATCCCCGGCGTGAAGGTGCTTCGCAGCGACGGATTGAATGTTTACGATATTTTGAAATACCGACATCTGGTATTGCTCGAGCCTTCAATCGAGCAGATTGAGGGGAGGCTTGCATGAATGCCTACAGCGTCATCAAGAGACCGATCGTAACAGAAAAAACCAGCATCCAGAAGGAAAAAGACAATCAGGTCACCTTCGAAGTTGATGCAAATGCCAATCGCGTTCAGATCCGCAAAGCCGTCGAGGAGATTTTCAAGGTACAGGTGGCAGGCGTTCGTACGGCCCATGTGCGCGGCAAATTCAAGCAGCGGGGAAGAATTATCGGTAAACGGCGCGATTGGAAAAAGGCTGTCGTAACGTTGCTGCCCGGACAACGCATTGATTTTTTTGAAGGTGTTTAAACAGGGAGTTTACAATGGCTCTTAGAAAGGTCAAACCCACATCCCCCGGCAGAAGATTTCAGGCCTATGCGACATTTGAAGAGATTACACGCCGCCAACCTGAAAAAAGTCTTCTGCGCGTGGTTAAAAAATCCGGCGGCCGCAACGCCAATGGACGCATTACAGCACGCCACCGAGGTGGCGGACACAAACGCCACTATCGCGTGATTGATTTCAAGCGCGATAAGATCGATATCCCCGCACGTGTTGCCGAGATCGAATACGATCCCAATCGTTCGGCACGTATCGCGCTGTTGCACTATGTCGACGGTGAGAAACGATACATTTTGGCGCCTCGCAATCTCCAGGTCAATGATCGGGTCATCTCGAGCGAGAATGCGGATATCAAGCCTGGCAACACGCTGCCGCTGCGAAATATACCGCTGGGAACCCACATTCATAACATTGAATTGCGGATCGGCAAGGGGGGGCAAATCGTCCGCAGTGCCGGGACTTATGCCCAGCTCATGGCCAAGGAAGAGCCCTACGCCTTGATCAAACTGCCCTCCAGTGAAGTTCGCATGGTGTTGTCCAGTTGCAAAGCCACGATCGGGCAGTTGGGCAATGTCACCCATGAAAATACCGCTTTGGGCAAGGCCGGCCGTAAACGCTGGTTGGGTCGCCGCCCCAGTGTACGTGGGGTCGCTATGAACCCCATCGACCACCCGATGGGAGGCGGTGAAGGACGTTCATCGGGGGGACGGCACCCGTGTAGCCCTTGGGGGATGCCGACCAAGGGTTATAAAACGCGTAAGAACAAGCGTACCGACCGCTACATCGTCAAGCGGCGGTCGAAACGATAATCGCCGCAGGGCAACCCGGGGAGTAGACCACGTAGTGCCCCCGCGTCGCAACAGAAGTATCAGGAGATAATATGCCACGATCGCTGAAAAAAGGCCCGTTCATCGAGGATAAATTGATGAAGAAGGTGTTGCAGGCCCAGGAAACACGCAATGCCCGTGTTATTAAAACCTGGAGCCGGCGGTCTACCGTTATTCCCGAAATGGTGGGGCTGACCTTGGCCGTGCACAATGGGCGCAAGTTCATTCCGGTTTTTGTATCGGAGAATATGGTTGGTCACAAACTAGGCGAGTTCTCGCCGACCCGCACCTTCTATGGCCATGCCGGTGATAAAAAGTCTAAACTTAAGAAGTAACATTTAGAAAAGGGATGACTCCAATGGAGGTTAGAGCGGTTGCTAAATTTATGCGTATCTCGCCCAACAAGGTCCGCATGCTTACCGGAGCGGTGAAGGGCAAACCCGTTGAAAAAGGCATTGAGATACTCAGGTTCATGCCTCAGAAAGCGTCCAATATTCTGGAAAAGATCGTTCACTCGGCAGTGGCCAATGCGGATCAAAACCCGGATATCGACGTCGATGCACTGGTCATTCAGAATGTAATTGTCGACGGGGGACCTACCTTGAAGCGGTTTCGAGCGCGGGCGCGTGGTCGTGGCACACGAATTCTTAAAAGAACAAGCCATATTACGGTCATTTTAGCCGACGAATCGGTTTAAAAAGAGGAGGTACGGCCTTGGGTCAGAAAGTAAATCCCATCGGGTTGAGATTGGGTATTGTTAAAACCTGGGAATCTCGCTGGTATGCCGGCAAGCAGTACGCCGAATATATCCTGGAAGATCATAAAATCCGGCGTTTCGTCAAAAAGAAACTCTATCATGCCGGTGTTTCCAAAATCGAGATCGAACGTTCCTCCCGGAGAATTCGACTGCGAATTTACACTTCGCGGCCTGGAATCGTGATCGGCAAAAAAGGATCCGAGATTTCCCAACTCAAGACCGCCGTCGAAAAATTAACCGCTCATGAAGTTTTAATTGATATCCAGGAAGTCCGCAAACCAGAGATCAACGCCCAGCTGGTGGCCGAAAATGTGGCCATGCAGATCGAGAGACGGGTGGCTTTTCGGCGGGCGATGAAACGGGCTGTCACCTCGGCCATGCGGTTTGGTGCCCAGGGCATCAAAATTGCTGCCGGCGGCCGTCTGGGCGGCGCTGAAATGGCGCGCTCGGAATGGTATCGGGAGGGACGTGTTCCTCTGCACACCTTGCGTGCGGACATTGATTACGGATTTGCTGAAGCCAAAACGACCTATGGCATCATCGGCATCAAGGTGTTTATCTTTAAAGGTGAAATATTGAAGAAGGATGCGGTTGCCCAGGGCAGCCATTAAGCCACAGGAGATGCGGACATGCTTAGTCCCAAAAAGGTTAAATTCCGAAAGCAGCAGAAAGGCAGAATGCGGGGCATCGCGCGCCGCGGATCCGATCTCGCATTTGGTGAATATGGATTGCAGGCTGTCGAGTGCGGCAAAATTAGTTCCAAGCAGATCGAGGCCGCCCGAATTGCCATGACACGCCACGTCAAAAGAGGCGGCAAAATGTGGATTCGTATTTTCCCGGACAAGCCGTTTACCAAAAAACCTGCTGAAGTTCGAATGGGCAAGGGGAAAGGCTCTCCGGAAGGATGGGTTGCGGTGATCAAACCCGGACGCATTCTCTATGAAATGGAGGGTGTTTCCCGCGAAATGGCCAAAGAAGCACTTCGGCTGGCTTCTCACAAGCTTAGCGTGAAGACCCGCTTTGTCGAGAGGAGTGAATTGTCATGAAGCCAAGTGAAATCCGAGACATGAGTCCGGAAGAACGGAACCAGAAATTGGTAGAAATGCAGGAAGCCTTCTTCAATTTACGATTTCAGCACGAAACCGGACAATTGGAGAATCCGCAAAAGCTTAAGCAGGCCAAGCGTGATGTCGCCCGCATCAAGACCATCATTCGTGATATGGAATTAAACCCAAACCCTACAAGTGAATCATAATGGCGATGATGAAGACACGAGTTAACAAACGACAAGTGGTTGGGACGGTTGTCAGCGACAAAATGGACAAAACCGTGGTTGTGGTAGTCGAACGGTTGGTGAAACACCGCCTCTACCACAAATATATTCGGAGACGCGCTAAGTTCTCCGCACACGATGAGGCTAACAACTGCCAGGTCGGCGATAAGGTGATGATTACCGAGTCACGTCCCTTAAGTAAAACAAAAAAGTGGCGGGTCAGCAAAATCATCGAGAAGGCGGTTTGATTGTAAAGGATAATCGACAATGATTCAGGCAGAAACAAAGCTAACTGTGGCAGACAATTCCGGGGCGAAAAAGCTTTACTGTATCAAAGTTCTCGGTGGATCCCGTAGGCGTTATGCCAGTGTCGGAGATATCATCGTTGTTTCCGTCAAAGAGGCGATTCCCAACGCCAAGGTGAAGAAAGGCGATGTCCTTAAAGCGGTTGTTGTTCGTACCAAGAAGGAAATCCGGCGTGTCGACGGATCCTACATCCGCTTTGATGACAATTCAGCCGTACTTGTAAACGCTAGTCGCGAACCTGTTGGTACCCGCATTTTCGGACCGGTTGCCCGCGAACTGCGCACCAAGGGGTTTATGAAGATCGTTTCCTTAGCACCTGAAGTTTTATAAGAGATTCTGCCCTTGCGGAGAGCGATACCCATGGTCAAGACAAAATGTCATTTGAAAAAAGACGATAAGGTCAAGGTTATTGCCGGTAAAGATTACGGCAAAATCGGCAAAGTCCTAAAGATTAACAAAAAGAAAGCGCGCGTTCTGGTTGAGAACATCAACATCGTAAAACGGCACCAGCGACCATCCGCTACCAACCGGCAAGGCGGGATCATTGAAAGTGAGGCCCCCATTCACTGGTCCAATGTCATGCTGATGTGCAACAAATGCATGAAACCTGTGCGCATCTCGATGAAGCGCCTGGAGGACGGCAAAAAGGTGCGCTTCTGCAACAAATGTGAGGAACTCATCGATAGTTAACAGGTGGGTTGCCGGAGGAGTGACATGTCACAACTGAAGCAGTTTTACGAAGAAGAAGTCGTCCCCAAGCTGAAGGAGACCTTTGGCTATAACAATGCCATGCAGGTGCCGAAACTCGAGAAGATTGTTTTGAACATGGGGCTTGGTGAGGCCATTCAAAATATCAAGTTGCTGGATTCTGCTGTTGAGGAGCTGAAGGTCATTTCAGGGCAAAAGCCCGTCATTACCAGAGCCAAACGATCCATCGCCGCTTTCAAACTGCGCGAGGGGATGCCGATCGGCTGCATGGTAACGGTTCGGCGGGAAAAGATGTACGACTTCTTCTCCAAACTGGTCAATATTGCCTTGCCGCGTGTGCGCGATTTCCGCGGCATATCCGGGAAGGCTTTCGATGGACGGGGAAATTATTCGCTGGGAATTAAAGAACAGTTGATTTTTCCGGAAATCGATTACGATAAAATCGATAAGATCAAAGGGTTGAACATCACCATCGTCACATCAGCCGAGACGGACGAAGAAGGTAAACTACTTCTGAAGCTCATGGGTATGCCCTTTCGCAATTAGCAAACGGAACGATAGGTGACGGGTAGAATTCTGTCCACAAGGAGGACAAGTTGGCAAAAACATCACTCAGAATGAAGGCCCAGCGAAAACCAAAATTTGGCGTGCGTGCGTATAACCGTTGCCCCGTGTGCGGTCGGCCAAGAGCCTTTATGAGAAAATTTGGGATTTGTCGAATCTGCTTCCGTGATATGGCCTCCCAGGGCAAACTCCCGGGTGTCACCAAATCCAGCTGGTAATCAGTGGATTGGAAGGTTTTGCGAATCCAATTGGACTACAGGTAGAGATAAACGGAGATCAAAAATGGCGATAAGCGATCCCATTGCGGATATGTTAACCCGAATCAGAAATGCTGCGAAGGCCAAATTCAACAGCGCCGATGTGCCTGCATCGAAGCTCAAAACGGAATTGGCCCGGGTCTTGAAAGATGAAGGATATATCAAGAATTATAAATTCATTCAGGACGGAAAGCAGGGTATTCTGCGAATTTATCTCAAATATGGACCAGGTCAGAAGGCGACGATCTATGGGATCGAACGTGTAAGTAAACCCAGCCGCCGTGTCTACACCAAGAGCAAGGACATCAGACCGGTTTACAACGGTATGGGGATCTCCATTCTGTCGACCTCGCGTGGTATCATGACCGATAAGAAGGCCCGGCAGGAAAACGTCGGAGGCGAAGTCCTCTGCAATATTTGGTAATAAGGGGAACGACGATGTCTCGAGTTGGTAAAAAACCGATATCGATTCCCGAGAAGGTGCAGGTAAGCCTTAAAGATCGGCTTGTCACTGTAAAAGGCAGCAAGGGCACCCTATCGCGGACGATCCACGATGCAGTGGACTTGAAAATTGCTGACGGCACCATTGAAGTCCAGGCCAAAAGCCAAAACAAAAAAAACATCGCTTTGCAGGGACTCACCCGCAGTCTCGTCGACAACATGGTTACCGGCGTAGACAAAGGGTTCGAGCGCGTGCTCGAGATCAGCGGTATTGGCTACCGGGCGGAAGTCAAAGGCAATTCTTTGGTGCTGAATCTAGGATATTCAAATCCCGTCAATTATGAACTCCCCAAGGATGTTACCGCCAGCGTGGATAAAAACACCATCATTAAGCTGGCAAGCATCGATAAGGAAGTCTTAGGCCAAACAGCCGCGTCCATCAGAGAGCTGCGACCACCCGAACCTTACAAGGGCAAGGGGATCAAATACGCCGAAGAGCGCATCATCCGAAAGGCTGGCAAAACCGGAACCAAGTAAGCGGAAGAGAACGAATTCCTCCGCTCATTTAAAGAAGGACATGAACACATGGGTGCGACAGAACCGAAACGGCTGGCACGTATAAAACGTAGACGGCGTATCCGTAAACGAATCCAGGGTACCACGGGCAGACCACGGCTATGCGTTTTCCGTAGCGCCAAGCATATTTATGCACAAATTATCGACGACACCCGAGGTCTGACCTTGGTTTCGGCTTCGAGTACCGAAGCGGAAATCAGACAGAAAGAGAAATTTGAAAACAAAGTTGCTCTGGCTACCTTCATCGGTAAACAGGTTGGTGAACGTGCTCAGGAACAAGGAATCAAACAAGTGGTCTTCGACCGCAATGGATTCCTGTATCACGGGCGCGTGAAGGCCGTATCAGAGGGTGCCCGAGAATCCGGGCTTGAGTTCTAGTATTTAATCGCTTGAAGGAGGCAGTCCCTTGTTCAAACAAGAAGCAGCTGAGAATCAATTCATCGATAAGGTCGTCCACATCAACCGGGTTGCTAAGGTTGTTAAGGGTGGTCGGCGTTTCAGTTTCAGTGCCATTGTCGTCGTCGGTGACGGACAGGGGTCCGTTGGTTTTGGATTAGGCAAAGCCGGCGAAGTACCGGAAGCGATTCGCAAAGGTGTTGAAAAGGCGAAGAAGAATATGATTCAAGTGCCATTGAAGGAAGGCACGATTCCCTACGAGGTGATCGGCAGGTTTGGTGCCGGACGTGTACTTTTGAAGCCTGCCTCGCAAGGGACGGGCGTCATCGCGGGTGGTGCGGTGCGCGCTGTGCTGGAAGCCGTTGGGATTCAAAATATTTTGACCAAGTGTATGGGATCGCACAATCCCCATAATGTCGTCAAGGCGACGCTGGCCGGACTCGAGATGCTCGAAAGCCGAAAAGATGTTGCCGCGCGTCGTGGTAAGAGCATCGACGAACTGCAGTAAGGAGTTCAATCCATGGCAGAGAAACTCAAGATTACGCTTGTGAAGAGCATGGTCGGCAGACCCGAAAAGCACCGTAAAGTTCTGCGCGGCATGGGGCTCACGAAGATGAACAAAACGGTCGAACTGGTGGATACGCCGGAAATTCGCGGCATGGTGCACAAAGTATCACATTTGGTTCGAACTGAGGAGAGCAATTCATGAAACTCAACGAGCTTTCGCCGGCGAAGGGATCCAAACGGTCGCGCCAGCGCGTCGGGAGAGGCGTTGCCTCCGGTTGGGGAAAGACCGCTGGCCGCGGTAGTAAAGGGCAGGGCGCGCGGTCTGGCGGTGGCGTTCGCCCAGGGTACGAGGGCGGCCAGATGCCCATTCATCGGCGTCTTCCGAAGCGCGGCTTCACCAACATCTTTAAAAAGAATTTCGCTGTCATCAATATCCGCGATTTATCCCGTTTTGAAAACGGAGCCACCGTTGATGAAGTCGCACTCGTCAAAAGCGGTCTCGTCAAAGGGGCCTACGACGGTATCAAATTGTTGGGACAGGGCGATATCGATTTTCCTCTTCAAATCAAGGTGAGTGCGATTAGCAAGAGTGCGCAGGAAAAAATCGTGGCTGCCGGTGGAACAGTCGAGGTTTTGTAAATGGTTGGTAGCGGGTTCCAGAACATATTCAAGATTCCCGAATTAAAAAAGCGCATCCTTTTTACCCTGGGGCTGTTGGTGGTCTATCGGGTTGGCGTCAACGTACCGGTGCCGGGAATCGACAGCGCTGCGCTGGCCGAAATCTTCAATCGATTCCGAGGCGTTCTGGGGATTGTCGATCTCTTTTCCGGGGGGGCTTTAGAGCGTTTTTCGATTTTCGCTTTAGGGATTATGCCCTACATCAGTTCCTCTATCATCTTGCAGTTGCTTACGGTGGTTATCCCGCATTTGGAGCGACTGTCCAAGGAAGGGGAACAGGGACGCAAGAAAATTACCCAGTACACCCGTTATGGAACGGTTCTTCTCAGTGTCATCCAGGGTTTCGGTATCAGCTACGGACTTGTTCAGGGCAATGCGAATGCGATTCCGGCAGCCGTGTTCATCCCTTTGACGGTTATCACGCTGACTGCCGGAACGGCCTTTATCATGTGGCTGGGGGAACAGATTACGGAACGGGGCATCGGTAACGGTATCTCATTGATTATTTTTGCCGGCATCGTGGCACGGGCGCCGGCAGCCGTCGGTGCGACCCTGGAACTGCTGCGATCGGGTACCATGAATATTTTCCTGGTGCTGATCCTGCTGGTTTTCATGGCCATTGTTGTGGCCTTCATTATTTTTGTCGAACAGGGCCAGCGACGAATTCCCGTTCAGTACGCCAAACGCGTGGTGGGGCGGCGTCTCTATGGGGGACAGAGCACGCATCTGCCGCTCAAAATCAACCAGTCCGGTGTTATTCCACCCATTTTTGCATCATCGATCATCATGTTTCCGGCAACGGTTGCCAGTTTCATTGAGCTTCCGATCATGCAAGCCATCGCCGATGCCTTGCGTCCCGGCAATATCTGGTATGAACTGCTCTTCGTCGGCTTTATCTTTTTCTTTTGCTATTTTTACACGGCGGTGACCTTCAACGTCGTTGATGTGGCCGACAATATGAAAAAGCAGGGCGGATTTATCCCTGGTATTCGACCGGGTAAGCGGACAGCCGATTACATCGACAAAGTCTTAACGCGAATTACGCTGGGCGGCGCCATCTATGTTTCGGCGGTCTGTGTTCTACCGTCGGTCCTGATCACCCAGGTTAACGTACCCTTTTACTTCGGCGGAACGGCACTACTGATCGTGGTAGGCGTTGCTATTGACACGATTGCCCAAATCGAATCGCATATGCTCACGCGTCATTACGAGGGCTTTTTGAAAAAGGCCGGACCGAGCGTCCGTAGTCGTTGATGCGCGTTTGCGATTTAACAGACAAGCTTATCGACATCGAATGCGGCGATTGACAACTCAAAGATCTTACGGGAACGGATAGCGGGGGCGCACATGGCGAAAGAGGAAGCGATCAAAGTCGAAGGCACCGTTCTGGAGACGTTGCCGAATGCGATGTTCAAGGTGGAGCTTGAAAACGGCCATAAGGTCTTGGCGCATATATCCGGTAAGATGCGAATGCATTTTATCAAGATTTTACCGGGCGATACTGTCACGGTAGAGCTTTCACCATATGATTTAAGCAGAGGCCGCATTACCTATCGGTCCAAATAAAAGCCGACTGGCGAAAGCACAGTTTCGAGGCATCCGGCTTGCGGGCCGGTTTGATGATGAGGAGCAGGTAAAATGAAAGTCAGGGCATCCGTTAAAAAAATGTGCAGCAAATGCAAAATCATTCGGCGCAAGGGTGTCGTGCGTGTGATTTGCGAAAACAAACGGCATAAACAACGGCAGGGATAGAGGAGGAGCAGCATTGGCACGAATTGCGGGCGTAGATTTACCAAAAAATAAGCGGGTGGAAATCGGCCTGACGTATATTTACGGCATTGGGCGCACGACTTCGCGTGAAATCCTCGCAAAGCTGGATATTAGCCCGGATACGAAGACGGATGCGCTCACCGAGTCCGAAGTCAACAATATCCGCAAAATGATCGATGACAATTACCGTGTTGAAGGCGAACTTCGCTCGGAAGTCGCCATGAATATCAAACGTTTGATGGATCTAGGCTGCTATCGCGGGCTTCGCCATCGCAAAGGGCTGCCGGTGCATGGCCAGCGCACCAGCACGAATGCCCGAACCCGTAAAGGACCCAAGCGAGCCGCCGTGAAGAAAAAGGGTGGCGCCAAGAAGAAGTAATGTATCAGCATACAGGGATTAGAATAAATGCCTAAAAAGACCCGGATCAAGAAAAAAGTCAAAAAGAATATTTCGACAGGCGTTGTCCATATCCAGTCGACGTTTAATAACACGATTATCACGATTACCGATGCGATGGGAAACGCCGTGGCGTGGTCCAGCGCCGGCCTCCAGGGCTTTAAAGGCTCCCGGAAGAGCACGCCTTTTGCCGCACAACTGGCCGCTCAGGATGCCGCTAAGAAGGCGCAGGAACACGGGATGAAAACCGTGGAGGTCTATGTCAAAGGGCCTGGACCCGGACGGGAATCGGCATTGCGGGCCCTGCAGGCCGCCGGTTTCAACGTGACCATGATCAAAGACGTTACCCCGGTGCCTCACAACGGTTGCCGCCCCCCTAAAAGACGCCGCGTATAATTTTTGTAGCAATGCAAGTTACCGTCCGTTAGGACGTAAAGGAGGATATCTTGGCACGATACACCGGTTCCGTTTGTCGGCTGTGCCGGCGAGAGAACATGAAGCTCTTCCTCAAGGGAGACCGATGTTTTTCTGATAAATGCGCATTTGACCGCCGCGGTTACCCGCCCGGGCAGCATGGTGAACGCCGCGGGCGTAAAATATCCGACTACGGCATTCAGTTGCGCGAGAAGCAGAAGGTCAAGCGGATGTATGGCCTGACCGAAAAACAGTTCCGCCTGTTTTTCAAACGGGCCCATCAGCAGAAAGGCATTACGGGAACCAACCTGTTGGTCATGCTGGAACGCCGGCTGGATAATCTGGTTTACCGCATGGGCTTCGTCAATTCTCGTACCCAGGGACGACATTTTGTACGGCACAACCACTTTACGGTAAATGGCAAGAAGGTCAACGTTCCGTCGTTCCTCGCCAAACCGGGTGATATCGTTGAAGTGCGCGAAAAGAGCCGTGCGATTCAAGCCATCAGCGATTCGCTGGATGCCGTGGTCCGTCGAGGTGTTCCCCAGTGGATTGAATTGGAAAAGGAGGCGTTTCGGGGTATCGTCAAAGGTCTGCCCGCTCGCGAAGATCTGACCATGCCGATTCAGGAGCAACTCATCGTCGAGCTTTACACGAAATAGCGAATTCAACCCAAACGCATAGGGACATGGTGTTGCCCTCATCATAGGGAAACGTCCTCGCGCGGGGAAATCTGCTATCCTCCCAACCATCTGGAGAAATAACATGTCGTCAAAAGACCTAATGTACATGAACTGGCAGGAAATGATAGCGCCGGAGAAAGTCCAGGTAACCAGCGACGGAACTTACGGAAAATTCGTCTGCGAACCGCTTGAGCGCGGGTTCGGGATTACGATTGGGAATTCGCTGCGTCGTATCATTCTGTCTTCGCTCTACGGTGCGGCGATTACATCGGTCAAATTCGACTCGGTTATGCATGAGTTCAGCGTCATTCCAGGCGTTTTTGAAGATGTTTCCGAAATCATCCTCAATCTCAAATCGATTCGCTTCAAAACCAAAGATGCGACACCCCGTCAGATCATTCTTTCCAAGAAAGATGAAGGGCCGGTAACGGCGGCCGATATCGTTAGCAAGGACGGCGCTTGTGAAGTCCTTAATCCCCAGCAACCCATCGCCACGCTTACGTCTGAGGGTCAATTGAATATGGAAATGACCGTCAAGATCGGGAAAGGCTACGCGCTCTCAGAACAAAATAAGGACGAAGATGCCCCCGTAGGGACCATCCCTATTGATGCCGTTTTTTCACCCATTAAGCGGGTCAATTACGTCGTAACGAATGCCCGCGTCGGCCAGCTTACGGACTATGACAAACTGACGCTGGAGGTCTGGACGGACGGGAGTGTGAAACCAGAGGACGCCGTGGCTTATGCGGCCAAAATCCTCAAAGAACAAATGAGCCTCTTTATCAATTTTGACGAAACGGCCGAGCCGTCTCCTGAAAAACAGGCCAAAGACAGCGACGCAAGCGATTTTAACGAGAATCTTTATCGTAGCGTGGAAGAGCTCGAGCTCTCCGTGCGCAGTGCCAACTGTCTAAAGAACGCTGATATCCATAAGATTTTTCAACTAGTGAGCAAGACCGAAGCCGAAATGCTGAAAACGAAGAATTTCGGACGCAAGTCGCTGAACGAAATTAAAGAGGTTCTGTCGGAGATGGGCCTCGCTTTGGGTATGAAACTGGAAGGGTTTACACCGCCTGAAGAAGAAGAGGTCGAAGAAGGAGAGTAAGCGATCCTATGAGACATCGAAGAGCTGGAATAAAATTAGGTCGTACGGCGAGCCACAGGAAGGCCATGTTTCGCAATATGGTCACCTCGCTCTTCAAACATGAACAGATACAAACAACGGATGCCAAAGCCAAGGAACTTCGCCGTTGGGCCGACCAACTGGTAACCTTGGCCAAGCGGGGCGATCTGCATGCTCGGCGCCAGGCCATGGCCATCATTCAAGAAAAAGGGGTGGTCCATAAACTATTTGAGGATGCCCCGAAACGATTTGCCGATGTGAACGGAGGCTATACGCGCATTGTAAAGGTTGGTTACCGACCAGGCGATGCCGCCGCCGTGTCCTTGGTGCAGCTTGTGTCGCCGGAGCCCAAAAAGAAGAAAAAGCCACGCCGCAAGAAAAAAGCAGCTCCGGCTGTCGAGACGCCACAGGCGACCGAAGCGAAGGACGCCGAGATTTCCGCCGCCGAGGAGGTTGCTGCCGCTGAACCAGCGGAAGCCGAGGCTGCTCCCGAAACGCCGGAGGCAGAGGCGGCCGCGGAACCGGCTGCTGAAGCGGCCCCTGTGGCAGCGGATGAGGCGGTAGAAGCCGAAGCCGCCCCCGCCGCCGCATCGGAAACGCCGGCCGAGGCTGCCGAGCCAGAGACAAAAGGCAGCGAAAAGAAAGAAGAAAAATAATACCATCATCTCCCGATGATTTGCCGTTAAGCCCTGCCGTAATGACGGCAGGGCTTTTTTATTTGCTGTAACCGAAGTAGCCTGTGCCAAGAATAAGGAGCGGAGAATCCTTATTGGTGATTCTTTTAATAAAAGGTGTTTAAAATGGCCGTATTGCTCTACAATACGTTGACACGCAGGAAAGAAATTTTCGCACCGCTTCAGCCCGGATCCGTCGGGATGTATACCTGCGGACCAACCGTCTATAATTATGCCCACATCGGCAATCTGCGCACCTACCTTTTCGAAGATATTCTCAAACGAACCCTGCTTTATAACGACTATGATGTAAAGCACGTCATGAACATCACCGACGTCGGGCATCTGACAGGTGACCGGGATATGGGGGAGGATAAGCTCGAGACAGGCGCCCGGCGAGAGGGAAGATCCGCCTGGGAAATCGCCGCGCACTATACGGAGGCTTTTCAGAAGGATATCGAGCGACTCAATATCCTGGCGCCCACCATATGGTGCAAAGCGACGGATACGATACCGGAACAAATCGAGCTGATCAGGAAGCTGGAGGAAAAGGGA
>Ga0316593_10000042_pt1 | contig 13946 bp, 28 predicted proteins | sample S5NA_3_FD_204564 | JGI IMG/M metagenome (GOLD analysis project Ga0316593, IMG submission 204564) | Metatranscriptome of rhizosphere microbial communities from salt marsh grasses in Alabama, United States - S5-7_160517rA (Metagenome... | ecosystem: Host-associated > Plants > Roots > Rhizosphere ... | reverse complement strand
TGTTGAAATGGTAATGCCGGGTGACAACATTGCAATGACTGTCAGCCTGATTGCGCCGATTGCGATGGAAGAAGGTTTGCGTTTCGCGATCCGTGAAGGTGGCCGTACTGTTGGTGCCGGTGTTGTTTCTAAGATTGTTGAGTAGGGCATATGACTGCTAATCAGAAAATCCGTATCCGTTTAAAAGCGTTTGATTATCGTTTGATCGATCAATCAGCGCGAGAAATTGTTGAAACTGCCAAGCGTACTGGTGCGCAGGTTAAGGGTCCGATTCCTTTGCCTACGAAGAAAGAGCGTTTTACCGTGTTGATTTCACCGCATGTAAATAAAGATGCTCGTGACCAGTATGAGATTCGTACACATAAACGCTTGATGGATATTGTTGATCCAACTGACAAAACAGTTGATGCGTTAATGAAGTTGGATTTGGCTGCTGGCGTAGACGTCCAGATTAAGTTGACTTAAAGGGTTTGGCGTGTGGCTAGTGCCGCCGTTGATAGCTGAGAAGCTAGGAGTTTAAAAATGACGATTGGTGTTGTAGGTCGTAAAGCAGGAATGACGCGCATCTTTACCGATGCTGGTGACTCTATTCCAGTGACAGTGGTTGAGGTTGAGCCTAATCGCGTTACCCAGATCCGTGATTCAGAGCGTGATGGTTATCGCGCCTATCAGGTGACCTTGGGTTCACGTAAGGCTAACCGTGTTTCAAAGCCTAATGCCGGGCATTTTGCCAAGGCTGGAACTGAAGCGGGTCGTGGCTTATGGGAGTTCCGTCTTGCTGACGGCGAGGGCGATGATATTGCGGTGGGTAATGAGATCAAGGTTGACGTCTTTGAGGTCGGTCAGAAGGTTGATGTTGCCGGTAAAAGTATTGGTAAAGGTTTTGCGGGTGTAATTAAGCGCTACAACTTCCGTATGCAGGATGCTACTCATGGTAACTCCTTGTCGCATCGCGCACCGGGTTCGATTGGTCATTGTCAAACGCCTGGTCGTGTATTCAAGGGTAAGAAGATGTCTGGCCATATGGGTGCGGCTCAGACGACTACTCAAAACCTTGAGATTGTCCGCGTTGACGTGGAGCGCAATCTGCTCTTGATCAGAGGTGCGGTTCCTGGTGCTAAAGGCGGAGATGTGGTAATTCGTCCGTCAGTTAAAGCGCGTTCGTAAGGAGTTGGGTAAATGGAACTGAAACTGGTTACAAAAACAGGTCAAGAATCAACCAATAGCGTAACGCTGTCGGAAGATACTTTTGGCAAAGAATTTAACGAAACGCTGGTTCACCAGGTCGTGACCGCCTATATGGCTGGCGCGCGTGCCGGAACACGTGCGCATAAAAATCGTGCGGCTGTTCGTGGTGGCGGTGCAAAACCTTGGCGACAAAAGGGGACAGGACGCGCAAGAGCTGGTACAATACGCTCCCCGTTGTGGCGGACTGGCGGTAAAACCTTTGCGGCGACACCTCAGGATCATTCACAGAAGGTGAATAAGAAGATGTATCGCGGCGCAATGCGCTCGATTTTGTCAGAGCTTGTTCGTCAGGGGCGGTTGGTTGCAGTTGATGGTATTACGCTGGATGCACCTAAGACAAAAGAGCTTAATCAAAAGCTGGCTGCAATGGGTTTGCAGGGGCGTATTTTGATGGTGACAGCGGCTGAAGATACAGCGTTATCACTGGCAGCTCGCAACCTGATGAATGTTGATGTTGCTGAAGCGCGTCACATTGACCCGGTTAGCCTGGTTCGTTTTGATAAGGTTTTGATGACAGCTGATGCCATCAAACAAGTTGAGGAGATGTTCGCATGAAAAAAGAGCGTTTGATGAAGGTGCTGCTCGCGCCTCACATCTCTGAAAAGTCGACTGTAGTGGCTGATGCAAATCAGCAGTTTGTATTTAAGGTTGTGCCTGATGCAAACAAGCTTGAGATTAAAAGGGCGGTTGAACTGATGTTTGACGTAAAAGTCGATGCGGTTCAGGTGTCAAATGTAAAAGGTAAGAGTAAGCGTTTCGGCCAGACTTTTGGGCGCCGCGCTGACTGGAAGAAAGCCTACGTTAAACTGCAGCCTGGTCAAGATATTGACTTTGCTGGCATATAGATAACGTTGAACGAGCGAGTATAAGGATTTAAAGTCATGGCATTAGTAAAAACAAAGCCGACTTCAGCAGGCCGCAGGTTTGTTGTTAAGGTTGTGACGCCTGAGCTTCACAAGGGTGCGCCTTATGCGCCTTTGCTTGAGAAAAAAATCAAGTCTTCAGGCCGCAACAATGCTGGTCGTATTACTGTTCGTCGTCGTGGTGGTGGTCACAAGCAGCATTACCGCGTTGTTGATTTTCGCCGCAATGATAAGGATGGTATTCCAGCGCGTGTAGAGCGTCTTGAATATGATCCAAATCGCAGTGCGCATCTGGCATTGATTTTGTTTGCCGATGGCGAGCGTCGTTACATGATTGCGCCTAAGGGTGTGGTTGCGGGTACAGAAGTGTTTTCTGGTATTGATGCGCCAATTAAACCTGGCAGTTGTTTGCCGTTGCGAAATATTCCTGTGGGTACAACAGTTCATTGTATTGAACTTAAGCCAGGAAAAGGCGCGCAGATCGCGAGAAGCGCTGGAGCTGCGGTGCAGTTGGTTGCTAAGGAAGGAACACATGCAACAGTGCGTTTGCGTTCCGGTGAAATGCGCAAGGTTCTTGCTGATTGCCGTGCAACTATCGGTGAGGTTGGTAACTCTGAACATGGCCTACGTTCGCTGGGTAAGGCCGGTGCAAACCGCTGGCGCGGTAAGCGTCCAACGGTTCGTGGTGTAGCTATGAATCCAGTTGATCATCCGCATGGTGGTGGTGAAGGTCGTACCTCTGGTGGTCGTCATCCTGTAACACCTTGGGGTGTGCCGACTAAAGGTTACAAGACTCGTAAGAACAAGCGTACGGATAAGCTTATTATTCGTCGTCGTAAGTAATTTAATGTAGAGGGCTAGAAACGTGCCACGTTCAGTCAAAAAAGGTCCATTTATAGATGCTCATCTTCTTAAAAAAGTAGATGAAGCAGTTGAAAAAAATGATAGGCGTCCGGTTAAAACCTGGTCTCGTCGTTCGATGGTTATGCCACAAATGGTTGGTTTGACTATTGCTGTACATAATGGTCGTCAGCATGTGCCTGTTCTGATCAATGAAAATATGGTTGGCCACAAGTTGGGTGAGTTCTCTGCAACTCGTACCTACAAAGGCCATGTTGCAGATAAGAAGTCAAGGTAACGGAGTCTAATAAATGGAAACGACTGCAACTTTGCGAAATGCACGAATCTCACCTCAAAAGGTGCGATTGGTCGCAGATCAAATTCGCGGCATGCGCGTTGAGCCTGCCTTGCAGACTCTACAATTTAGCACCAAGAAAGCTGCTGCTATCATGAAGAAACTGCTTGAATCTGCAATTGCCAATGCTGAGCATAATGACGGTGCAGATATTGATGAGTTGAAGGTTTCGACAGTATTTGTCGATGCCGGCCCAACTCACAAGCGTATCCGTGCACGTGCCAAAGGCCGCGCAAATAGAATTCTGAAGCGCACTAGCCACATCACTGTGGCTGTTGCTGAGAAGTAAGAGAGGCAATTATGGGACAAAAAGTTCATCCAACGGGCATACGTCTTGGAATCGTTAAAGACTGGAATTCCAAGTGGTATGCGGACAGCAAGGATTTTCCTGGGTACCTGCACTCTGACCTGAAAGTCCGTGAGTTCTTGCAGAAGAAGCTGGCACAGGCATCTGTAAGTCTTATTCAGATTGAACGTCCGGCACGCAATGCCCGAATTACAATTCATACTGCCCGTCCAGGCATTGTGATTGGTAAGAAGGGTGAGGATATTGACAAGCTTCGTCATCAGGTTGCCAAGATGATGGATCTGCCAATCGCCGCTGTACATCTTAATATTGAAGAAATTCGCAAGCCTGAGTTGGATGCGACTCTTGTTGCACAGAGTGTTGCTCAGCAGCTTGAAAGGCGCATCATGTTTCGCCGTGCGATGAAGCGTGCTGTCACCAATGCAATGCGCTTGGGAAGCCTGGGTATTAAAGTAATGGTTTCAGGCCGCTTAAATGGTGCTGAAATTGCGCGTACTGAGTGGTATAGGGAAGGTCGCGTTCCTCTTCATACTCTGCGTGCTGATATTGATTATGGTGTAGCATCTGCGCATACGCCATCTGGTGTAATCGGAATTAAGGTGTGGCTTTTCAAGGGCGAAGTCTTTGGCGGTACTGAAAGCGCTGAAGCTCAGGAAAAAGCTGCTGCTAAGTAATAGGATATATAGAGATGCTGCAACCTAAAAAAACGAAGTTCCGCAAGGTGCATAAAGGCCGTAATCGCGGTTTGGCACAGCGCGGTAGCAAGGTCAGCTTTGGTGAGTTTGGTCTAAAGGCGATTGCACGTGGTCGTATCACTGCACGCCAGATTGAGGCTGCTCGTCGTGCGATGACACGCCATGTAAAACGTGGTGGCCGTATTTGGATTCGTGTTTTTCCTGATAAACCTATTACTAACAAGCCGTTGGAAGTTCGTATGGGTAAGGGTAAAGGTAATGTTGAGTACTGGGTGGCTGAAATTCAGCCTGGCCGTATGCTGTATGAAATGGAGGGCGTTTCTGAAGAAATCGCTCGTGAAGCATTTCGTTTGGCAGCTGCTAAGCTACCACTCAAAACAACATTCGTGTCTCGGAGCGTGATGTAATGAAGGCGAGTGAACTGGTAGGAAAGAATGTCGACGAGTTGAATAAAGAACTCGAAGACCTGCTGCGTGAAGGTTTTAATCTGCGTATGCAGCTAGGTTCTGGTCAAATGGCACAGAATCATCTGCTTAGGCAAAATCGTCGCAATATTGCGCGAGTCAAAACCGTTTTGAATCAGAAGGCGAGTGACTGATCATGAGTGAAGAAAATAGTGTTGCACGTGAAATAAGCGGGCGTGTGGTCAGTAATAAAATGGATAAGACGATTACTGTAATGGTTGAGCGTCGTGTTAAACACCCTGTATACAAAAAGTATATAAAGCGTTCAACAAAATTCCATGCTCATGATGAGAATAATGAGTGTAACGAAGGTGACCTCGTTACTATCACTCAGAGCCGCCCATTGTCTAAAAGCAAGTCATGGGCCCTGGTTCGTGTTGACGAGCGTGCGCCTGAAATTGGCTGATTGCCGATTTAATAGCACTCTATATATAGAGTTTAGCGGAGACGAAAAATGATTCAGATGCAGTCAAACTTGGATGTGGCAGATAATAGCGGTGCCCGTCGTCTGCAGTGCATTAAGGTACTGGGTGGCTCAAAACGTCGCTATGCCGGTATCGGTGACATTATTAAGGTAAGTGTCAAGGAAGCGATTCCTCGCGGCAAGGTTAAAAAGGGTGATGTTTATAATGCAGTTGTTGTGCGCACCCGTAAAGGCGTTCGTCGTGGTGATGGCTCATTAATCCGCTTTGATGGCAATGCTGCGGTATTGCTGAACGCTAACCTGCAACCAATTGGTACTCGTATCTTTGGGCCAGTGACACGTGAGCTGCGAACTGAGCAGTTTATGAAGATTGTGTCTCTTGCACCTGAAGTGCTTTAAGAGTTATTGCGGATTGAAACTAGGTAAATAACGATGCGTAAGATCAAAAAAGGCGATGATGTCATCGTTCTGACAGGTAAAGATAAGGGTAAACGCGGAACTGTTCTCAGTGTAACTGCTGATAACCGTGTGTTCGTGGATAACGTCAATATGGTTAAGCGCCATACAAAAGCAAACCCACAGGCGGGTGTTGCTGGCGGTATCATAGAGAAGGAAGCGTCATTGGATATTTCCAATATCGCTTTATTCAACCCGGCGACAAAAAAGGCTGATCGTGTAGGTTTTCGTGTTTTGGAAGACGGTCGTAAGGTGCGTTACTTCAAGTCTAATGACGAAGTAGTTGATATTTAAGCGTAAGGTTTTTAGCAATGGCTAGATTGTCAGATTACTATAAAGATACTGTGGTTAAGCAGCTGATGGAGCAGTTTAACTATGGCAGTGTAATGGAGGTGCCTCGCATCACCAAGATCACCCTGAACATGGGTTTGGGTGAGGCGGTTGGTGATAAGAAGGTCGTCCAGCACGCTGTTGGAGATATGGAAAAGATTGCCGGGCAAAAGGCAGTTGTTAACTTGGCGCGCAAATCTATTGCCGGCTTCAAAATTCGTGATGGTTGGCCGATTGGTTGCAAGGTAACTCTGCGTAGTACGCAGATGTATGAGTTCCTGGATCGTCTGATTAGCGTGGCAATTCCACGTATCCGCGATTTCCGTGGCCTGCCTGCAAAATCGTTTGATGGTCGTGGTAACTACAGTATGGGCGTGCAGGAGCAAATTATCTTTCCTGAAATCGATTACGACAAGATCGATGCGCTGCGTGGTATGGATATTACCTTTACTACCACTGCCAAAACAGATGAAGAAGGCCGCGCTTTGCTGGCCGCATTTAACTTTCCATTTAAGGGTTAAGAGTTATGGCTAAGAAGTCCATGGTTAACCGTGAGACCAAGCGTCAACGTACTGTTGCTAAATTCGCTGCTAAACGCACTGAATTAAAGGGCATGATGAGTGATGCTAATCTGAGTTCTGAAGAACGTGATGAAGCGCAGCGCAAGTTTCATGCGCTGCCACGTGATTCTAGTCCAGCACGCATGCGTAATCGCTGCAGCTTGACTGGTCGTCCACATGGTTACTACCGCAAATTTGGCTTGGCACGTAATAAGCTTCGCGAAGCGGCAATGCGTGGTGATATTCCAGGTCTGGTTAAGGCTAGCTGGTAATAGATTAAACGTGGGCTGGTTGTTCAGCCTGCAAAGACGAGACTTTGGAGTAAAACTTAATGAGCATGTCTGATCCAATCGCTGATATGTTGACACGGATTCGCAATGGACAATCGGCTGAAAAGTCGCAAGTGTCCATGCCATCATCGAAACTAAAAACATCAATTGCTGAAGTTTTGAAGAATGAGGGCTACATTGCTGACTTTAAAGTCAACGAGGAAAACGCTAAGCCTGTTTTGGTGGTTGACCTGAAATATTATGAAGGTAAACCTGTTATTGCCACTATCAAACGTGCAAGTCGTCCTGGTGTTCGTATGTACAAGCCAAAGGATGATCTGCCAAAAGTTGATGCTGGCCTGGGTATTGCTATTGTCTCTACGCCAAAGGGTGTTATGACAGATCGTGCTGCACGTTCTGCCGGTGTAGGTGGCGAAGTAATCTGTTATGTCTCGTAAGTGGTGATCTGACATGTCAAGAATTGCTAAAAAACCTATTTCTGTCCCAGCTGGTGTTGACGTCAAGATTGACGGTCAAACTGTCACTGTAAAAGGCAGCAAAGGTCAGTTGGTACAAGTCGTGAGTGACCTTGTGAAGGTTGCTCGTAATGATGCGAATGAGCTGGTTGTGTCTGTCTGTGAAGATAACAAAGATTCATGGACCATGGCCGGTACTGCTCGTGCACTTGTTAATAATATTGTAACGGGTGTTAGCGATGGCTTTGAGAAAAAGCTTCAGCTGATCGGTGTTGGTTATCGTGCGCAGGCTCAAGGTAAGATTCTTAATCTGACTCTTGGGTTTTCTCATCCAGTAAACTACGAGCTGCCAGAAGGTGTTACTGCTGAAACTCCTAGTCAAACTGAAATCGTTGTAAAGGGTATCGACAAGCAGAAGGTTGGTCAGGTTGCGGCTGAGATTCGTGCCTACCGTCCACCAGAGCCTTATAAAGGTAAGGGTGTGCGTTATGCGGATGAACATGTGGTCCGTAAAGAGGCCAAGAAGAAATAATTATTATTGGATATGGCTATGGATAAGAAGACATCTCGTTTACGTCGCGCACGCCGTGCTCGTGCCAAGATTCGTGAATTGGGCGTTAATCGCCTGACCGTTACACGCACGCCTCGACATATTTATGCCCAGGTTATTGCGCCTAATGGTAGTGAAGTATTGGCAAGTGCATCAACCTTGGACGCTGAAGTGAAGAAAGACACTTCATATACAGGTAATGCTGATGCTGCTAAAGCTGTCGGACGTATTGTTGCTGAACGTGCAAAATCAGCGGGAATAACGAAGGTTGCATTTGATCGCTCAGGTTTTAAGTATCACGGTCGCGTAAAGGCTCTTGCTGATGCTGCCCGTGAAAACGGTCTAGAATTCTAAAGGAACTTACTATGGCAAATTTTGAACAAGCGAGTAGTGATGGCCTGCAAGAAAAGCTTGTGTCTGTACGCCGCGTAGCCAAGGTTGTAAAAGGTGGTCGTATCTTCGGTTTTTCAGCACTGACAGTTGTTGGTGATGGCAATGGGCGTGTCGGTTATGGTACTGGCAAGGCTCGCGAAGTGCCTGCGGCAATCCAGAAGGCTATGGAAGCAGCTCGCAAGAATATGGTTACCGTTAACCTTAATGAAGGCACTCTTCAGCATGCGCTGAACGGCATTCATGGGGCTGCAAAGGTGTATATGCAACCAGCTTCAGAAGGTACAGGTATCATCGCTGGTGGTGCTATGCGCGCGGTATTTGAAGTTGTTGGTGTTCATAATGTTCTTGCCAAGTGTATCGGTTCTAGTAACCCGATAAATGTTGTTCAAGCCACTATTAAGGGCTTGGATAACATGGCTGACCCTGAATCAGTGGCAGCCAAGCGTGGCAAAACAGTTAAAGAGATTATGGGTTAAGCCATGGCTGATAAGAAAATAAAAGTTAAATTGGTACGTAGCATGAATGGCCGTTTGCCATCTCATAAAGCATGCGTATCTGGTTTGGGATTGCGTCGCATGCATCAATCTGTTGAGGTTGAAGATACTCCAAGCGTGCGCGGCATGATCAATAAAGTTAATTACATGGTTAAAATTGAGGAAGGCTGATCATGCGCTTGAATACAATTAAGCCAGCTGCTGGCTCTAAATCAAATGCTAAGCGTGTTGGCCGTGGTATCGGTTCAGGTTTGGGTAAAACCTGTGGTCGTGGTCACAAAGGTCAGTCTTCGCGCTCTGGTGGTTTTCATAAGGTCGGCTTTGAAGGCGGCCAGATGCCATTGCAACGCCGCTTGCCTAAGGTTGGCTTTACCTCTCGTATAAGTGCAAAAACTGCTGAAGTGCGTTTGAGTGAATTGGCCAAGGTTGAAGGTGATGTGATTGATCTGCTTTCATTGAAAGCTGCTAATGTTGTTGGTCAGCAAATTTTGCGTGCCAAGATCATGGCTTCAGGTAGCGTTGAGCGTGCGGTTACTGTAAAAGGTGTTTCAGTTACTAAAGGTGCTCGTGCTGCAATTGAAGCTGCTGGCGGAAAGGTCGAAGACTAAGTGGCTTTACCAGGTGCAGGTCAAATGGGCGGAGCTGCCGCTGCAGGGCGTTTCAGTGAACTGAAACGCCGTTTGCTTTTTGTGCTGGGTGCATTGATTGTGTTTCGCATTGGCGCGCACATTCCTGTGCCAGGTGTGGATCCAATTGCACTTGCTGAGCTGTTTAAGCAGCAGCAGGGTACTATCATTGACATGTTTAACATGTTTTCCGGTGGTGCCTTGTCTCGCTTCACGGTTTTCGCGATAGGGATAATGCCGTATATTTCGGCCTCCATTATCATTCAATTGCTTACCTCGGTTTTACCGAAACTTGAGCAGCTGAAAAAAGAGGGTGAAGCAGGGCGTCGTAAAATATCGCAATATACTCGATATTTTACCGTGGTATTGGCGACGATCCAGGCAGGTGGTGTGGCTTATGCCCTTCAAAGCCAGCAATTTGGCGGCCTTCCTGTCGTAATTGCACCTGGTCCAGCATTCATGTTCACCGCAATCGCAACTCTTGTTGCCGGGACCATGTTCCTGATGTGGTTGGGGGAGCAGGTTACTGAGCGTGGAATTGGGAACGGTATCTCTATTATTATATTTGCAGGTATTGTAGCCGGCTTGCCTAGGGCAATTGGCGGGACGCTTGAGCTTGGAAGTACTGGCGAGCTTAGCTTGTTCATGATTTTCTTTTTCATGGTTTTGGCTGTTGCAGTGACCTTCTTTGTAATCTTTGTTGAGCGCGGCCAGCGCAGAATTACGGTCAATTACGCTAAGCGTCAGCAAGGCCGGAAAATGTATGGCGGCCATACCAGTCATCTGCCGCTTAAAGTGAATATGGCAGGTGTTATACCGCCGATATTTGCGTCGAGTATAATTCTGTTTCCGGCTACTGTTGCAGGTATGTTTGGTCAGGGTAATGAAAATCTGGCTTGGCTGCAGGATGTGGCGCGGATGCTGTCACCTGGGCAACCTATTTACGTTATGATGTATGCGATTGCGATTGTCTTCTTTTGTTTTTTCTATACTGCCTTGCAGTTTAATCCAAAGGACACCGCCGATAATTTAAAAAAATCGGGGGCATTTATTCCTGGGATTCGACCTGGAGATCAGACAGCGCGCTACATTGATGGCGTGATGACCCGGTTGACTGTTGCAGGGGCTATATACATTACTCTTGTGTGTCTGTTGCCAGAGTTTCTGATTGTTAACTGGAACGTTCCTTTTTACTTTGGTGGGACATCCTTGTTGATCATCGTAGTTGTAGTCATGGATTTCATGGCTCAAATACAGGCCCATTTAACTTCACATCAATATGATGGGTTGATGAAGAAGGCCAATCTTAAGGGTTACGGCGGAAACGGTCTCATTCGTTAATCCTTTTGTCATAAAATCTAAGATTTTACTTGGGGTTTGGCGTGAGAAGAAGTATAATTCGCCTCACTTTTTTCGAGGGGTAACACCCCTTTTGATTTTGGAGATGTTGCAATGAAGGTTCGTGCTTCTGTCAAGAAGATTTGCCGTAACTGTAAGGTTATTAAGCGAAAAGGTGTTATTCGGGTGATTTGTACAGACGCCCGTCATAAACAACGCCAGGGTTAAAAACGAGAATTTTCATTCTGATAGGGGCTCGTATGCTTGATTTAAATAGCATTCGGGGCTAAAATTTCGCGTTTTCCGATATGGCCAGCTGGCCAGAGTAGAGGAGTTGCCTGAGATGGCTCGTATTGCAGGTATCAACATTCCGGTAAATAAACATGCTGAAATTGCTTTAACAGCAATTTACGGTATTGGTCGTACACGTGCACGTAGTATGTGTGCAGCGGTAGGCATTGAGCCTTCTGCAAAGATCAAGGATCTGCCGGAATCAGAAATTGAGGCGCTTCGTGGTGAAGTCGCCAAGTTCACAGTCGAAGGTGATCTTCGTCGTGAAGTTTCCATGAACATTAAACGTCTGATGGATCTAGGGTGTTTTCGCGGTATCCGTCATCGTCGTGGTCTTCCTCTGCGTGGTCAACGTACCCGCACGAATGCCCGTACCCGTAAGGGTCCTCGTAAGCCGATTAAGAGATAACTGGATTTAGGATATGGCAAAGCCAAGTACACGTACGCGTAAGCGCGTTAAAAAAGATGTGGTTGATGGTGTGGCGCACGTACACGCATCATTTAACAACACAATCATCACTATTACTGACCGCCAAGGTAATACTCTTGCGTGGGCAACTGCGGGTGGGTCAGGTTTCCGTGGTTCTCGTAAGAGCACACCTTTTGCGGCTCAGGTTGCTGCTGAACGTGCTGGCGCTGTCGTAAAGGAATTCGGTATGAAGAACATGGATGTCATGGTCAAGGGCCCAGGTCCTGGTCGTGAGTCTGCTGTTCGCGCGCTCAATTCGAGCGGCTTTAAAATTAATAGTATTACGGACGTAACGCCTATTCCACATAATGGCTGCCGTCCTCCTAAGAAACGTAGAGTTTAGTTTGGAGAATCGTCGTGGCTAGATATATTGGCTCAAAGTGTCGTTTATGCCGCCGTGAAGGTGAGAAACTTTTTCTTAAAGGTGAGAAGTGCTACACCTCTAAGTGCGCCATGGAAAATCGCGCATTTCCACCTGGACAGCATGGTCAACGTCGCACACGTTTAACAGACTATGGTGTTCAGCTGCGTGAAAAGCAAAAGCTGCGTCGTATCTACGGCATCCTGGAAGGACAGTTTCGCTCTTACTACAAAGAGGCTGACCGTCGCAAAGGTTCTACCGGTGAAAACCTGTTGAAGCTTCTTGAGGGACGTCTTGATAATGTAGTTTATCGCATGGGCTTTGCAGCATCACGTACTGAAGCACGCCAGCTGGTTCGTCATAATGGTGTTGTTGTTAATGGTACCAAGGTTAATATTCCTAGCTACCAAGTGAAGGCTAATGAGTCTATTGCTATTAGCGAAAAAGCAAAAAACCAATTGCGTGTTAAGTCTGCAATTGAGTTTACACAGCAACGTGGTCTTGTTGACTGGGTCGATGTGGATGCAAGCAAAATGCAGGGTGTATTCAAGTCTGTTCCAGAGCGCAGTGATCTGCCAGCAGAAATCAACGAAAGCTTGGTTGTCGAGTTGTATTCTAAGTAATCGTTGTTTTAGGCACATTTAGCTTACAGTTTTTTAGAGAGGACGGCATATGCAAGGCTCAGTAACTGAGTTTTTGAAACCACGAGTTGTTGATGTTCAGGAAATCAGCAGTAATCACGCGAAAGTCGTTTTAGAACCTCTTGAGCGTGGATTCGGTCATACCCTGGGTAATGCACTTCGTCGTATTCTGTTGTCTTCAATGCCTGGTGCGGCTGTTGTTGATGCGGAGATTGAAGGTGTACTTCATGAATACACAAGTATCGAAGGTGTACAGGAAGACGTAATTGAGATCATGCTGAACCTGAAAGAACTTTCTATTCGCATGCACGAAGGTACTGAAGCTACCCTTACTATTAACAAGAGTGGGCCAGGTCCTGTTCTTGCTAGTGATATTCAGTTGCCACACAATATTGAGATCGTTAATCCTGATCATGTTATTGCTAACTTGAGTGACTCAGGCAAGCTTGTTGCCACACTAAAAGTAGAACTGGGTCGTGGTTATGTTGCTGCGACTGCGCGCGAAGAACTTGATGAAACACGCCCAATTGGGCATCTTCGTCTGGATGCGTCTTTTAGTCCTGTTCGTCGCGTTGCCTATTCAGTTGAGCGTGCACGTGTAGAACAACGTACCGACCTTGACAAGCTGATCATTGATTTAGAAACCAATGGTGCAATTGATCCAGAAGAAGCAATTCGCCGTGCAGCTAATATCTTGCGTGACCAACTTTCTATTTTTGTTGATTTGCAGGGGACTGAAGAGGCTGTTACAGCTCCTAAAGAAGCTGAAATTGATCCAGTTTTGTTGCGTCCGGTTGATGATCTCGAGTTGACGGTTCGTTCCGCCAACTGCCTCAAGGCTGAAAATATTTATTATATCGGTGACTTGATCCAGCGTACAGAAGTTGAATTGTTAAAGACTCCAAACCTTGGCAAGAAGTCGCTGACTGAAATTAAAGACATATTGGCTGCCCATAGTCTTTCATTGGGTATGCGTTTAGAAAATTGGCCGCCAGCGAGTCTGAAACAAGGCGAGCAGGCTGCTGGATAAGCAGAAATCGGTCAACAGTTTTTGGTAGTTTGAAACCATAAGGAATTAAGTAATGCGTCACCGCAAAAGTGGTCGCCAATTAGGGCGTAACAGTAGTCATCGCAAAGCGATGTTTAAGAATCTTACTGCTTCTCTCATAGAGCATGAGGCCATTAAAACTACTTTGCCAAAGGCAAAAGAGCTTCGTCGTCATGCTGAGCCTTTGATTACCATGGCTAAAGAAGACAGTGTCTCGAAACGTCGTTTGGCATTCAGTCGCCTGCGTAGTGATCTAGCGGTAGGTAAACTGTTTAATGAGTTGGGGCCTCGTTACAAGGCTCGCCCTGGCGGTTACCTGCGTATTCTTAAATGTGGATATCGTGCCGGTGACAATGCGCCAATGGCCATAGTCGAACTGGTTGATCGTCCAGAAAGCGCTGTTTCTGAGTAAATGTTGATTGTTTAGCATAAACATTAAAAAAGCCGG
>Ga0316593_10000039_pt1 | contig 14170 bp, 25 predicted proteins | sample S5NA_3_FD_204564 | JGI IMG/M metagenome (GOLD analysis project Ga0316593, IMG submission 204564) | Metatranscriptome of rhizosphere microbial communities from salt marsh grasses in Alabama, United States - S5-7_160517rA (Metagenome... | ecosystem: Host-associated > Plants > Roots > Rhizosphere ... | reverse complement strand
TTGATTGTGCCTCTCCGCAAAAGCGGTGGTCGCAATGCTCATGGTCGTGTGACTGTTCGCCATCGTGGTGGTGGACACCGCCGTTTTATCCGCTTGGTTGACTTCAAGCGCGATAAATTGGGTATCCCCGCTCGTGTGGCTGCTATCGAATATGACCCGAATCGTACCGCCCGCTTAGCTTTGCTCTTCTATGCAGATGGCGCTAAACGCTATATCCTTGCCCCGGTGGGCGTCAAGGTTGGCGATACGCTCATGTCTGGTCCTGAAGCAGAAGTTCGCACCGGTAATAGTTTGCCCATCGCAAATATACCGGTCGGTACGATGATCCACAATGTCGAGATGAAAGAAGGCAAAGGTGGACAGATGGTTCGTTCAGCGGGCGCTTCTGCGCAATTGCTGGCGAAAGAGGGCGATTACGCTCAAGTCCGCTTACCCTCTGGTGAGGTTCGTCTGGTTCGGCAAGGTTGCTACGCAACAATTGGTCAGGTTGGCAATGTCGACCATAGTAATATCAAATTGGGTAAGGCAGGTCGCAAGCGTCACTTGGGTATCCGCCCGACTGTACGCGGCTCTGCGATGAACCCGAACGACCACCCGCATGGTGGTGGTGAAGGTCGCCAACCGATCGGTATGCCGGGACCGAAAAGCCCTTGGGGTCAACCTACTTTGGGCTACAAGACCCGCCGTAACAAAGATACCGACAAGTATATTGTGCGCCGCCGTAACAAAGGCAAACGGTAGGGGCAAGCGAGGATTTAGTTATGTCACGTTCGTTGAAAAAAGGGCCTTATATTGCCCCGAAACTACTCGTAAAGATTGATGCCATGAACCAGAAAGGTGAAAAGAAAGTCGTTCGCACCTGGAGTCGGGCAAGCGTTATCTTCCCTCAGATGGTTGGGCACACAATTGCTGTACATGATGGCCGTCGTCACGTGCCGATTTACATCACTGAGAATATGGTAGGACACCGTTTGGGAGAATTTGCTCCCACACGCACTTACCGTGGTCACGCGTAGCAGGAGTTTGAATTATGGCTACTCAAGATGTTCGCGCTAAATTGAGCTATCACTCAGTGTCTGCTCAGAAAGTTCGCCTTGTAATCGATCTGGTTCGAGGTAAAGATGCTGTTGAAGCGCTCGAAATGTTGCGCTTTGTACAAAAACGCTCTGCAGACCCAGTACGCAAGTTGCTGGCTTCAGCAGTAGCTAACGCCGAAGAGAATTTTGGCCTGAGCCGGGATGATCTGTATGTCGCTAAAATCTTTGCAGATGAAGCGCCTACCCGTAAATGGCGTCGCTTTGGTGCACGCGGTCGTTTCAAACCGCTCTTGCGCCGCTCTTCGCATGTCACTGTTATCTTGCGTGAGCGAGAAGCGTAAATAAAGGACGCAAAGGAGATATTATGGGTCGTAAAGTTCATCCCGTTGGTTTTCGCCTGAAAGTCACGCACCCCTGGAAAGCTCGTTGGTTTGCTAAGGGGACACAGTATCGTGAACAATTACAGCAGGATATTGCTATTCGCAGCCTGCTGACAGGTGTGGCAGCCAAAGGCGGTTCTGCTACTTATCGTAAAGTTGAAGAACTTCGCAAGACATTATCCGAATCTGTACTCACGCAACGTGCTGGTATTTCTAATATTGAAATTGAGCGCTTTCCTGGCAAGATCAAGGTTTCAATCCACACCGCTAAACCAGGGGTGCTCATCGGTCGCAAGGGCGAAAGTGTCAAGAAAGTCCGCAAGAGTCTTGAAGATTTGGTTGGTCAAAAGATTGATTTGGATGTAAAAGAAATCAAATCACCTGATACCGATGCGCATTTGATTGCGGTCAATATTGCAGATCAACTCAATCGCCGTATTGCTTATCGCCGTGCCATGAAGCGCGCGATCCAAAATGCAATGCGTCAAGGCGCTGAAGGTGTCAAGATTGAAGTTTCTGGTCGCCTGAGTGGCGCCGAAATGGCGCGTCGCGTTTGGTTGCGTGACGGGCGCGTACCTCTGCAAACCCTGCGAGCTGATATTGACTTCTCGGTTGCTAAAGCGATTACCGCTTATGGCGCAATCGGTGTCAAGGTATGGGTTTACAAAGGCGAAAAAATGCCCAAAGTAGAAGAAGAAGCTGAAGCAACTGAAGGCGTCTACGTTAGCCAGTAGACCCCAGGTTGTTTGAGAAAAGAGGTTATTCTAATGTTGATGCCAAAACGTTTTAAATGGCGTAAACAAATGCGCGGTCGAATGCGCGGCAAAGCCTTGCGCGGCGCCGAAGTCAGCTTTGGCGACTATGGCATTCAGGCTTTAGAACCAGGCTGGATTTCTGCCCGTCAGATCGAAGCTGCCCGTCGTGCAATTGTGCGTTCTATGCGTCGTCGTGGTAAAGTCTGGATCCGTATCTTTCCAGACAAACCCTATACCAAGCGCGCGGCTGAGTCTCGTATGGGTAAGGGGAAAGGCTCGGTGGAATACTGGGTTGCAGTTGTGAAACCCGGTCGTATCATGTTTGAGATCGGCGGTCTTCCTGATGATGTGGCAGTTGAAGCGTTGCGTTTAGCGCAATACAAACTGTCCATTAAAACCAAGATCGTTTCTCGCGAAATAGGAGAATAGACATGCAAGCTAATGAAATTCGCAAACTGTCTATTGGTGAAATCGAAACCAAATTATCTGATGCCCGCGAAGAGTTAATGAAACTTCGTTTTCAGCAGGTTACAGGTCAATTAACAGATACCAGCCGAATGCGCTTTATACGTCGCGATATTGCTCGCATGAGCACCATCATCCGCGAACTTGAAGCAGCGGCTGAAGTGGAAGGTGAAGCATGAACGAGCGTCGTCGCATGACTGGTTTCGTGACCAGCAATAAAATGATGAAAACCGTTGTGGTTGAAGTCACACGAACCTATCGTCACCCGCTTTATCACAAAGTTGTTCACAGCAGCAAACGTGTCAAAGCACATGATGAACTAGAATGTAATATCGGTGATCAAGTTCGTATTGTCGAGAGCCGCCCGATCTCTAAAGATAAACATTGGGTTGTCGAGGAGATTGTCAAGCGTGAACAGCGTACTGCCGATACTGGTGTAGGAGAATTAAGCGATGATACAAAGTGAGTCTCGTTTAAAGATTGCTGATAACACTGGCGCACGCGAAATATTAGTCATCAATGTAACTGGTGGCTCAGTGCGTAAATATGGCGCTGTCGGTGACGTTGTGGTTGCTACGGTAAAAGCGGCTGCACCACAAGGCTCTGTCAAGAAAAGCGAAGTCGTTCGTGCTGTTATCGTGCGCTGCTCTAAAGAATGGCGCCGAGACGATGGTTCTCATATTCGCTTTGATGATAACGCTGCCGTTATTCTTGACAGTGATGGCAAAAACCCCAAGGGCAGTCGTATTTTTGGACCCGTGGCACGCGAATTGCGTGAGCGTGGTTTTACAAAAATTGTTTCGCTTGCCCCTGAAGCGTTGTAGGGTTTGGGAGCAGAATAATGAAGAATAAGATCCGCAAAGGCGACACCGTTGAAGTTATTAGTGGTCGCTTTGAAGATAAAGGTAAACGCGGAGAGGTCATTAATGTCCTCCCTAAGGATGATCGCGTTGTAGTGCAAGGCGTCAATATTCGCACCAAGCACCAGCAGCAAGTGCAAACACAAGGGCGCACGATCAATCCTGGTTTGATTAAGTTTGAAGGACCGATGCACATTTCAAATGTGATGCTGGTTTGTCCCAAATGCGATCAGCCTACTCGTGTCGCAGTGCAACGCGATGAAGAAGGCTCGCACCGTGTTTGCAAAAAATGCCAAGCGATTATTGAGTAGGGAATGCTGGCTGGAGCGTTGATATGAATAAAATGAAAGCGTTTTATCAAGAAGAAGCGGTGTCTACACTCAAAAAAGACTTTGGTTTTAAGAGTGTAATGCAAGTGCCGCGTATTGAAAAAATTGTTGTAAACATTGGTCTTGGCGAAGCAAAAGACAATCCCAAGGTTTTGGAAGCAGCCGCAGGCGATCTTGCTACCATCACAGGACAACATCCCGTTATGACCAAGGCGCGCAAAAGTGTTGCAAACTTCAAATTGCGTGAAGGCGTCACCATTGGCACAAAAGTGACCTTGCGTGGCGAAAAAATGTGGGCATTCCTTGATCGTTTGATCAATGTAGCCCTGCCACGTGTTCGTGATTTTCGCGGCATCTCCCCGAATGCATTTGATGGGCGCGGAAATTACACCTTAGGTCTCAAAGATCAATTGATTTGGCCTGAAATTGAATACGACAAAATTGACAAACTGCGCGGCATGGAAATCACCATCGTAACCACAGCGCAGAATGATGACCAAGCGCGCTCGTTGTTGACATTGCTTGGGATGCCGTTCAAAAAGGAAGCATAACTATGGCAAAGAAATGTATGCAGTATCGTGAAATGCGGCGTAAGTACCCCACCCGTGTACGTAACCGCTGCCAACGTTGTGGACGCCCACGTGGCTATATTCGCCGCTTTGGCTTGTGTCGAATTTGCTTCCGTGAGTTAGCGCTAGAAGGGAAAATCCCTGGCGTCACCAAAGCTTCTTGGTAGTCGGGTAGAGGTGAAATTATGAGTGTTTCAGATCCTATTGCTGATATGTTGACCCGCATCCGTAATGCGGTCATGGTTGGTCAAGCAACGGTTGCCATGCCTAGCTCCAAGATGAAAATCGAAATTGCCAACATCCTTCGGGATGAAGGCTACTTGGAAAAGGTTGAAGTCGTTGAAGGTGAACGACCGAACCAGCCCGTGCTGCGCATGCGCATCAAATATGTAGGTAAACGTCGCGAACGCCAATCGGTTCTTACCGGTTTAGAGCGCGTGAGCCGCCCTGGACGTCGTGTCTATACCAAAAAACAGGAAATCCCTTGGGTTCTTTCTGGTATTGGCATCGCGATCCTTTCCACACCTAAAGGTGTCATGACTGGGCAAAAGGCTCGTTCACTGGGTGTCGGTGGCGAACTCCTCTGTAAAGTCTGGTAGCAGGAGGTTATAAACGATGTCTCGTATTGGACGTATGCCCGTCGTCATCCCTGATGGCGTACAGGTTGATATCAAAGGCTCTTTTGTGAAAGTAAAAGGGCAAAAAGGTGAAATGCAGCGTCAGTTCTCTCACTTGATGGAAATCGCACTGGAAGATGGACAGGTTACCGTTACTCGCAAATCTAACCATCCGACAGAGCGTGCCCTTCACGGAACGACGCGAGCTCTCATCGCAAATATGGTACAAGGTGTAAGCGGTGGTTTTGAAAAGACCCTCGAAATTCAGGGTGTTGGCTACCGTGCCGAAATGAAAGGCAGCACCCTTGTTTTGAATGTAGGTTATTCACACCCGGTAGAAATTGAACCTGTGGATGGAATCAGTTTTGACGCAGATCCTAAGACCCGCCAGGTAAAGGTAATGGGAATGGACAAGGAAATTGTGGGCAAAATCGCCTCCGAAATCCGTCAGATCCGTCCTCCTGAGCCTTATCATGGCAAAGGAATTCGTTACTTAGGCGAGCAAGTCCGTCGCAAAGCTGGTAAAGCCGGGAAAGGAATGTAAACTATGGGCGCTAAGAATCGTTCTGCAGCTCGCATTCGACGTCATGCTCGTGTGCGCAAACATATTTCTGGAACCCCCGCCCGCCCACGCTTGAGCGTTTTCCGCAGTCTATCGGAAATTTATGCTCAAGTCATCGACGACGAGGCTGGCAAAACCCTTGTTTCCGCATCCAGTATTGACTCTGAATTGCGCGAAAATATGAAGGGTTTGAAAAAATCTGAACAAGCTCGTTTGGTTGGCGAGGCTGTTGCCGGGCGCGCAAAAGAAGCGGGAATTACCAGTGTTGTTTTTGATCGTGGTGGTTTTCGTTATACAGGGCGCGTGAAAGCTCTGGCAGATGCCGCACGCGAAAGTGGCCTACAATTTTAGGTCTGAGTGGAGAATACTATGCCAAACTACGATAAGAATAAGAAATTTGAAACAGACGAGCTCGATGAACGTATGATCGAGATCGCTCGTGTGGCAAAAGTGGTCAAAGGCGGTCGCCGTTTCCAGTTCCGCGCAACCATTGTGGTTGGTGATGGAAAGGGGAAAATCGGCATGGGAATTGGTAAAGCCAACTCTGTGCCCGATGCGATCCGTAAAGCCTCTGAGCGAGCCCGCCGCGATATTCACTTTGTGAATTTGTCTGATACAACAATTGCTCATCAGACCATTGGGCGTGTTTCAGGTGCAAGAGTTCTGTTGAAACCGGCATCGCCTGGTACGGGTGTTATCGCGGCTGGTGGCGTACGCGCAGTGTTGGAAGCCGCTGGTGTCAAAGATATTTTGACAAAATCCCTTGGTAGCAACAATGTCCTTAATGTTGTCAAGGCGACCTTCGACGCTCTAGAGCAACTGAAATCGCCTGCTGAAGAAGCGGCCCGACGTGGTAAGCCGGTCAAAGACTTGCTGCCATTCTGGGAGCGGAGGTAATACACCATGGCAAAGAAAGCTGCCGAGAAAAAATTACAGGTAACCTTGGTGAAAAGCCCTATTGGGTACCCCAAACGCCAGAAAGCTACTGTGCGTGCTTTAGGGTTGCGCCGTATGCATCATACTGTGGAACATGTGGATTCTCCTGCCTTGCGCGGGATGCTTAACAAAGTTAGCCACTTGATCAAAGTAGTAGAAGAGTAGGATTTAGATATGAAACTACATGATCTTGCGCCAAACCCAGGCGCGAAGAAGAATAAAAAACGCGTCGGACGTGGTATTGCTGCTGGTCAGGGTAAAACGTCTGGACGCGGTACCAAGGGGCAGAAAGCACGCTCTGGAAGCGGTGGCAAGCTCTATCGCCAGGGCGGAAACCTGCCCTTCTTCCGTCGTCTGCCTTTTATGCGTGGTAAAGGCTTTACGCCTCTCAATCGCGTTAAGTACAACGAAATCAATCTTGATCAGTTAGCTGAAGCATTCACATCGGATGCTGAGGTGACCCCTGAGAGCTTAAAAGAGGCTCGTTTATTGCGTGATTCTCGCAACCCGATTGTTATTTTAGGGCGTGGCGAAGTCAGTAGCGCATTGAAGGTGCGTGTTCACCGAGTTAGCAAAGGCGCACAAGAGAAGATCGAAGCCGCCGGTGGTAGCGTAGAGTTGATCAGCTAGCTTGTCGTAGGACAAGGAGACTTTATGAAGTCGACATTTTCTGGATGGCGCTACCTGTGGACCTCGATTGATATTCGACGTAAACTGTTGTTTACGTTGGGTTTCTTGGCGCTCTATCGTGTAGCTGCTAATGTCCCTGTGCCTGGTGTAGATTTTGCGGCTCTTGCTGCATTTCGAGCCAATATGGGGTCTAGCGGAACTTTCTTTAATTTCCTCGATCTATTGTCGGGCGGCACAGTCTCTCAATTTTCGCTGTTGTCGATGGGTGTTTATCCCTACATTACAGCGCAAATTATTTTGCAGTTGTTGACCCCGATTATTCCGGCTTTGCAACGACGCATGGAGGAAGATCCACGCGAAGGCCAAAAATGGATGGAGAAGTGGACGTATATCTTGGCTGTACCGATGGCAGCGCTTTCTGCGATCGGGCAAGTCAATATTTTCAATTCCTACGCTACTCAACTGGGCTTATCACAGATCATTCCTTTTGGATTTAGTGGCGATTTAATTCTTTCCTCTATCACAGTTCTCTTGGCCATGACAGGCGGAACGATGTTCGCTATTTGGCTGGGGGAGTTGATTTCAGAGTATGGGATGCGTAAACAAGGTCTCTCTCTAATCATTTTTGCCGGTATTGTCGTGAACTTGCCTAGCAACTTGGTTCGCTTGATGAGTGATGAACAGAACCGTTGGATCTTGCTCTTCACCACCCTTGTTGTTCTTGTTTTGACCATTTTTGCGATTGTTTTTGTGCAGCAAGGACGCCGTAATGTGCCGGTCATGTATCCTGGACGCCGCATGGGAAATCGTATGTCTATGCCCGTTAAAGGCTCTTTGCCTCTGATGGTCAATATGGCAGGCATGATCCCTCTGATTTTTGCCAGCGCTATTTTGCAGTTCCCGGCAATCGCATCAAGCTATTTCCTTAACTCTGACGTAGAGTGGATTGCAAGCTTTGCTAAAAGTACGCAATCAACTTTTAATGGTTCTGGCGGCGTTTACTGGCTACTTTATTTTCTCATGGTTGTTGTCTTCACATTCTTCTACACAGATGTCCTATTTGCACAACAGAATTATGGTGACAACCTCAAACGCATGGGTGCGCAAATCCCAGGTGTTAGCCGTGGAGCGCCAACTCAGCGTTACCTTACCAAAGTTCAGCGACGCATCACCTTGCCGGGGGCCTTATTCCTCGGTCTTGTGGCGGTGTTGCCGTACCTCATGCAGCTTGTTATGCCCATTAGTTCGCAGGGCGCTGGCTTGCTCCTTGTCTCATCAGCAGGTTTGCTGATTGTGGTCGGTGTTGTACGAGATGTCTTCCAAAACATCGATGCAGAGCTGAAATTGCACGGTTATCAAGATTCTATCCTCGTTCGCTAAAATAGGGAGATCCTGAAAAATGGCAACATACATCGTTTTGTTTGGCCCTCCTGGGGTAGGAAAAGGAACACAAGCCGAAGTATTGGCAGAGCAAACAGGATTAGTACATGTCTCATCAGGTGATCTCTTTCGTGAGAACATTAAAAATAAAACTGAATTAGGTATCCTCGCAAATTACTTTATGCACAAAGGCGAGCTTGTACCTGATGACGTAACCATTGCAATGATTAAAGATCGCATTATGCGCCCGGATTGTAAAGATGGGGCCATCTTGGATGGCTTTCCTCGCACCCTTGGGCAAGCAGATGCGGCAAAAGCCCTTCTCGGTGAAATTGGGGAGAAAGTGACTGTTGTCCCCTATATTACTGCGCCGCTTGAAGTTATTGTCGAGCGCCTCTCTGGACGTTGGACTTGCCGCGCGAATGGACACATCTTCAATACCGCATCCAACCCTCCGTTAAAAGAAGGTATTTGCGACATAGATGGTTCTGAACTTTATCAACGCGATGATGACAAAGCCGAAACCGTTTCCAAACGGATTCAGGTTTATTTCGATCAAACCTCACCCCTCATCGAGTATTACCGCAAAGAAGGTGTACTCGTTGAAGTGCGAGGAGACCAGGAAATCGAACAGGTTACTAAAGCCCTGCTTGACGCCCTAAAGAAGAAATAATGGACTGGGCAAGACAAATACACATCAAGACCCCTGCTGAAATCGAGATCATGCGAGAAGCAGGACGCATCAATGCGACAGTGCATGCCACTGTCAGAGAACTTTTAAAACCAGGTGTTACCACAGCCGAACTCAACGCGGCTGCTGAGGAAGTGCTGCGGAAACACAATGCTGTATCGCCCTTTAAAAACTATCCCGGACCTTATCCTTACCCAGCTTCTATCACCGTTTGTATTAATGAGGAGCTGGTACACGGGATACCAACGAATAAACGCAAGTTGAAGGCAGGTGATATTGTCTCAATAGATTGCGGCACCTCTTTTGAAGGTTTCGTGGCAGATTCCGCTTTTTCTGCTGGCGTAGGGAAAATTTCCTCCGCTGCACAAGCTCTGCTTGATGTGACCGAAGGTGCTTTGATGGCGGGCATTGATAAAATGCGCCCGGGCAATCGAACCGGCGATGTTTCTGCCGCGATACAGTTCTATGTTGAAAGCCGTGGCTTCTACGTTACGCGAGAATACACTGGTCACGGTGTGGGACGTCAAATGCACGAAGGACCCCAAGTGCCGAATTATGGCACGCCGGGGCGCGGGTTGTTATTACGTCCCGGGGTTACCATTGCCCTTGAACCGATGGTCCTGGTTGGAACTGCCAAGACGAGAGTCTTGCCCGATCAGTGGACGGTTATTTCTGCAGACAAGTCATTGACGGCACATTTTGAACATTCAATTGCCGTAACCGAAGGAGAACCTCTTATCCTGACTGTCCTTTGATTTGATTGTTGAGATGCTGTCAAAAAACTCAGTAAAATTATTGAGTGCTAGACGAAATAAAAAACTGCGAGTATAATCCAGTGCTTTTGGCTGAGAGAGTACTCAGCCATGGAGTAGGAGAACGATTATGAAAGTGTCACCATCCATTCGCAAGCGCTGTGCGAAGTGTAAAATTGTTCGGCGCAGAGGCAAATTATTCGTAATTTGCGAAAATCCTAAACATAAACAGCGACAAGGCTAGTGTAAATTATGGCGAGAATCGAAGGTGTTGATCTTCCCCGTAATAAACGGGTTGAAATTGGCCTGACCTATATTTATGGGATTGGGCGGACGCGTGCTAAAGAAATTTTGGCTGCGACCAGTGTGAATCCAGACCTGCGGATCAAAGATTTGTCAGAAACTGATCTTGCAGCACTGCGTGAATTCATTAATAAGAATTACAAGCTCGAGGGCGATCTTCGCCGCGAGACGCAGATGAATATCAAGCGCTTGATCGAGATCGGTTGTTATCGCGGTCTCCGTCATCGCCGCAGCTTGCCTGTCCACGGGCAACGCACGCGTACGAACGCGCGTACCCGCAAGGGTCCGAAAAAGACTGTTGCCGGGCGTGGTCGTCGTCGTGGCGCATCCAAATAGAGTTAGATAGCGAGGAACTATGGCTAAGAATGTACGTTCAACGCGTCGCGGTGGTGCGAAGAAGAAAGCCAAACGCAGTTTGTCTGTTGGGCAAGTGCATATCATGGCGTCTTTCAATAATACGATTGTCACTGTGACCGATTTACAAGGCAATACAGTTGCTTGGGGTAGTGCTGGCTCTGCGGGCTTCAAAGGTTCGCGCAAGAGCACGCCCTTCGCTGCACGTTTGGCAGCGGAACAGGCTGCGCAATCTGCTCAGCAAATGGGAATCCAAGAAGTGGATATTTTCATCAAGGGACCTGGTCCTGGTCGTGAAAATGCCATTCGTGCCGTGCAAGCTGCTGGTATCCGAGTGCGCTCCATTGCTGATATTACGCCGGTGCCGCATAATGGTTGTCGGCCTCCAAAGAAACGCCGCGTCTAGTTAAGAATGAGGTAAGAAGAGTATGGCGAAATATATTGGGCCGGTATGTAAATTATGTCGGCGTGAAGGCGAAAAGCTATTTCTTAAAGGAGATCGTTGTTTTTCTCCGAAGTGTTCGTTTGATAAACGTGACTATGCCCCTGGACAACACGGTCGTAATATGAGCCGTCGTCAGGGACGCGAGTCCGACTATGGGCGTCAGTTGCGTGCCAAGCAGCGTGCACGTCGTGTGTACGGTGTTTTAGAGCGACAGTTCAGTCGCTATTATAAGGTTGCTAATGCCCGCCGTGGTCTGACCGGTTTGAACTTGCTTCAAATCCTTGAATCACGCCTTGACAATGTTGCTTTCCGTATGGGTTTTGCTTCCAGCCGCGCAGAAGCGCGTTTATTGGTCACCCATGGGCATTTTATTGTCAATGGGCGTCGCACGGATGTGCCTTCGATGTTGCTTAAAGGCGGAGACGAACTCTCTGTCCGCGAAGGCTCCCGCAAGCTGACTTATTTCAAGGCGTTGAATGACGTGATTGAGAAGCGCAATGTCCCCGCTTGGCTTGAACGCGATGCGAAATCGCTGAGCGGTAAAGTTGGGCGTTTGCCTGAGCGTTCTGAGATCGACGGTAATTTGAACGAACAGCTCATTGTTGAATATTACTCACGCTAACGAAGAGAAGGTGCTGGCTTGGATGGAAATTCCATCCAGGCAGCGCTTTATCTGCTTAGATAGGGAGAGGTGAACCGTGACGGGTATCACGAATATGGTTATACCAAAAATTGAGAGAGAAGCTGAGTCTCGCAATTACGGTAAGTTTGTTATCAGCCCGCTGGAAAGAGGCTACGGCGCCACCATCGGCAATGCAATGCGACGGGCGCTTTTGTCCTCGCTCAGCGGTGTTGCTGTTACTTCTATGCGGATCGCTGATGTTTTGCATGAGTTTACAGATGTGGCTGGCGTGCGTGAAGATGTTATTCAGATTATGTTGCAGGTCAAACAGATCCGCATGAAGCTGGATGGTGTCGATAGCACTCGTATGCATTTGGAAGTTCGTGGCGAGGGTGTTGTCACCGCTGCCGATATTATTGCACCCCCAGAAATTGAAATTGTTAACCCTGAACTTTATTTGTTCACGGTCGATGACAATAATGCCAGACTGGATATCGAATTTTCCGTCGCACGCGGACGCGGCTATTCCCCCGCAAATGAACGTGGTGGACACATGCCGATTGGCGAAATGCCTGTCGATGCCCTGTTTAGCCCGGTTAAACGGGTGAATTGGGAAGTAACATCGGCACGCGTTGGACAAAGTACAAATTTTGATAAATTGCTTCTGGAAATCTGGACCGATGGAACCCTTGCCCCTGAAAAGGCATTGAGCACCTCTGGTAAGGTACTCATTGAGCATTTGCGACATATTGCTGGCGTGAGCGAAGAATCGCTGATGGCAGTCATTGAAGAAGAAGATGAAGAAAGCCGTGTGACCAGCGAAGTTGCTGAGACCCCGGTGGAAGCTCTTGACCTTTCTGTGCGCGTTTTCAATTCTTTGAAGCGCACGGGAATTATTACAGTGGGCGATGTTCTGGATCTGCTTGAAAAGGGCGACCAGGCGATTATGTCCATTCGTAATTTTGGTGAAAAGAGTCTCGATGAGTTGCGCCAGAAAATGCGCGAAAAGGGCTATATGTCCGACGACGATGAGACAGAAGATAACGCGGAGTAATTAGAGATGCGACATCATGTAGCAGGAAAAAAACTAAATCGCACTAAAGGCGCCCGCATTGCGTTGCGTCGTAACTTGATCAAACAGCTCTTTGAATATGAGCGGATCAAAACCACAAAGGCAAAAGCGATTGCGGTACGTAGTGAAGCTGAAAAGATCATTACGATGGCTCGCAACAGTATTGAAGCCGAAGATGCTCAAAAAGTGCATGCTCGCCGTTTGGTGGCTGCCCGCTTGGGTGGGAACAAAATCCTTCCCAAACTTTTTGATGATATTGGACCTCGTTTCGTAAACCGGAACGGCGGTTACACTCGCATTTTGAAGCTCGGACCCCGCAAGGGCGACGGTGCTGAGATGGTTTTGCTTGAGTTGGTCGAAGAATAAATTCCAGTAATCAGTAAGCGGTATTCAAATGCCAGTTTTAAAACTGCTCGCTGAATACTGCTTTACTGGACTCTGAAAGTGGCACGTTACCAGATTATCCTTGCTTATGACGGTACCGAGTTTCTCGGTAGTCAACGGCAGGTAAAATCCCGCAGAACGGTACAGGGCGAGTTGGAAAACGCCCTCCGCAAGCTGGGATGGAGCGGAAGCTCAGCGCTTATGGCTGGGCGAACAGATGCAGGTGTTCACGCTTCCGGGCAAGTGGCAGCCTTTGACTTAGGCTGGAATCACAGCCTTGAAGATTTGAACAATGCCCTCAACGCTCATTTACCGACCGATATGGCTGTGCGTCAGGTACAGGTTGCGCCAGCGGATTTTCATCCCCGCTTTGATGCAACCGCCCGACTTTACCGTTATCGCCTTTTTTGCCACAGGCAGCGCGATCCTTTACGGGAACGCTACGCCTGGCGGGTTTACCCCGCCCCAGATGGCGAGATATTACATTCGTTGGCAGCCATGCTGACCGGCAAATATGACTTTGCTGCTTTCGGTTCCCCCCCCCGTTCCGAAGGAAGTACAGAACGTCATCTGATGCAGGCAAGCTGGCAAAAGCAAGCAGATGAATGGCACTTTGAAGTGCAGGCAAACGCCTTTCTTTATCACATGGTGCGGAGACTTGTCCACACGCAGGTTGTGATAGCGCAGGGAAAAGCTCCGGTGGAGATATTTGCCCGTGCTTTAGCCGAGCAAGTTGAGGTCCCGAGCGGTATCGCTCCATCCAATGGCTTGAGTTTGATCGAAGTATCTTATTCTGATAATCTGAAGTTTAAATCTAAAGTCTGAAATCTAAAGTCTTAATTAGCAAGTGGAGAGACGCAGTGTATAAAACGTATTATCCTAAAAAAGATGAAATCCAGCGCAGTTGGTATGTGGTGGACGCCAATGGTGAAAATTTGGGTCGTTTGGCGACTCGAATTGCCGCCGTTTTGTTGGGAAAGCATAAACCCTCTTTTACGCCTGGCGTAGAAATGGGCGATTATGTGAT
>Ga0316593_10000037_pt1 | contig 14308 bp, 27 predicted proteins | sample S5NA_3_FD_204564 | JGI IMG/M metagenome (GOLD analysis project Ga0316593, IMG submission 204564) | Metatranscriptome of rhizosphere microbial communities from salt marsh grasses in Alabama, United States - S5-7_160517rA (Metagenome... | ecosystem: Host-associated > Plants > Roots > Rhizosphere ... | reverse complement strand
CCGGTTTTTTGCTGGCACAGTCACCTCTGCAGCTAACTCGCCCCTCAAACTTCGGGCGTCTCTCCGGAGGATGTTTCTGTCTCCGGCCTGTCGACCAGTTCCACCAAGGCCATTGGTGCCTTGTCACCGGTGCGATAACCACACTTAAGAATACGAATATAACCCCCGGGGCGTTCTTTATAGCGGGGGCCCAATTCATTAAACAGCTTGGTCACAACATCCCGGTCGCGCAGGCGATCAAAAACAAGACGCCGATTGGCAACGCTATCCGTCTTGGCCTTGGTAATTATAGGCTCAACAACGCGACGCAATTCCTTGGCCTTGGGTAAAGTAGTCTTGATCAACTCATGACGAAACAGGGATGACGCCATGTTTTTAAACATCGCTTTGCGATGACTGCTGTTTCTGTTCAGTTGCCGACCTGATTGACGATGGCGCATAACGAATACCTTCTAAACTCTGAATCAAATGGTTGTATCAAGACTTACGCGATTGACGAAACACCGCCTATGCCGCGTTAGAACCTTCTTTTTCTTTCAAACTTGCTGGCGGCCAGTTTTCCAGGCGCATGCCCAACGACAGCCCTTTGGATGCCAGCGTACTTTTAATTTCAGTTAGTGATTTCTTGCCGAGGTTAGGTGTCTTGAGCAACTCAACCTCGGTGCATTGAATCAAATCACCGATATAATAAATCTGTTCCGCCTTCAAGCAGTTCGCCGAACGCACAGTAAGCTCGAGATCATCGACCGGACGCAACAGTATCGGATCAACTTCCGGCTCTTCACGCTTAGCTTCGGTTTCTTCCTGGGTTTCCAAATCGACAAAGGTCGACAGCTGATCTTGCAGGATAGTCGCCGCACTGCGAATGGCATCTTCCGGATCAATAGTCCCGTCACTTTCCAGTTCGATAATCAGTTTATCCAGATCAGTGCGCTGTTCTACACGCGCGCTATCAACAACGTAAGCCACTCGGGTTATAGGACTAAACGATGCATCCAGGTGCAATCGGCCAATGGCTCGGCTCTCGTCGTTGATCTTGCGCAAACTGGCGGGTTGATAGCCGCGACCGGCGGCGATCTTCAAGGTCATTTTCAACTCGCCTTGCTTGGTAAGGTGGGCAATGACATGATCCGGATTTACGATTTCGACATCATGATCAAGGGTGATATCAGCCGCTGTCACCGGACCTTCGCCTTTTTTGTGCAGCGTCAGAACAGCCTCTTTACGCGTATACATTCTCATTGCCAAACCTTTGAGGTTCAGAAGAATGTCAATCACGTCTTCCTGGACACCCTCAATACTGCTGTATTCATGCAGAACGCCTTCGATCTCAACTTCCACGACCGCGCAACCCTGCATCGATGAAAGCAAAATACGGCGCAACGCATTACCCAGCGTATGACCAAAACCACGCTCAAGGGGTTCCAGCGTGACCTTTGCGTGTGTGTCGCTGATGTTCTGGACATTTACGATACTAGGTTTTAAAAAATCAGAAAGTGAACCCTGCATGAATCGTCCTCTCTAGGTACAATAAAACTTGTTTAAGTAACCGCACTATCTCTTTAAGATCTGAAGCTTCACTTCAATAACAAGTTACGCACAAATTTCTATATTTAATAAACGAAAGTGATAAGGCGCTTTCGTGCCTAACCGGAAAGTTCCGATCAACTACTTGGAATACAATTCCACAATCAAACTTTCGTTAATATCCGATGAAAGCTCGCTACGCTCCGGCAGAGCCTTAAACACTCCGGACATGCCCTTTACATTCACATCAACCCAGTCGACAAAGCCGCGCTGACTTGCTACTTCCAGCGCACCCTGGATACGCAATTGTTTCCTGGCCTTTTCATTCACCGAAATTTCATCGGCAGGCTTGACCTGATAAGCCGGGATATTGACCTTTTTATTATTAACAAATATCGCATTGTGACGTACTAACTGACGCGCCTCGCTTCTGGACGAAGCGAACCCCATGCGGTAGACAACATTATCAAGCCGTGATTCCAGTGCCTGGAGCAGGTTTTCACCTGTCGCACCTTTCTTGCGGTCGGCTAACTTGTAATAGATGCGGAATTGCTTCTCCAGAACACCGTAAATACGGCGGACCTTTTGTTTTTCACGCAGCTGGACAGCATAGTCCGACAAGCGACCACGACGCTGGCCGTGTTGCCCTGGCGGAAATTCCCTGTTTTCGAAAGGACAACGGCTGGTGAAGCACTTTTCACCTTTTAAAAACAACTTGCCGCCTTCACGACGGCACAAGCGACATTTTGGTCCTACATACTTAGCCATTCATATTCTCCAGACTTAAACTCGGCGTCTTTTCGGCGGACGGCATCCATTATGAGGAATGGGCGTCACATCGGTAATACTTGTGATGGTAAATCCCTGGGCATGCAGGGCGCGAATGGCGGATTCACGGCCAGGGCCGGGACCTTTCACATTCACTTCCATGTTTTTCATACCCATGTCTTTCACCTTACTCCCGGCATTCTCGGCAGCCACCTGGGCGGCAAAAGGCGTGCTTTTACGCGAACCACGGAAACCTGATCCACCTGCGGTCGCCCATGCCAGCGCATTGCCTTGGCGATCCGTGATGGTGACGATGGTGTTATTAAAGGACGCATGAATGTGCGCGACACCGTCGACGACATTCTTTTTAACCTTTTTACGAGTGGTGCGTGGAGTTGCCATATTTAATTTACCTGATTAATTCAATTCAACCGATGGTGTTTTCCGAAAATCACTGCCCGGCAATCATTGCCAGCGAAAGATAACCTTACTTCTTGATTGCGCGACGCGGCCCCTTTCTGGTGCGGGCGTTTGTACGCGTCCGCTGTCCCCTGACCGGCAGGCCACGGCGATGACGGATGCCACGGTTACAGCCCATATCCATCAGATGCTTGATGTTCATTGAGACTTCCCGGCGCAAATCACCTTCCACGCTGAACTTGCCCACGTTGCTTCGCAGCGCCTCGAGCTCTTCCTCGGTCAGGTCTTTTATTTTGGTGTCAGGCTTGACGCCGGACTGGGTACAAATTTCCTGGGCCCGCGACAGACCGATCCCATAAATGGAGGTCAAACCTATAACAGTATGTTTATTAACGGGAATATTAATCCCAGCGATACGCGCCATCCAACTTCTCTCCTATACGCCGCCACGGTAAACGGGGCATTGTAAATATTTTGTGAATAACTATCAATACCTTAACAAAATCAGGACGAACCGCAGCCTAGCCCTGGCGCTGTTTGTGGCGTGGATCTGCGCAAATTACGCGCACTACACCTTTACGGCGCACAATCTTACACTTCCGACAAATCTTTTTAATTGATGCACGAACTTTCATAACTCTCACTCCAAAAACATGCCCTGACTTTACTGGGCACAGGCATATCGCCCTCGACTTGCAAAACTCCAATCTATCCTAAATTCCAGTACGACCATAGCCCTTGAGATTGGCCTTTTTCATCAATCCTTCATACTGGTGCGACATGAGGTGTGACTGCACCTGCGCAATAAAATCCATCACTACCACCACCATGATCAGCAATGACGTACCACCGAAATAAAAGGGCACATTCCAGTACACAATCATGAACTCCGGCAGCAAACACACCGCCGTAATATAGATCGCGCCCCAAAAAGTTAAGCGCGACATGACGCTGTCGATATAATTTGCCGTCTGCTCGCCCGGACGAATCCCCGGGATAAAGGCGCCCGAGCGCTTCAGGTTATCAGCCGTATCCTTTGGATTAAACATCAGCGCCGTGTAAAAGAAACAAAAAAACATGATAGCGACGGCATAACACAGCACATATACTGGCTGACCCGGCGACAGGGTAGAAGATATATTCTTCAACCACTCCATGCCTTCGGTGCTGCCAAACCAGCTCCCCAGGGTTGCCGGAAACAAAATAATGCTTGACGCAAAAATCGGCGGAATTACACCCGCCATATTGACCTTTAACGGTAAATGGGTCTTTTGTGCGGCATAGACCTTACGCCCTTGTTGGCGTTTGGCATAATTCACCGTAATCCGGCGTTGACCACGCTCCATAAAGACCACAAAGCCAGTCACCGCCACTGCCAGAATGATAATACCGATGACCAGGAACGCACTTAACTCACCCACGCGGGCCAGTTCCAGGGTGCCGCCAATGGCGGCCGGCAAGCCGGCGATAATCCCGGAAAAAATAATCAGCGAAATACCATTGCCGATGCCACGCTCAGTCACTTGCTCACCCAACCACATCAGGAACAGGGTACCCGTCACCAAGCTGATGACCGCCGTAATGATAAAATTAATGCCGGGCGCAGGCACCACATGTAACGCGCCAATGGTTTGCGACTGCAGCGCAATCGAAACACCGATTGCCTGAAACGTTGCCAGCACCAAGGTGCCGTAGCGTGTATATTGGGTAATCTTGCGCCGCCCCGCCTCGCCTTCCTTTTTCAACTGCTCCAGTGCCGGTACCACTGCCGATAACAGCTGGATGATAATGGATGCCGATATATAGGGCATGACCCCCAGGGCAAACAGGGTTAAGCGCTTAAAGGCACCACCTGAAAACATGTTAAACATGTCAAGGATGGTGCCCTTTTGCTGATTAAACAAGGCCGCCAGCGCTTCCGGATCGATACCTGGCACAGGTATAAATGACCCGATTCGAAACACCAATAATGCCAGTACTACAAACAACAGCCGCTGTTTGAGTTCGGTCAGCTTGCCCGAGCCCATGGCGCTCATGATTGAATCGCGTGAGGCTGACACTTAGTCCTCTACCTTTCCGCCTGCTGCTTCGATTGCCGCGCGTGCGCCTTTGGTCACAGCCAGCCCCTTCACTGTCACGGCCTTCTCCAACGTGCCGGAAGCGATGACCTTTGCGGTTGTTATCTGCATACCAATCAGATTGGCTGCCTTCAGGGCCTGTAGATCCACGACATCCGTACCGGCTTTCAACAACTCGTGAAGACGAACTTCGCAACGGGAAGCACTCTTTCTAGAAGCGAATCCAACCTTGGGCAAACGGCGTTGCAGCGGCATTTGGCCACCTTCAAAACCGACCTTGTGAAAACCGCCGGATCGCGATTTCTGGCCCTTATGGCCACGGCCACCGGTTTTACCCAGACCGGACCCTATGCCGCGCCCGACGCGCTTGCCCGCCTTTTTCGCACCTTCTGCAGGCGATAGTGTATTCAAACGCATCTTAAGCTTCCTCAACCTTTAACAGATAATTCACCTTATTAATCATTCCGCGGGTGCAAGGGGTATCTTCAACAATTACCGTGTGATGCATACGCCGCAGACCCAGTCCGGTCACGCAGGCCTTATGCGCCGCCAGACGTCCGTGAATGCTCTTAACCAGCGTTACTTTTAAACTACCTTTATCTGCCATGACTTATTCCAATATTTCTTTTACGCTTTTTCCACGTTTTGCGGCAACGGATTCGGGTGTCGCCATTGCGGTAAGACCCTCGAAAGTTGCTCGCACAACATTGATAGGATTATTGGTTCCAATACACTTTGCCAGCACATCATGAACACCCACCGCCTCGAAAACGGCGCGCATGGCACCACCGGCAATAATCCCTGTACCTTCTGACGCCGGCAGCATAACCACTTTGGCTGCGCCATGATTTCCGATCAGCGGATATTGCAAGGTGCCACCCTTAAGAGGGATCTTCTTCATATTCTTGCGCGCATCCTCCATGGCCTTTTGCACAGCCACCGGCACCTCCCGGGCTTTACCGCGCCCAAATCCGACTTTGCCATTGCCATCGCCAACAACGGTCAAGGCGGCGAAACCGAAGATACGACCACCTTTAACGACCTTAGCTACGCGATTGATGGTTACCAATTTCTCGATAAACCCATCACTGTTTTGTGCTGCATCAAATTTTGCCATTTAGATAACCTTAAAAAGTGCAATTCCCAAATAACTGATCATTAAAACTGCAAGCCGTTTTCACGTGCTGCATCGGCCAGCGCTTTGACACGGCCATGATACTTGTTGCCGGAACGATCGAAAGCGACCTGCCCAACACCAGAGGCCTTGGCCCGTTCGGCAATCAGCGCACCGATCTTGGTGGCAGCCTCGATATTGGCGGTATTTTTCAATTCCTTTTTGATATCGGCTTCCAGTGTAGAGGCGCTTGCCACCACTTTGGACTCGACAGGCTCGATAATCTGAGCATAGGTGTGTCGAGGTGTCTTGTGCACACAGAGACGATACATCCCGAGTTCTTTGATCCGAACCCGCGTCTTACGAGCTCTGCGCAACCGTTGTAGTTTCTTGTCCATACGTCTTCTCTAGCTGGATTAAACTTATTTCTTCTTGGCTTCTTTACGCACAATGCGTTCATTCGCGTATTTTACGCCCTTGCCCTTATAGGGCTCTGGCGGACGATAGGCGCGAATATTTGCGGCAATCTGGCCAACCTTCTGTTTGTCGACACCTTTAACAAGGATCTCGGTCTGACTCGGTGTTTCAATGGTAATGCCTTCCGGCACCTGAAACTCAACCGGGTGCGAAAACCCCAGCGTCAGATTGAGCTTGTTGCCCTGCACCTGCGCACGATAACCGACGCCAACCAGTTCAAGCTTTTTCTCGAACCCCTGGCTCACCCCGGCAACCATGTTGTTAACCAACGCGCGCGTGGTACCCGCCAGCGCCATCGTGCCACTTGCGTCCGTGCTGCGCACCGCGAATGTCAGGGTGTTATCGTCTTTTTTCACTTCCACACCGGAATGAACATCAAAAGCCAGTGCGCCTTTCGCGCCCTTCACATTAATCATTTGGCCATTGAGCGTGACTTCCACACCGGAAGGTATCGTAATCGGATTGCTTGCTACTCGTGACATCGGTCAACCCCTCTACTTAAGCGACATAGCACAGCACTTCGCCGCCGTGCCCTGCCTTCCGCGCATTTTTATCAGACATCAATCCTGCGGATGTCGAGACAATAGCAATTCCCAAACCACCCATAACCGCCGGGATTTCGCCCTTGTTTTTGTACACACGCAAACCCGGGCGACTGACGCGCTTCAGCATCTCAATAACTGGTTTGTCCAGGTAGTATTTCAGCGCAATTTCGAGCACCGGCTTGCCATCACCGCTATCCTTTACTTCATAACTGTTGATAAAACCTTCATCCTGGAGCACCTGCGCTATAGCAGACTTCAGCTTCGATGCAGGCATCGCTACACTCGCCTTGTTGGCAGACAAGGCATTGCGAATGCGCGTCAACATATCTGCTATCGGGTCACTCATGCTCATTCTTCTGAATCTCCAATAATTCCAATCATCACATTTGAATTACAAAATATGTTTTGCCACATTACCAGCTGGCTTTTACAAGGCCAGGGATATCACCACGCATAGCGGCCTCACGCAACTTGGTACGGCTCAAACCAAACTTGCGGTAAAAACCGTGAGGACGGCCCGTCAAGCGGCATCGATTACGCAGGCGGCACGGACTGGCATTGCGCGGCAGCGACTGAAACATCTTCTGCACTAATTCGCGCTCTTCCGCTGACATGCTTTGGTCCTTCAGCTTGTTTTTCAGCTCCGCGCGTTTCGCAGCATATTTCTTTACTGTGCGAACCCGTTTTTGTTCCCGGTTGATTGTAGAAAGTTTTGCCATAGTAATGTCGCCCGTCTGTTAATTCTTTAGCGGGAAGTTAAACGCCTTTAACAAGGCCCTCGCTTCCTCATCTGTATTTGCCGTGGTGGTGAACGTAATGTTCATGCCACGGATTGCATCGATCTTGTCGTAATCGATTTCGGGAAAAATAATCTGTTCCTGAATACCCATACTGTAGTTACCGCGACCGTCAAACCCCTTGGGATTAAGACCGCGAAAGTCACGAATACGCGGGATCGATATGGATATCAAACGATCCAGAAAATCATACATACGGTCACGCCGTAAAGTGACCTTGCAACCGATAGGCCAGCCATCACGGATCTTGAATCCGGCGATAGATTTGCGCGCAAGGGTCACGATAGGCTTTTGTCCGGCGATCTTTTCCATATCGCCCACGGCGTTGTCGATAATCTTCTTATCCCCGACTGCCTCACCTACCCCCATGTTCAGCGTAATTTTGGTAATCTTGGGCACTTCCATCACGCTCTTGTAGCCAAACTGTTCCGTCAGGCCCTTGATGACAGTATTCTGGTAATAATCTTTTAATCTAGACATAGCTATACCCGCGCATTAAACATCCACGACTTCATTATTCGATTTGAAAACACGCACCTTGCGGCCGTCTTCCAGAACCCGAAATCCAACGCGATCGCCTTTCTTGGTCGCGGGATTAAACAATGCAACATTGGACATGTGCAATGGCATCTCTCTCTCGACAATACCGCCGGTTTCACCGGTATTGGGGTTGGGCTTGACGTGTTTTTTCGCCAAATTGCAGTTTTCGACTATCACATGCTCATCACCCAGCACGCGGAGCACGGAACCACGCTTGCCCTTGTCTTTCCCGGCGATCAGGATGACATCATCGCCTTTTTTGATCTTTTGCATCGCTTTCAGTTCTCTTACTAAATCTGTAACCGGTTAACCTAACCGCGCCTACAATACTTCGGGTGCCAGCGAAATAATTTTCATAAATTTTTCGCTGCGAAGCTCACGTGTCACAGGACCAAATATACGCGTCCCAATGGGTTGTAACTGATTATTCAGTAAAACGGCCGCGTTACCATCAAAACGGATCAGTGACCCATCAGGGCGGCGCACGCCTTTGCGCGTTCTCACTACAACCGCGTTGTAGACATCGCCTTTCTTGACTTTGCCGCGCGGAATGGCCTCTTTGACACTGACCTTGATGATATCGCCAATTCTTGCATAACGGCGCTTGGAGCCACCCAGCACTTTAATGCACATTAATCGACGGGCTCCGCTGTTATCAGCCACGTCCAGTACCGTCTGCATTTGAATCATTGAAACATCTCCAACTAGTTCTTTTAATCTACACGCAACTTAACAACCCAGGCCCATCGAAAAAGCCCGCCATTTTACCATTAAATTACTGGTTTCCCAAACAATTACTCGCTGCCTTTTTCAACAATCTCCACCAGGCGCCAGGTTTTGCTTTTGGAAATCGGGCGGCACTCGGTGATGGACACCTTATCACCCTCATTACATTCATTATTCGGATCATGTACATGCAACTTAGATGAACGACGGATAATCTTGCCGTAGATCGGATGTTTCACGCGACGCTCTACCTTGACAGTAATCGTCTTGTCCATTTTATTACTGACAACACGCCCAATCGTGGTTCTTAAGACGTTTTCTTCGCTCATTCTGCGCCACCCAATTCGTTCATAACTGTTTTAATGCGTGCAATATCCTTGCGAACACTCTTGAAACGTGCAGGATTATTTAATTGTCCGGTACCCTGTTGCATGCGAAGATTGAAATGCTCGCGCAATAAGCCCTGCAATTCTTCCTGCAATTCACTTTTGCTCTTGTTTCTCAATTCACTGGCTTTCATCACATCACCGCCCTTGTCACAAACGTGGTACTGAGCGGCAACTTGGCCGCCGCAAGACGAAATGCTTCACGCGCTTGCTCTTCGGACACGCCTTCCATTTCAAACAACATACGGCCCGGCTGGATCTGGGCTACCCAATATTCGACACTACCCTTGCCCTTACCCATCCGTACTTCCAATGGTTTCTTTGATATGGGCTTGTCGGGGAAAACACGAATCCAGATTTTTCCGCCACGCTTGATGGATCGGGTCATGGCTCGGCGACCGGCTTCAATCTGACGCGCCGTTATGCGGCCGCGGGCAGTGGCTTTTAAACCAAACTCACCAAAACTGACTTTATTGGCACGATTCGCCAGGCCCCGGTTTCTGCCTTTGTGTTGTTTACGAAACTTGGTTCGTTTCGGCTGTAACATTTCTATAACCTCTAGCTTGTTGCTGCTGCCGTGTCGGAGGAAGATGTCAGCGCGGGAATTCCCTTCTCAAACACTTCACCCTTAAACAGCCAGACTTTTACACCAATGACGCCATAGGTAGTATTGGCTTCATAGACACCGTAATCGATATCCGCCCTGAGTGTATGCAAAGGGACACGACCTTCGTGATACCACTCGGCGCGGGCAATATCAGCACCATTTAAACGGCCCGAGACGCGCACCTTCACACCCTGCGCACCCAGGCGCATGGCATTGGTCACGGCGCGTTTCATGGCGCGACGAAACATAATGCGTCGTTCAAGCTGCTGCGCGATATTTTCAGCCACCAGCGTTGCGTCCAGCTCAGGCTTGCGAATCTCTTCAATATTGATAGTGACAGCCATGTTCATCATGTTGCCAACTTGCTTGCGCAGCTTTTCCACATCCTCGCCTTTTTTACCGATCACAATACCGGGGCGGGCGGTGAAAATCGTAATCCTGGCGTTATTTGCCGGGCGTTCAATCTGAACTCGGCTGACTGACGCGTGGGACAACGCCTTGCGAATATGCTCACGCACTTTGAGATCCATATTCAGGTAGTCAGCAAAGTCCCTGGAGTTCGCGTACCACTTTGAAGTCCAGTCTTTAACGATCCCCAAGCGGATGCCAATCGGATGTACTTTTTGACCCATTGATGCCTCTCTCGCTGTTCTTTAAATTGACGATTTATCGCGTTTAGCTATCGCTTACCGTGACGGTAATATGGCTGCTACGCTTGAATATCCGGTTACCGCGGCCTTTGGCCCGCGCACGATAGCGTTTGTTGGTGCGGCCTTCGTCGACGGTTATACGATGCACTTTCAGTTCGTCGATGTCTGCACCCTCATTGTGCTCGGCATTGGCAATAGCAGACTCCAGCACCTTTTTCACAATGAATGCGGCCTTCTTGGTGCTAAAGGCGAGCATCTGTAATGCTTTTTCCACCGTCTCACCACGAATCTGATCAGCGATCAAACGGCCTTTTTGCGGTGAAATACTGGCATGTTTTAACTTCGCACTGACTTCCATTACACCAACCTCTTACTTGCCTTTCTTATCGGCAGCATGCCCTTTAAACGTCCGCGTAGGGGCAAACTCACCGAGCTTGTATCCAACCATGTCTTCTGTCACGAACACAGGCACATGTTGGCGTCCATTATGAACCGCAATCGTCAAGCCAATCATCTCAGGAAGAATCATGGAACGACGCGACCAGGTTTTAATAGGTTTTCTGCTATTGGACGCAGACGCTTCGCTGACTTTATTCAACAAGTGCAAATCGACGAATGGTCCTTTTTTCACTGAGCGTGGCACTATTCTCTTACCTCTTCAGTTACTTCTGTTTACGACGGCGGACAATCATGCCATCAGTTCGTTTATTGTGTCGTGTTTTATAACCTTTGGTGGGCACACCCCAGGGTGTCACAGGATGACGTCCGCCGGAGGTTCTGCCTTCGCCACCACCGTGCGGGTGATCCACCGGGTTCATTGCCACACCACGGACTGTGGGACGAACCCCTCTCCAGCGCGTTGCGCCGGCCTTGCCCAGGGAGCGCAGACTATGCTCGCTGTTACCCACTTCACCGACAGTAGCCTTGCAATCACTATGCACCTTGCGCATTTCCCCCGAGCGTAGACGAATAGTGGCATATTCACCTTCACGTGCCACCAGCTGGGCGGAGGCACCCGCGCTACGCGCGATTTGCGCACCTTTGCCCGGCTTCAATTCAATGCAATGCACGATGGTACCCACTGGAATTTGGCGCAGCGACAGCGTATTGCCCGTCTTAATTGGCGCATGCGCACCGGAAATTATCTCGTAACCGGCAACCACGCCCTTGGGCGCAATAATGTAACGGCGCTCACCATCGGCATACAACACGAGCGCAATGTTAGCGCTGCGATTGGGATCATATTCCAGCCGTTCGACACGCCCTGGAACACCATCCTTATCCCGCTTGAAATCAATCATGCGGTAATGTTGCTTATGACCACCACCCTTATGACGCGTGGTAATACGGCCCTGGTTATTACGGCCACCGGTGCGGCTTTTCTTGTCCAGCAAAGGCGCATATGGCTCGCCCTTGTGCAGGTCAGCCGATTTTATGCTGACGACAAACCGTCTGCCCGGTGATGTTGGTTTTGCTTTAACTATTGCCATTGTTGCAATCCTTCATTAACTACTCTGCACCGAGAAAATCGATATCATGTCCGACCGCCAACCTCACATAGGCCTTTTTCCAGTCCTTGCGGCGACCCATCTGCTGGCCGAATCGTTTGTTCTTGCCTTTAACGTTCAGTACTGAAACGGAAGCCACCTGAACATTGAACATCTTTTCCACCGCGGTTTTAATTTCGCGCTTGTTGGCGTTTTTCAATACCTTGAACACGTATTGATTACTACCCTCACCCACCATGGTTGCCTTTTCAGTCACATGGGGTGACAGCAGAATATTGGCTATGCGGTCCTGACTCATCCCAGCATCTCCTCAATCTGATTGACTGCATTGACAGTCATAAGCACCTTATCGCTACCGACCAGCGAAACCGGATCCAGTTGCTTAGTGGTGCATAAACCGACTTTAAAAAGGTTTCTCGACGCTAGGGCCAGATTGTCGTTGACATCATCAACTACGATCATCACATCATCCAGGCCCATGTTTTTAAGCAATTGGACAAATTCTTTGGTTTTAGGCGTATCGATTTTCAACTCGTCCACCACCACCAGGCGTTGCTGACGTATCAGTTCCGACAGGATGGCCTTAATGGCGCTACGATACATTTTCTTATTGACCTTTTGCGAATGGTCCTGGTTTGAAAAGGCAAATGCCTTGCCGCCCCCGCGCCAGATCGGACTGTTGCTGGTACCCGCGCGCGCACGGCCGGTACCCTTTTGACGCCAGGGCTTGGCACCACCGCCACGCACATCCGAGCGGCTTTTCGTGCCACGGGTGCCGCTACGCGCACCGGCCAGATAGGCGGTCACTACCTGGTGCACCAGGGCTTCGTTGAACTCACGCGCAAATGTTGCATCGGATACAGACACGGTCTGATTTGATGCCTTGCCGGTTGCTGTTGTTACTGGTAAATCCATGTCCTCACCCCTTTATGTACGCGCTTTAACGGCGGCACGTACAATCACATCTCCGCCTTTGGCACCGGGTACAGCGCCCTTGATCAATAACAGGTTGCGCTCGGCGTCCACTTTCACGACTACCAAATTCTGGGTCGTGGTCTTCACATTACCCATGTGACCCGCCATCTTCTTACCCTTGAACACACGGCCTGGTGTCTGGTTTTGACCGATGGAACCGGGTGCACGATGTGACAGGGAGTTACCATGAGTAGCGTCCTGCATACTGAAATTGTGCCGCTTAATGACGCCGGCAAAGCCTTTCCCGATACTGGTGCCACACACATCAACTTTCTGGCCTTCGGCGAAAATATCCACCTTGATGGCGGCGCCGGGCTCCAGCGCGTCACCTTCACCGTCGTTCAGGCGGAATTCCCACAGGCCACGCCCAGGTTCTACACTCGCCTTGGCAAAATGCCCAACCGCCGGCTTGTTCACACGCGCAGGACGACGGCTGCCAGTGGTGACTTGCACGGCGCGATAACCATCCGTATCCATCGTCTTCACTTGCGTGACCATATTCGGCTCGACCTGAATTACGGTCACCGGGACCGAGGCACCGTCTTCGGTAAAAACCCGTGTCATGCCGGCTTTGCGACCGATTACACCTATTGTCATTTGTTGATTCCTCTACACCACACCGTGCTGTTAAGCGATTTACGCACCGATTAACTTAATTTTATTTGCACATCGACACCCGCCGCCAGGTCCAGCTTCATCAAGGCATCGACTGTCTTATCTGTTGGATCGACAATATCCATTAACCGCTTGTGAGTACGCAGTTCGTATTGATCACGCGCATCCTTGTTGACGTGCGGCGAAATCAAAACCGTCCAGCGTTCCTTTTTCGTCGGCAATGGGATAGGACCTTTTACCTGCGCGCCGGTCCGCTTCGCGGTATCGACGATCTCACGCGCAGATTGATCGATGAGGCGATGATCAAACGCCTTCAAACGAATACGAATTATTTGTCCTGTTGCCATTACTTGTTGACCCTTCTCACAAAAACTTCAGTTTTTAATAATATCCTTTGCAATAACCGGACTCGCACAGGCGCAGGCATGTTCCCGCGCCTGTGCACGTCACAGATTATTCAATAATCTTAGCCACCACACCGGCGCCGACCGTACGGCCGCCTTCGCGGATGGCAAAGCGCAGGCCTTCTTCCATCGCTATCGGGGCGATCAGGCTCACTTTCATGTTGATGTTGT
>Ga0316593_10000036_pt1 | contig 14338 bp, 14 predicted proteins | sample S5NA_3_FD_204564 | JGI IMG/M metagenome (GOLD analysis project Ga0316593, IMG submission 204564) | Metatranscriptome of rhizosphere microbial communities from salt marsh grasses in Alabama, United States - S5-7_160517rA (Metagenome... | ecosystem: Host-associated > Plants > Roots > Rhizosphere ... | reverse complement strand
CGAGACGCTCGAGCATGCGCCGCCCTACTTCTTTCTGCAGAGCAGCAGATGCCTCATACGAAGGAGCCGCGCGATCAAAAGAAGCGCGCACCCATTGCTTATCCACCTTGTGCTCAGCCATGACCTTGCCGCATCACCCAATCCACGAATAGCTCGGGATGAGTCAGAAACGGGATGTGCGCCCCATCCGGGATCAACTCCACACTTCCCACCCCACACTCGGAACGCAAGGCTTCTGCAACAGAACCTGGAACCAGGGAATCCCGCGCCCCCAACAAGGCAGCAACGGGTATTCCCAGCGCTGCCAGCTGAGACCGCAAGTCCGACTCATTCAGCAGGCGCAGCCCCTGACGAAGGGCATCGGGCTCAGGTGGCGCCTCTTCGAGCTTTAGGCGCAGCATGCGAATCAGTTCGCGCGCATTGGAAACACCCTGCAACTGAAGACCCAGAAAACGGCGCAGGGTGGCCGAATAATCCTCCCTCAGGCCCTGCTCGAAGGCTGCAAAGACCTCAGCATCCAGGGCACAAGACCAGTTGTCACGGCGCACAAAACAGGGAGAAGAATTCACCAACAGGAGTTTTTTTGCCTTGCCGGAAAATCTACTGGCAAGCTCGATCGCTAAAAGCCCACCCAGTGACCAGCCCAGGATAACCGAATCATCCGGTACTACAGATGCCAGCGCCTCAGCGACGACAGGAAGAGACCCAAGTGACTGATTCCTGCTCCTGCCATGCCCCGGAAGATCCAGGCAGGTCACACGAAAATTCTTGGCCAGCACGTCGTAAACACCACTCCAGACCGAGGCATTCATGCCCCAGCCATGGATGAGGACCAGGTCCTGCCCCTGCCCCCTTGTCTCTGCCCAGATTGTTCGTGTCATCATTCAGTTTCTTGCTATGATCCGGCTTTTCAACAATAACCTCAGTCTTATGCTGTTAGACATCCTGTTCATTCTGGGCGCCTACCTGACCGGCTCCGTTTCTGCAGCCATCATTACCTGCCACATCATGGGCCTGCCGGACCCGCGCAGCTCCGGCTCGAAAAACCCCGGCGCCACCAACGTACTCAGACTGGGCGGAAAAAAAGCGGCCATCATCACCCTGTTGGGTGATCTGATCAAGGGACTCATCCCGGTAGCCGCCGCCCATCTCATGCAACTCGACACCACCACCATCGCTCTGACGGGCCTGGCGGCCTTTCTGGGCCACCTATACCCCATCTTTTTCGGATTCAAAGGTGGCAAGGGAGTTGCAACCGCACTGGGGGTCTATATTGGGCTGTACTGGCAGGCGGGTCTGGTATTCGTAATCGTCTGGATGATAATCGCCACGATCAGCCGCATATCATCACTATCCGCACTGATCGCGACCCTGTTTATCCCCGCCTATTTTTATTACACCAATGATTCCGCGTGGCTAACAACCACAACCGCGGCAATGGCCATACTGATTTTCTGGCGGCATCGAAGCAATATACGCAACATCCTTAACGGCAGTGAAAAACGCCTTGGCCACAAGGACTAGCGAGGAACTCCCAGCTCACTGAGCGGCCAGCGCGGGCGCGCCATCAACGATTCATCCCCCCGATATCCCGACTGATAACGGATCAGACCGGCCAGAGCGATCATGGCGCCGTTGTCGGTACAGAATTCAAGACGAGGGAAAAACAACTCCACCCCTTCCTTGGCAGCCAAAGTCCTGAGCCCGGCCCTGAGACGCTGATTAGCCCCAACCCCACCGGCAACCACGAGGCGCCTGAGGCCCGACTCCCTGAGGGCGCGCCGACACTTGATGACCAGGGTCTCGGTCACGGCCTGCTCGAAGGCCAGGGCAATATCCGCCTTGTCCTGCCTGCTACCTTCAACTTTTGCCAGGGTATTCAGGGCAAAGGTCTTGAGACCGCTGAAGCTGAACTCCAGACCCGGACGGTCTGTCATCGGCCGGGGGAAGTGAAAACGCCCCGCCCCCCCTTCCTCAGCCAGCGCTGCCAGTGCGGGACCTCCGGGATAACCCAGCCCCAATAGCTTTGCCGTCTTATCAAAGGCCTCACCGACGGCGTCATCCAGACTTTCACCCAACACCTGATAGTCACCAATGCCATTTACATGCACCAGCATGCTGTGACCTCCGGAAACCAGCAGGGCAAGAAAAGGGAACTCCGGACGAGGATCCTCCAGCATGGGCGCCAGAAGATGCCCCTCCATATGATGAACGGGCAATGCAGGCACCCCCCAGGCCCAGGCAAGCCCACGAGCCTCCATGGCGCCAACCAGCAGAGCGCCGACCAGTCCCGGCCCAGCAGTATAGGCAATCGCAGAAATATCCCCAGGCTCACTGCCGGACTCCTTCATTACCTGTTCAACCAACGGTAACAGCTTGCGCACATGGTCGCGCGAAGCAAGCTCAGGAACGACACCTCCATATTCAGCATGGCGGGCCACCTGTGAATACAGGGCATGGGCGAGCAGCCCCCGCTCATCATCAATGATGGCGGCACCACTTTCATCACAAGAGCTCTCTATGCCAAGTATTCTCATCTTCCAACATCCGGATTTAGCGGGCGCACATCATCGCATGACAGAGATTTTTTGCAATTTTCCCAGCGCTAGCTATAATGCGCGATTCTTTAATGGCCACGAGGCCATTTTTACCAATTGCAATACATTTAAGGAATGGTGAGTACATGCCAGCAGTACGTGTTAAAGAAAACGAGCCCTTCGATATCGCTCTGCGTCGTTTCAAACGCACTTGTGAGAAGGCCGGTGTCCTGACTGAGGTCCGTCGCCGCGAGTTTTACGAAAAGCCTACTGAAATCCGCAAACGCAAGCGCGCCGCGGCCGTCAAGCGCCAGGCAAAACGCGTATCCAAGGAAATTTCACGTCGTACTCGCCTCTACTGAGGCTAAGACACTCGTGCCTCAGGCAGCTTCTCCACTCAAACAGGCTATCACGGACGATATGAAATCGGCCATGAAGGCCGGCGAAAAAGAGCGCCTGGGCACGATCCGGCTAATTCTCTCTGCCATCAAACAGCAGGAAGTCGACAGCCGCAAAGATTTAGAAGACAGCGACATCATTGCCATCCTCGACAAGATGTCAAAACAGCGTCGCGAGTCCATAGATCAGTATGAAAAGGCCGGACGCGATGATCTGGCCGGCAAGGAAAAAGCCGAACTGGAAATAATCCAGACCTATCTGCCCAGCCAGCTTGGTGATGACGAGATAGCCGCCATGATCGATGAGGCTATCAAGGCCACCGGCGCAGAGGCAATGAAAGACATGGGCAAGGTCATGGGAATACTCAAGCCCAAGATGCAGGGGCGTGCCGATATGGCTGCGGTCAGCGCCCAGATCAAATCCCGCCTCTCCTGATCTGCTCTAGGGCCACCCAACAAAACAAAAGCGTGTCATAATGGCATGGCACAACAATGACTTGCGCAGGTGAACTATGGCCAACCCAATGCAATTCCTCGAGGTCCAGCGCCAGGACCCCGACAAGACCCCAGCGGAAATACGCAAGCACGAATTCAACGAAATCTATGGCCAGTTCGACCCGCAGATAGCTGGCGCTCAGGCTGACCGCTGCCTTGCTTGTGGCAATCCCTACTGTGAATGGAAATGCCCTGTACACAACTACATCCCCAACTGGCTGAAGCTGATCGCCGAAGGCAATCTGTTTGAGGCTGCCGAGCTCTCACACAAGACCAACTCCCTACCCGAGATATGTGGACGTGTTTGTCCCCAGGACAGACTATGCGAGGGCGCCTGCACGCTTAATGACGGCTTTGGTGCCGTTACCATCGGCTCGATTGAGAAGTATATAACCGACACGGCAACCGCCCAGGGCTGGAAACCGGACCTTTCGCATGTCGTGGACACCGGGAAAAAAGTGGCCATAGTAGGCGCAGGCCCTGCCGGCCTGGGCTGTGCGGACATACTGGCCCGCAACGGCGTGAAGGCCGTTGTCTATGACAAATATGCCGAGATCGGCGGCCTGCTGACCTTCGGCATTCCACCTTTCAAGCTGGAAAAGGAAGTCGTGCATCGCCGCCGCCAATTGCTCGAAGGCATGGGCGTTGAATTCGTACTCAATACAGAGATCGGTTCAGACATCCCTTTCCAGCAGTTACTGGACGAATACGACGCGGTGTTCCTTGGCATGGGGACATACACCTACATGAAAGGTGGTTTCCCCGGCGAAGACCTTCCAGGCGTCTATGAAGCCCTGCCTTTCCTGATATCGAACATCAATCGATTGATGGGCCTGCAAAAAGACGGCGACACCTTCATCAACATGAAAGACCAGCGCGTGGTAGTTCTCGGAGGTGGAGACACCGCCATGGACTGCAATCGCACCTCGATTCGCCAGGACGCCGCCTCTGTCACCTGCGCCTATCGCCGAGATGAAGCGAACATGCCCGGCTCGCGCCGCGAGGTGCAAAACGCCAAGGAAGAAGGCGTCGAATTCCTGTGGAACCGCCAGCCCGTAGAGATTGTCGGAGATGGACGCGTTGAAGGCGTTAAGGTCGTGACCACAAAACTCGGCGAACCCGATGAGCGCGGCAGACGTCGCCCTGAACCGGTTCCGGGATCAGAGGAAATCATCCCCGCAGATCGCGTCATCATTGCGTTCGGCTTCCGCCCGAGCCCTGCCCCCTGGTTTGCCGATTTCGGAATTAGTCTGGATGATCGGGATCGCGTTGCAGCGCCCGCAGATGGCCAATTCAAGCATCAGACCAGCAATCCCAAGGTATTTGCAGGCGGCGACATGGTGCGCGGCTCGGATCTTGTCGTAACCGCTGTCTTTGAGGGCCGTAATGCTGCAGAAGGCATCCTCGACTACCTGGAAGTCTGATCCAGTGACCCAGCTCAAGAATGACCGTTTCCTGCGCGCCCTGCTGCGCGAGCCGGTAGATCAGACCCCTATCTGGGTGATGCGCCAGGCCGGGCGCTATCTCCCGGAATACCGGGCCACACGTGCAAAAGCAGGCAGCTTCATGGACCTGTGCAGGAACGCCGAACTCGCCTGCGAGGTGACACTCCAGCCCCTGGAACGCTTTGAGCTGGATGCCGCCATTCTGTTTTCGGACATCCTCACCATACCGGATGCCATGGGGCTTGGACTGTATTTTACCGAGGGCGAAGGTCCTCGCTTCAAACACCCCGTTCAGGACCGCAAAGCTATAGAAAAACTCGGCGTGCCCGATCCGGAAGATGACCTGGGCTATGTCATGGATGCCGTACGCACCATACGCCGCGAACTGGATGGCCGCGTTCCGCTGATCGGCTTTTCCGGCAGCCCCTGGACACTGGCCACCTATATGGTAGAAGGCGGCAGCAGCAAGGACTTTGCCAAAACCAAGGGCATGCTCTACAACGACCCCGCCCTGCTCCACCAACTGCTGGACACTATTACCCAATCCGTCATCAGCTATATGCAGGCGCAGGTCAATGCCGGCGCCCAGGCCGTGATGATCTTTGATACCTGGGGCGGCAGCCTGACCCCTTCCACCTACCGTGAATTCTCTCTCCGCTATATGCAACGGATCGTCGAGGCCATGCCACGCGAGCATGAGGGCCGCCGCGTACCTGTCGTGCTGTTCACCAAGGGCGGAGCGCAGTGGATCGAGTCTATCGCCGATACCGGCTGCGACGCAGTAGGACTGGACTGGACGATCGAACTCTCCGAAGCACGCAAGCGCGTAGGCGACCGTGTTGCGCTACAGGGCAATCTCGACCCTAGCGTACTCTATGCCGATCCTGAGGTCATACAAAGGGAAGTAGCCCGCACCCTGGAAAGCTTTGGACAGGGCACGGGACATGTCTTTAACCTGGGACATGGCATTCACCAGCACATCGAACCCGAACACGTGAAGGTATTGGTCGACTCGGTACACGAACTCAGCCGCCCCTATCACGCGTAGTCGGAGAGCATTTCCTCCAGCTGTTTGATACCTATTCGTTTCATGGGCCGGCCGTCTACCGGGCTTAACGGTGCCTGCCTGATCCCCTTGTATGGGAAAATCGCCAGTTCAAATGGCACCGAACCTGCCATAAACCGGATTACGGGAAAATAACTGGCTTCCTTGCCGAATCGGAAGCGTTTGTCACCACTCTCAAAGGGGACCTCGCGTTCCATCAGGTACAGCGCAACCTCCTCAGGTGCATCCGAGAAAAGGTGCAAGTTGACATCCGAGTGGCTGCCGGCGGTCCCACGCAAGACGGAGCCGGTCAGCCGGGGCTCGAAATCGGCCAGCAACTGCATGGCATTCACGGCGGCACGGCGTAGCTCGGTCACCACCTGCTCGTGGCTCTCGCTCTCGAACAGAGACTGGTGCAGCATGAGGGCCTGCTCTACCTCGAGATTCGTCGGCATGCCCGCCTGGGGGTCGACATTCAGACGTTCAGCAGCCTTACGCTTGGCCGTTAAAAAGTCCTTACCCCCCTCACTGGCCAGAATCCTGGCCGCCTCCTGGGCAAGCAACATGCGCAATTGCTCGTTGTGTCGCTTCGGCATTTGCATATATCCGTGATCTAAAACAGCTGTTCCGGCATTTCCGGCCCCGATCCGCCTCCCGAGGTTGACGAAGGCGTTTGAGAACCGAAACTCACCTCTGTCGGTACCAGCGACTCCCTGAACGTCTCAAAGATGGGATTGGCCGTATTAGGACCTGCAAGCAATCCCGTCTCCGGGTCGATCCTGACCGTCACCATGCCCGGAGGCTGCTCGAGCTGATGCTCTGGCATACCGCGCAGGGCCTCCGCCATAAAAGATACCCACATGGGCAAGGCCGCACCGGCGCCCGTCTCACGACTTCCCAGAGGCTTGAGCCGATCAAAGCCCACCCATACCGTGGTGACGATATCGGCGTTGTAGCCACTGAACCAGGCATCTTTCTGGTCATTCGTTGTACCGGTCTTACCCGACAGGTCATTCCTTCCCAGAGCCATGGCCTTGCTACCGGTACCCTGACGGATAACGTCACGCATCATGCTCGCAATCTGAAAGGCATTATCCGCGGCAATCGCTCGCGGGGCTGGCTCTCGAGTATCATCGATAACGACCTTTTCTTCCACATCCCCTTGGCCCTCAATCGTTACGTCCTTCGGAGCCTGTTCTGTTTTCCCGGTTTTTTCAGGCTCTTCGATCACCGACAGATCAAGCTGATACTCCTTGACCTCATCCGCCTTGCAGGGGGTTTCACAGGCAACCAGGGGTGACGCCTGTTCCAGTATCGCACCATCGGGCCCTTTAACGACCTCGATGAAATAAGGTGACACCAGATAACCACCATTGGCGAATACACTATAACCACGCGCAAGCTCGAGGGGCGTAACCGTGCCACTACCCAGTGCCAGAGAAAGATCCGAGGGTAGCTTCGAGGTATCAAAGCCAAACCTGCCGGCATGCTTAAGCGCGTAACCAATGCCTATCGCGCGCAGCAATCGAATCGAAACCAGATTACGGGACTTCGTCAGGGCCACCCTCAAACGCGTGGGACCATAGAATTTCCCGCTGTAGTTCTCGGGACGCCAAGTATCCTCAAGGGCAGAGTCCTCAAACACCACCGGCGCATCATTGATAATACTGGCCGGCGTGTAGTCCTTTTTAAGCGCCGCCGAGTAGATAAAGGGCTTGAAGCTGGAGCCGGGCTGGCGCTCTGCCTGAGTGACGCGATTGAACTTGCTCTGGTAAAAATCGAAGCCCCCACTAAGCGCCAGTATCGCTCCGTCGGTAGGTCTGATCGAGACCAGGGCACCAGAGACCTCGGGAATCTGACTCAGCACCCAGATTTTCTGCTCTACTGGCGACTTATCCTTTTTGTTCTTGGCTTTTTTCTCGTCTGCGTCCTCTACCTTAACCAGCTCCTGCCGGACATAGACAAGGTCACCACTCGACAAGACATCCGAGGCCTTCTTCAACTCAGGCCCCAGGTAGTTTTCACTCATGTATTTACGCGCCCAGACCAGTCCCTGCCAGGGTATTTCTACTTCCTTGCCATCGCCGAGATAGGCCTTGGCCGATTGTTTGTCCACCTTGGTTATCAGTGCTGGCTGAAGGTCAGCTACCCGCGTCAAGCCCTTAAGAACCTTATCCCAGTCAACTTCTTCCGGCTGGATATTAAGATCCACCTTGCCGACTGGGCCGCGATATCCATGACGAACATCGTACTCAAGCAGCCCCGACTTCAAAGACTTGTCTGCCGCCCTCTGTAACCTGGCACGAATGGTGGTTTGGACATTAAATCCTTCTGTATATGCCTTTTCACCGTATTTCTCGAACATCTCTGCACGCACCATTTCACCCACGTAAGGCGCAGACACCTCTACCTCCGGCCGGTGCAGAATGGCAGTCAATGGCGCCTCCTTGGCCTGCTCATATTGCTGATCAGTGATAAAGCCCAACTCATGCATCCGTCCCAGCACGTAGTTTCTACGCAAAAAAGCACGCTCGGGGTTTACGATCGGATTGAAGCCGGAAGGCGCCTTCGGCAGGCCTGCAATCATGGCTATCTGAGGCAGGGTTAATTCCTGGATCGTCGCGCCATAATAAACTTGAGCAGCTGCGCCCACACCGTAAGAACGATTCCCGAGATAAATCTTGTTCAGATAGAGTTCCAGAATTTCGTCTTTTGTGAGTTCCTTCTCAATTTTAAAAGCCAGAAACATCTCGCGGATCTTTCTGGTATATGTTTTCTCGGGACTGAGGAAGAAGTTTTTAGCCACTTGCATGGTTATGGTACTGGCACCCTGGCTCTTCTTTCCGGTTAATGCGAGGTTAATTACCGCACGTAGTACACCCTGATAATCCACACCAGGATGTTCATAAAAGCGGTCATCCTCTGCAGCCAGGAAGGCCTGTATCATGGGTTCAGGCACTTCCTTAATAAGAACAGGGATACGGCGTTTCTCACCATATTCGGCCAGTAACAGGCCTTCATGGCTAAAGATGCGCAAGGGCACTTGCAGGCGAACATCTTTGAGCGCCTGCACATCGGGCAGGCCAGGAGCCATGACCCAGTAAGCCACTGTAACGGCTCCTACAGCAAGCACGAATAGCCCGAACAGTGACGCCAGGCCCCATAAGAACAACTTAGTTATTAATTTCATGAAGTTAGATAATAATCCGTGGTGAATTGACCCTTAATCGGTCAGGAGCGTATGAAACATGAAATTGAAGCCCGGAACAAGTTTTGCAATTTAAGCTAGTATTTTTATATAGTTGGGGCTAGTATCTGACAAAACAATGCACATATGCCGTGTAACTATTGGGATAAAGGGAAAAATTGTGCTTTCGTTCAGGTAGTATTTTTATATAGTTGGGACTAGTATCTGACAAAACAATACACATCTGCTGTGTAACCATTGGGGATAAAGGGAAAAATTGTGCTTTCGTTCAGAAAGAAAAAACCACCCGTTCTGGGCATAGATATCAGTTCAACCTCTGTAAAGATCGTAGAACTGAGCCGCAGTGGGGATAGATACCGTGTCGACAGCTATGCAGTCGAACCACTACCCGCCAATGCAGTTGTCGAAAAGAATATTGCCGAGGTCGAAGCCGTAGGCGAGACGATAAGCAAGGCCCTGAAACGATCGAACATAAAAAACAAAAACTGCGCAATGGCGGTTCCAGCCTCTGCGGTCATCACCAAGATCATTACCATGCCCGCCAACCTCAATGAAAATGACATGGAAGGGCAGATACAACTTGAAGCCGATCAATACATCCCTTATGCCCTGGAAGAAGTGAATCTAGACTTCGAAGTTCTTGGTCCAACCGAAGGCAATCCCGAGACCGTCGATGTGCTGCTTGCTGCTTCTCGCAGTGAAAACGTGGACCTACGCATCGGGGCTGCCGACATAGCAGGGCTAACCGCGGACATCATCGATATCGAATCCTACGCCCTGGAAAATGCCTACAAGTTGATTGAGCCAAATACAGAGGGCAGGGTCGTCGCCATTATCGACGTCGGAGCCACCATGACCAATATCAACGTCGTGGCCGACAACGTACTGGTTTACAACCGCGAACAACCCTTCGGCGGAAAACAACTGACAGAAGAGATCATGCGTCGTTATGGTCTCTCCTACGAGGAGGCAGGGCTCGCCAAAAAAGAAGGCAGCCTGCCCGACAATTACGTACCCGAGGTGCTGGAACCCTTCAAGGAAACAATGGCACAGCAGGTTCATCGTTTTCTACAGTTTTTCTATGCCGCCAGTCAGCACAATTCTGTTGACCAGTTGGTACTTGCAGGGGGTTGTGCCGCCATTCCGGGTATCGACGAATTAATCGAATCACGGGTAGGCGTTGAGACAAGCATTGCCAACCCCTTCGCGAACATGGCCATGAGTTCACGCATTAATCAGCAACGCCTGAGCAATGATGCCCCCTCTCTCATGATAGCCTGCGGCTTAGCACTAAGGAGTTTTGACTGATATGGCGCATATCAACCTCCTCCCATGGCGCGAAGCACGGCGCAAGGAGCAACAGAAGGAATTTATTGTCTTCCTGCTTTTTGGAGCCGCAGTAGCAGTCGTACTGGTGTTCTTTGCTCACATCCAGGTCAACGGCATGATCGAATACCAAAATGCGAGAAACCAGTACCTGCAGAACGAAATCAAGATCCTTGATAAAAGAATTGCTGAAATCAGGGAACTTGAAAAAACCAAGGCGGCGCTGCTCGAGCGCATGCGAATTATCGAAGAGCTACAGGCCAGCCGGCCTGGCATAGTTCATCTGTTTGATGAACTGGTTACCTCTTTACCCGAGGGGCTGTACATCAAATCGGTTACCCAGAAAGGCAATCTGCTGACTATTGAGGGTGAGGCAGAATCCAATGCCCGCGTATCGGCCTATATGCGCAGGCTCGATGCATCGCCCTGGCTGACTGATTCAAAGCTCACCATTATCAAAAGTAACAGTAAATCGTCACCACAAACCAAGGAATTCAAGCTAACGGTCACACAGACTTCCCCACAAGCTGAAACCGAGAAGAAGGGAGGTTAATCATGGCTATTGACTTTTCAGAACTGAAAAATTTCGATGTCAACAGCCTTGATGTCAACAACCTGGGGAGCGCCCCGGCGGCAGTGCGTGTCATCATCATCGCCATAGTTATCATTGGCATACTCGTAGCAGGCTACTATTTTGATACCAAGGATCAGATCCTGGTCCTCAATACCCAGGAACGCAAGGAAGTTGACCTGAAGAAGAAATTCGAAAGCAAGCAGCAAATGGCCGCCAACCTGGAGGCCTATAAGGCGCAGCTTGAAGAAATGCAATACGCATTCGGTGCCATGCTGAAACAGCTACCCAGCAAGACTGAGATTCCCAGCCTGCTGATTGATATCTCAGAAACAGGACTTTCCAGCGGTTTGAAAATTGACCTGTTCGAGCCCAAGGATGAGCAAAAGAAAGGTTTCTATGCAGAAAAACCCATCAAACTGGATGTCAATGGCGCCTATGAAGAACTAGCCCAGTTCGCCAGCGGCGTTGCAGCCCTGCCACGTATCGTCACCCTCCACGAGATCGCGATAAAGCCATCAAAAGATGGGGGAAAACTAAACATGACAGCGGTTGCTAAAACATACCGGTATCTTGAGGATAATTAAAAGGGTCGAAGATGGATAACGCGAAAAACCACCACAAACGCCCCTTGCCACGCTTCCTATCCAGGGCAGTTTACAGCAGTGTACTCATTGTGAGTGCACTGGGCTTGTCTGCCTGTGGCAACGACATGTCGGATTTGCAGGAATATGTGCGCGTCACCATGGCGAAAAAGGGGCGACCAATAGCGCCCATCCCCAAAATCAAGACCTACGAGGTCTTTGAGTATCCGGGACATACGCGCAGCCCCTTCGATGCTGCCGCCATTGCTGCGAAACCGAATAAACCCAAATCAACTTCTTCTATCACGATTGATACCAAACGGCCGCCCGAATACCTGGAAAGCTTCCCGTTAGATTCTCTGAAATTCGTCGGCACCCTGGAACAGCAGGGTATCCAGTGGGGGCTGGTAAAAGGGCCGGACGGCACGATCCAGAGAGTACGTAAGGGCAACTACATGGGTCAGAACTACGGTCAGATCACAAAAATTTCGGCAACTGATATTGAACTCGAAGAAATCGTCCCTGATGGCTTTGGTGGTTTCAAAAAACGTAAAAACACAGTGGCACTCAGTGAGTGAACAAGAGGCGACAAGCATGGTTAGCACTATGAGAACAAAACCGACAATGGGAACCCGGATAATGCGCAAGGGCAGCGTCGCTTTGATGCTTTGCTTATCCCTGATCGCCGGATCAGCCATGGCCGATTCCAATCAATTGAAGGGCATCAGCTACTCAAAGCTTACAGGCGATCGCGTCAAGGTCACCCTGAGCTTTAGCAGCCCACCTTCAGAGCCACTGAGTTTCACCATTGATGATCCTGCGCGTATCGCCATGGACTTCAAAGAGACCAAAACGGCGCTCAAGCAGCGCAGCACCCAGATAGGCATCGGCGCCACCCGGAGTGTGACGGCTGCTGAAGCTCATGACCGCACCCGCGTAGTATTTAATCTCAGCCATCTCGTTTCCTATAACACTGCTGTTTCAGGAAACGACCTGGTAGTTACCCTGGGTGGCGCAGGTATTGGCTCGGACACCACCAACACCAACCCTCCCAGCATTGAGCGCAGTCTCGTAGAACAAAGCTCTAAGCAAGACACCGCCTATAGCATTGAGGATATTGATTTTCGCCGGGGCGATGAAGGGGAAGCCAAGATAACACTCAAGCTTTCCGACCCCAGGATTCCTGTTAATATCGCGCAGCAGGGGGACAAAATCATCATCGATGTGGCTGACACAAAAATCCCGGAAAAACTTCAGCGTCGCATGGACGTCACGGATTTTGCTACACCGGTCCAGACTATTGACGCCTTCAAGATAGGCACCAATGTTCGCATCGCCGTTACACCCACGGGCCAATGGGATCAGCTCGCCTATCAGTCCGACAACATTTTCACGCTCGAAATCAAACCATTGACTAAAGAAGCGATCGAAAAGCGCAAAAAAGAAGAATTTACAGGTGAACGGTTGTCACTGAATTTCCAGGATATCGAAGTACGCTCCATATTGCAGCTGATCGCCGACTTTACCAATCTGAATGTCGTCGTCAGCGACAGCGTAACCGGCAATCTGACCCTGCGCCTGAAAAATGTCCCCTGGGACCAGGCCCTGGATATCATTCTCAAGACCAAGGGACTTGCCAAGCGCCAGACCGGCAATGTATTGCTGATCGCACCGACCGAGGAGATCGCAGCTCGGGAGAAACTGGAGCTCGAAGCCAGCAAACAGATCGAGGAACTGGCTCCCCTGCGCACCGAATATATCCCTATCAATTACGCCAATGCCGCGGATATCGCAGCCCTACTCAAATCTCCTGATAACAGCCTGTTGAGCGATCGCGGTAACGTGACCATCGATGAGCGCACCAATCTGCTGCTGGTACAGGATACGGACGAAAAGCTGGCTCAGATACGTGATCTGATCTCCAGACTGGATGTTGCAGTACGTCAGGTCATGATCGAATCGCGCATTGTCGAGGCCGATGACAGTTATACCAGGGAACTCGGCGTACGCTTTGGTGTAAGCAGCACGCATACCAATACTCAGGACGGTCTGATTAACGCCACATCAGGAACCGAGGCTGCAAGCCGTAATCTTGCAGCAGGAGGATCTATCTATAATGGCGATTACAACGTGAACCTCCCTGTAGTTGCTGCCGCTGGTTCGATCGGCCTGACCCTGGTTAAACTACCTCTGGATCTGATGCTGAATCTGGAACTCACTGCTGCAGAGGCGGAAAGCCGCATTGAAACGATCTCCAACCCCAGGGTCATTACTTCCAACCAGCACAAGGCGCTGATCGAAACTGGTACTGAAATCCCTTACCAGCAGGCATCATCCAGTGGCGCGACGAACGTTGCATTCAAAAAGGCCGTTCTGAGCCTGGAGGTTACCCCACAAATCACCCCGGATGACCGTATCAGCATGGACATCAAGGTGAACAAGGACAGTGTTGGGGAGGTCTACCAGAACGTACCCAGCATCGACACCAACTCGGTTGAAACCCGTGTCCTCGTTGACAATGGTCAGACCGTGGTTCTCGGTGGTGTATTTGAACAGACCAAGGAAAAAACTGATAATAAGGTACCGTTTTTCGGCGACGTCCCTGTTGTGGGTGTCCTCTTCCGGAAAACCAAGAACCGCGATGACAAATCGGAATTGCTGATTTTCCTGACTCCAAAGCTCTTACAACAGTCAATGAGCCTCAATAAATAAGAGGACTTGCAAGGGTG
>Ga0316593_10000035_pt1 | contig 14394 bp, 10 predicted proteins | sample S5NA_3_FD_204564 | JGI IMG/M metagenome (GOLD analysis project Ga0316593, IMG submission 204564) | Metatranscriptome of rhizosphere microbial communities from salt marsh grasses in Alabama, United States - S5-7_160517rA (Metagenome... | ecosystem: Host-associated > Plants > Roots > Rhizosphere ... | reverse complement strand
TACAGTTGCTGGTGCTCCGCAGTAGGTAAAAGTTCGTTAAATTCTTGATTGTATGGGTTATTGCTGTTTCCTCCCGATGCGGTTGCTGAGGCCGGTCGATGATCCGGCGATTCGGATGGCTGATGACTATACATTAAACGCATCAACGGGCTTAATTCTTCCATTATATCGCTGGCGGTTTCAACTAATTTTGCACCCTGGCGGATTAAGGCGTGACAGCCGCGGGCGAGTGGGTTGTGTATGGAGCCGGGGATGGCAAACACTTCGCGGCTTTGTTCCATGGCCATTCTTGCCGTTATCAAGGAGCCGCTTTGGCGGGCGGCCTCCACCACCAAGGTGCCAATGCTCAAGCCGCTAATAATGCGGTTGCGACGCGGGAAATTAGCCGCCAACGGCGGGGTCCCCGGCACGAATTCGGAAATTAACACACCGTGATCGGCGATTTGGTGGGCGAGTTCTCGGTTACGCGCCGGATAAACCCGGTCCAAGCCGGTGCCCGCTACGGCGATCGTCAGTTTACGCGCAGCTAAAGCGCCTTGATGGGCAGCGGTATCGATTCCCAAGGCCAAACCACTGGTTATGACAAAACCGGCCTCGCTTAAATGTTTGGCGAACGCCAGTGCAGTGTCCATGCCCGTATGGCTAGGATTGCGACTGCCGACAATGGCCATCTGAGGATGATTTAATAGCGATGGCTCACCGCGATAAAACAATAGCGGCGGCGGGTCATGAATTTCCCGCAACAATGTCGGGTAATGCGGATCATGTAGGGTTAGAACGCCATTGCCATCTTGGGACAACCAGCGCAAGTCTTCTTCCACCGCGTCCCAATTTGGGTTTCGTAAATAATTGAGAGTCACTTCTCGGCTAACGTCGCGCAGGAAATTCCCGTGTGCCGCGGCAAAGACTTCTTCGGGAGAGACAAATTGCTCTAAAAGAGACGAAAATGTTGAACATCCGACGCCTGGGGCACGCAGCAACGCCAACCAATATTTCAAGCCGCTGGTGGGCTCGGGCTTCTGCGCGGCGCCATTCAAATTATTGTTTTTTGTATCCAGCGCGCTTGATGGCGTGCTCATAGTTCCTCCCGGAGGATTGTCCAATAACCGGAGGGGCTGTATTTAGGCGGCACTCGCAATGCAAATGTCCTTCGCAACTTTCATGGTCACGCAAGTTCGCAAGATTCCATTGCAATGTTGGTAACGTCGTTATTCCTTTGGCTCTAATACTCTTACTGAAAGATGTGATACGCCGTTGCTTTGCGGCGTATCCGTAAGGCGAATAATATCAGGTATGGCAATAAATTGCTTGGAGATGTGAATATTTACGACTCCAACTGATCGCTATTATTGTTTGAATTCGCGCGTTGTTATCGTTTGTTATTTTTGTTTGTAAGCATTCGTCCTACGACGGATTGCGCACAAAATCATATATGCGCATGTCTCGTTCGGCTTCCATCACCAGGGCATAACTCACCCGGTCGAACGTTCGAATGACCATTACAATACCGGCGCGGGTATCCGGGAGTACTACTGTGCCGGAACTCGTTAAATCGCGCACGTCGCGCACGGTTTTGCCGGTTTGATAGACGGCCAGCACATGCCCGGTTTCCACGCCATCTTGTTCGCCGCGGTTAATGACCACTGTTTGATATTGACCAATGACGGAAACACCGTCTATTACGGAAATGATTTGCCCTTGGATAGCGGATTCTGGGGCATGGGGGATAAAGGTTTCATCAAGGCCGTAGTCGCGCTTGGGAATGAGGCGGTCGCCTAACAATACTTCGCGGTTTGCCTGGGTAATGCGTATGGTGGCCGGATCGCCGAAGGCGATGACTTTGGCGTCTGCCACATGTAGCGCTTCATAGCCCAATATATCGCCACGACGGGCGCCGGGATTGCGGTAGGGATCACCGATGCGCAATATGGTGAACTCGGTGTCACCACCGGAGACGATGCCACGGGCGTAAACAATATCGCCTTCGCCGGCAATGATGCGGTTTTCCGTGCCGGCGATCACATAAGCGGCGTTATTGATTTCCCGCTTGGTGACAATGCGCGGTTTGCCTAAAAATTGACTAATCGCGTCCAACGGAATGGTGGAAATGGGTTTGTCCACACGGGTTGTGCGTACTTTGGGAGAGAATTTCACTGTCGCTTGGCCGCGCTCCACTTTGAGCATGGGTTTGCCCGATTCGTCATAGACCAAGGCCACCACGTCACCGGGATAAATAAGGTGGGGATTTTCGATTTGTGGATTGAAACTCCACACTTCCGGCCAACGCCACGGTGATTCCAGGAAGCGGGCGGAAATATCCCATAAAGTATCTCCTTTCACTACCACATAGCGATTGGGGTGATCGGGCCGTAAGGCGATTTCGTCCGCGAACACGGTTGCGGTCAATGAGGCGCTCAATAAAGCGCATAAGACAAGGCTGCAGATTTTATTTAACATATTTTGTATCTCGTATTCCCTATTTGATCCAAAGTGCTAGTTTAGTTCATTTTCCAGTTGCTTAGCTTTGTAAATTAACAGGATAGCGCAAATAGTTCAGCAAAATATTCCTATTTTTGTCACTTGTGATGCCAGAAGCAATATCTTTAAATTCATATCTCATGCCACTATGTTTACCACGTGGTTTACCAAGTGGTTTGCCACAGGCGCTAGCATAGTTTCTACCAAGGTAATGTCTTTGCTGAATGTTATGCGCATATTGGTTATAGCGATAGAATTAGTAGCGGTTAAATTTGGTAACTCTTTATTTTTTTATATAATGCCTAATTATTGTCGCACGGGTGAGGAATTTAATTTTTTTATGTGGGTCAGAGGCTTATGTGGATTGCAAGCGTCTGCATTAGTGTGATCCCCTTTCGGAGTTTTCCATTATGGCAATTTTGACAGTATTACATTATCCCGATCCACGGCTGCGCAAAGTGGCCGAGCCGGTAGAACTCGTGGATGACACTATTCGCCAATTAGTCGACGATATGTTCGAGACCATGTATCAAGCTCCGGGTATTGGTTTGGCCGCCACGCAAGTAGACCAGCATAAACGCATTATCACTATCGATATTTCCGAAGATAAAAGCCAACCCTTGTGTCTGATTAATCCCGAAATTATCGCTTCGGAGGGTGTGGAGAGAATGGAAGAGGGGTGTTTGTCCGTCCCGGGGATTTACGAGCCTGTGGAGCGCGCGGAACAAATTACTGTAAAAGCCTTGAACCGCGAAGGCCGGTCTTACGAAATGCAAACGGATGGTTTGTTGTCCGTGTGTATTCAGCATGAAATGGATCATTTGCAAGGCAAGCTGTTTGTGGACTATTTATCGGAATTAAAACGCAAGCGCATCCGCAAGAAACTGGAAAAATTGCGCCAAAAAACCCTGTAAGACGCATATCGCCGTCACTTTCACCATTGAACGTTTAGCGAAACACACCTCTTTTTTACGGTACACTACGCTTTTTTCAACTTCCACAATTAGTTGTCCTATATGGTGAATCTAAAACTGATATTTGCCGGTACGCCCGAATTTGCCGCCGAAGTGCTGGGCGGACTACTGGAATCGCCCCATGAAGTTTGCGCCGTATACACTCAACCCGACCGACCGGCGGGGCGCGGCCGTAAACTCAAGGCCAGCGCGGTTAAGGATCTGGCGCTGCAACACCAGTTGGTGGTGCATCAGCCCCAGACCCTGAAAGACGAGCAGGAACAGCAGTTGTTGCGGGACTATCACGCCGATCTCATGATCGTGGTGGCTTATGGGTTGTTATTACCTAAAGCGGTGCTCGAGGCGCCACGTCTGGGTTGTGTGAATGTGCACGCATCTCTGCTGCCCAGATGGCGGGGCGCGGCGCCTATCCAACGGGCCATTCAAAGCGGCGATAGCGAGACGGGAGTCACCATCATGCAAATGGACGAAGGGCTGGATACCGGCGCAATGCTGCACAAACGGCAAACGCCCATCACCGCGGAGGACACCGCGCAAACGCTGCACGACCGCCTGGCACAGCTTGGGCGCGAGGCCTTGTTGGAAACTTTGGAGCATATCGCCGACGGCACCGTGCAAGCCGATCCCCAAGACGATGCGCTGGCCACTTATGCGCGCAAAATCGACAAAGCCGAAGCCGCTATCGATTGGCATCAATCCGCGCGACAGATACACAACCACATTCGAGCGTTTAATCCCTGGCCTGTCGCCTGCTCGCAACTGGATGGTCAAGTGCTGCGCATATGGCAGGCCCAAGTGGTCGATGAGCATAGCCAGGGTAATCTACCCGGCCAGGTTTTGGCGGAAAGTAAGCAAGGCATTGATGTGGCCACGGCACAAGGGGTAGTACGCTTGTTGACCGTACAAATGCCCGGGGGCAAACCAATGGCCGTGGCCGACTTTCTCAACGCTCACTCCATGGCAGGCAAAACACTAGCATCATGAATGCTGTCATGATTCTCTTCATGATTGCCATCATGATTGTGGTCATCACGGATCACGTCTCAATTCGGTCTCGTACATAATGAATCCCCGCGCTGTTGCCGCAAAAGTGATCCGGGATGTGGTAGGTTCCGGTGCGCCACTGAACGATGCTTTGCTACAGAACAGCGGTTCGCTGAGCAATCCCGCCGATCAACCATTGGTTCAGGAACTCAGTTACGGTGTGTTGCGCTGGTGGTTTCGCTTACAAGAAATGGCCGGAGCTTTGTTGCAAAAGCCTCTGAAGTCAAAAGACCTGGATGTGTTTTGTTTGTTGCTGGTGGGTTTATATCAGCTGCAATATACCCGTATTCCGCCGCACGCGGCGGTTTCGGAAACCGTGGCTGCGGTGCGCCAGCTAAACAAACGCTGGGCCGACAAATTGCTCAACGCCGTGTTGCGCCGCCTGTTACGGCAAACCATTGCTGAGCAAGCCTTCTCGGAACAGGCTGAATACGCCCATCCGGCGTGGTTGTTGGACAAACTGCGCTCGGCCTGGCCGAGTCAGTGGTTGGCCGTTTGCGAGGCCAACAATCAACGTCCGCCCATGAGCCTAAGAGTCAACCGGCAAAAGACCAGTCGCGAAGAGTATCTTGGCCAGTTACTGCAAAACGGCATGTTGGCCACCTTGGCTGAATCGGCACCGCAGGGCATTGTCCTCGATCAAGCGGTCAATGTGGAAAGGTTGCCCGGATTTGCCCAAGGCCTGGTGTCGGTGCAAGACGTCGCCGCCCAGTTGGCTGCTCCCTTGCTGCAAGTTGAATCCGGCCAACGGGTGTTGGACGTGTGCGCCGCGCCGGGGGGTAAGACGGCGCACATTCTGGAAACCGCGCCGCAACTGGCCGAACTCTTGGCGCTGGATATCGATGCGCAACGCTTGCAGCGCGTCGGGGAGAATCTGGAGCGTTTGCAGTTGAGTGCCCGCGTGCTCTGCGGCGATGCCACCGACCCAGCCGCGTGGTGGGATGGTGCGGGATTCGACCGTATTTTATTGGATGCCCCGTGTAGCGCCACCGGCGTCATTCGCCGTCATCCGGATATTAAAGTGTTACGTCACGCCCGGGACGTAACCCGAGTTTGCGTGCTGCAACAACAAATTCTCGAAGCGATTTGGCCGTTATTAAAGCCCGGGGGGATGCTGTTATACGCCACTTGCTCGGTATTGCCCGAAGAGAATGAAGCGCAAATAGCATGGTTTGTTGAACGCAATCACAATGCGTGTTATCAAAGTATTGACGCTCCGTGGGGGCAGCAACGTCCATTTGGGCGGCAGATATTTCCCGGCGAGCACAACATGGACGGATTTTATTACGCCCGCATAACCAAACGTGATTAAGACCTTTATAAATAAAATTCAGTACAGTCTTCCTGGCTGGCGCCTGTTGTTGCCAGGCGGCGATACGTTGTCGCCGGGCAGATTGTCATTGGTCATAGTGACTCTGAGACAAACATTTTTGACAAGACTGACTGTGGGGACATTGATGCTGGGTACGTTATATGCCGCCACTCCGCTGTTGGCAGCCGAGCCGGGATTTACCATCACCCGTGCGGAAGCCAAACTCGTCAATCAGGTGTATCATTTATCCGTACATATCGAATACGAGTTTTCAAAAAAAGTTTTGGAAGCCATTCAAAGCGGTGTGCCTATGGTGATAGCTTTGGAAATCGAAGTGCGGCGGCCCCGGAATTATATGTGGGACGAGCAAATCGCCCAGCTCAAGCAGCGTTTTCAGTTGCAATACCATGCGCTGGCCGAGCAATATATCGTGGAAAACCTCAATAGCGGTGCACAGAACACCGCGCCCACATTGAATACCGCACTCTTCTATATTAGAAACATCGATGACCTGCCTTTGATAGACCAGCAGTTATTAAAGCCGGACGAAGAATACCAAGTGCGGCTGAAAGTAGGGTTGGAATTCGATTCATTGCCGGTACCGTTAAGACTCAGTGCCTATACGTCCAGAAGCTGGTGGTTGGGCAGCGGTTGGTTTGTATGGGATTTGTGATGGATGTTTTTGCGGGTTTGTTGTGGATGTTTTTTGTTGACGGCGTTGACTTAGGTTGCATGCTAGATGAAGAATAAAGTAGAGCGATTGCTGCGCCAGCTGTCCGAGAGCTTCGTGCCGGTGGCTATCATGGCCGCGTTCATGGTGATGTCCATGGCGCTGCTTAGCGCCGCCACAGAAAATTCATCACAGTTCGGCCGCATGCACCTGGTGTTGGTGGTAATCAATGTTTTGGGATTGATTGTATTAGTCGGCCTGATCGGTATTAACTTAACTAAATTGCTAAGTCAATACAAGCGCAACGTTACCGGTTCGAGATTGACGGCGCGCTTGGTGGTGATCTTCGTAATACTGTCGGTGGCTCCGGTATCGCTGGTATATTACTTTTCGCTGGGATTTTTGCAGCACGGTATCGATAGTTGGTTTGACGTGCGTATGGAACAAGCCATGGAGGATTCTCTTAAGCTGTCCCGCTCCGCATTGGACATGCAAAAAAGGGAGTTGTTGAAAAAGTCTCGCGCCTTAAGTGATGCGTTAACTGGCGTTCCCAATGATTTGGCGTTAATGAGCTTAAACGATTTGCGGGCGGAAAGCGGAGCCAACGAACTGACCTTGCTCACTCAAGGCGGTGAGATTATAGCTTCCAGTAGTGAAGACACAACGGCCATCATTCCACATCGGCCGGACGACTCCACATTGCTGCAAGTCAGGGAGAAAAAAAGTTTCGCGGATGTTTCACCTGTGGGTGAGTTGGGTCTGCATGTGCGGGTATCGGTGGGTGTGGATTCCACCGATGCTGAGATAGAACCCAGAGTCTTGTATGCCTTGTTTCCTATCCCTGAGCGCATGGGCGAACTGGCGGATAAAGTGGAGCTTGCTTACGCACAATACAAAAAACTGGTATTTTTGCGCGAGCCGTTAAAAAACAGTTTTGTATTGACGCTGTCATTGGTGTTGCTGGTCAGTATTTTAACGGCAGTATGGGCCGCGTTTTTTTCCGCGCAACGGCTGGTATCACCCATTCGCATATTGACCATGGGAACCAAAGCCGTGGCAGCCGGAAATTATGACAAGAAGTTTCCTCCCACTACCAATGATGAGTTGGGATCTCTGGTCAAATCATTTGCGGATATGACCCAGAGACTGGCCTCAGCCCGGGACCAGGCCGAGCGTAGCCAGCAACAAGTCGAACGCGAAAGAAGTTATTTAAGAGCCGTGCTGGGACGATTGTCCTCGGGGGTAATGACGTTGGACCACGAGCGCAAACTGCGGGTGGCAAACAATGCGGCTAACCAAATACTTGAAGTCAACTTAGAAAAGTCGTTGGGTAAGGGGTTGCTTGCTATAGCGCAATCAGCGTCCAATTTGGCTGAATTTGTCGATGTGCTTAATAAAAATTTTGTCAGCAAGGACAATGTGAGCAAGGACAAAGAGTGGCGCGAAGAGGTTATCGTCAAGAAAAAAGGCGGCAATAAAACCTTAATGTGTCAGGGTGCGGTATTGCCCGGAATCAAAGGCATGAAGCGCGGCTATGTGGTGGTGTTTGATGATGTTACCACTTTGGTCAAAGCGCAACGCGATGCGGCGTGGGGTGAGGTCGCCCGGCGCTTGGCCCATGAAATCAAGAATCCCTTGACGCCTATTCAGCTTTCCGCAGAGCGCTTGCGGCGCAAATATTTGGACAAGATGCCACCCGAAGACGCCGAATTGCTGGAACGCTCTACCCGTACTATTATCGAGCAAGTGCGATCCATGGAAGAAATGGTCAAGGCTTTTTCGGAATACGCCCGGGTACCGCCCATAGAGTTCCAGCCGCTGCAATTTGATGCTTTGGTCTCCGAAGTCCTGGATCTATACCAAGCCGAGGACATTGGTGCGCAAATAATTGCGGACTTTCAAGCTAAATTACCTTTGTTGGAGGCCGACCCGGGTCGCATGCGGCAACTGTTGCATAACTTGATTAAAAACGCGATCGAATCCACTCAAGAGGTGCCTGGGGCTAGAATCGTTATTACATTAGCCACCGTGGTTATAGGTGATTCCGAGTTACTGGAGCTTAGAGTAAAGGACAACGGCAAGGGCATACCGGAATCAATTTTAAATAGCTTATACGAACCCCAAACCACCACCAAATCCAAAGGCGGTGGGTTGGGGTTGGCGGTGGTCAAACGAATCGTGGAAGAGCATTCCGGGACCACCTTCGCCGAGAACAATATTGAGGGCGGCGCCAGTGTTGTGGTGCGTTTGCCCTTAACGCAAGCGGACAGCACACAGCATCCGGAATTTCTGGTACAAGCGACGCAATAGAGTCAATCGATCGATGAACTTTAATGATATAAAAGAGAGTAAACCTTGAAACCGTATATTTTGGTGGTTGACGACGAACCGGAAATTCGCCGGCTGATTCGTGAAATCCTCGAGGAAGAAGGTTATGCAGTGGCCGTGGCGAAAGACGGCCAAGCGGCTAGGGAATCCATTCAATCTCGAACGCCTAGTCTGGTGCTTTTGGATATTTGGATGCCCGATGTGGATGGTATAACCTTGCTCAAGGAGTTTATCGATGTATATCAATTGCGATGCCCTGTCATCATGATGTCCGGGCACGGCACAGTGGAAGCGGCCGTGGAAGCCACCCGCCTGGGCGCGCACGATTTTATCGAAAAGCCGCTGTCATTGTCCAAATTGCTACTCACCATAGATAACGCACTTAAGACCGCGCATACAGCGATACCCATAACGCCGCCACTCAGTCCCATCGAACCGGTGGAGATTATCGGTAAAAGCGCGGTCACACAGCAATTGATTAAGCAGTTGACCGGCTGCGCGGAGCATAGTGTAAATGTCTTGTTACGCGGCGAACCCGGTGCGGGCAAAGCCCATTGCGCCAAGTTTATTCATACTCACAGTCAAAGGCGCAACGCGCCGTTTGTAGAATTGCGAACGGCAACGTTGCCCGACGCGCATCTTCACAGTCTGGAGCTTTTTTTAGGTAAGGAAAGTGTGGAAGGCGTACAAAGCGGGTTGATCGAACAAGCCGCTGAAGGCACCTTGTACATCGAGGATGTGGCAGAATTAAGCGCCGATATGCAAACCGCGCTATACGGTGTTTTAACCTCACCATTGATTTACCGTGTACAAGGGGAAACCGGCATTCGGGTGACGGCTCGTTTTATCGCCGCCAGTCGTTATGATTTGCAGCAAGAAGTCAGGGCCGGACGGTTTCGAGAAGATTTGTACCATGTGTTGAATCAATATCCCGTTTCTATTTTGCCTTTGCGCGAACACAGTGAGGACGTGACGGAGTTGATACAACATTATGTACGGTTGTTTTCCGATCAAGAGGGGCTGCCCTACCGCAGTTTCACCTTGGCGGCTCAGAATCGCTTGCGTAACTATCACTGGCCGGGCAATGTTTTGGAGTTGGAGAGTTTGATCCACCGCTTGTTAATTCAAGTGGAGCAGCCTAGTATTGATGTGGAACAAATCGAAAACGTGTTGAGCGATCATGAGAAAGTATCCCAATTTGACGCTTTTCACCATATAATGCCGGAATTCGAAATGCCGTTGCGCCAAGCCCGGGAGCAATTTGAAAAAGCGTATTTACAATACCACTTGACGCAAACCGATGGCAGTGTCGGTAAAGTCGCGAAGCTGGCAGGTATGGAGCGAACGCATTTGTATCGCAAATTGCGCTCACTGGGCATAGACACCAAACACCTGACACAATCGGCCAAAGATACCTGATGCAATCCGGTGAATGTAAATCTCTAGACTAAAACAGCTGAAGTGATTTATATCAGCTGCCGGTGAAATAATGCGTTTATAGTTCTTTGCATTGAACGCATACCATTTTTTAATGAACAGCTTTCGGATTCGGTATTGGGCCATGGTTTTATGGAACAGTTTTAAGGCATAGTTTTAAGGCACAGTTTTAAGGCACAGTTTTAAGGCACATTTTTAAAACACAATGAAAATAATAATCTTAGGCGCAGGCCAGGTCGGTTCTTCCGTGGCCGAGGTGTTGGCTAAGGAAGCCAATGACATTACCATGGTCGACCTTGACGTCAACAAACTCCAGGAACTTCAGGACCGCCTCGATATTCGCACCATTGTCGGTCAGGCGGGCCACCCAGAAGTATTGGGCCGGGCGGGTGCGGAGGATGCGGATATGGTGATTGCCGTCACGGACCGGGACGAGACCAACATGGTGGCCTGTCAGGTCTCCTACACCTTGTTTCATACTCCTACCAAAATAGCGCGCGTACGCAGCGTAGAATATTTATCCCATCCGCAATTGTTTACCCAGGAAGCGCTGCCCATCGATGTATTAATCAGTCCCGAGCAACTGGTGACCGATTATGTGCAACGGTTAATCGAATATCCGGGCGCGCTGCAAGTACTGGATTTTGCTGATGGCAAAGTGCAGTTGGTGGCGGTGCGCGCTTATTACGGCGGGCCGTTGGTGGGACACGAGTTAAAAACCCTGCGCGAACACATGCCCGGCATCGATACTCGCGTTGCCGCCATATTTCGCCGCGGTAATCCCATCATTCCGGAAGGCAACACCATTATCGAAGCTGACGACGAAGTGTTTTTTATCGCCGCCAAACGACATATCCGCGTGGTGATGAAAGAATTGCGGCGTTTGGACCGGCCGGTAAAACGGGTGATTTTGGCTGGCGGCGGCAATATCGGTACCCGCCTGGCTAGGGCCCTGGAGCAGAACTATCAGGTCAAAATTATCGACCACAACGCGGCCCGTTCCAAAGACATTTCCGAACAGCTGGAAAAGACCATAGTGTTATACGGCGACGCCGCCGATGAGGAATTGTTGCTGGATGAGAATATCGAGCATACCGATGTCTTTGTCGCTGTGACCAATGACGACGAAGCCAATATTCTTTCGGCGATGCTGGCCAAACGTCTGGGGGCGCGGAAAGTCATGGCGTTAATCAACCGGGCCTCTTATGTGGACCTGGTGCAAAGCGGTATTATCGATATTGCCATTTCCCCGCAACAAGCGACCATCGGATCCTTGCTGGCACACGTGCGCCGCGGCGATGTGACTGCCGTGCACTCTTTGCGTCGCGGTGCCGCGGAAGCCATAGAAGCCGTAGCCCATGGTGATTCCACTTCATCCAAAGTCGTCGGCCGAGCCATCGAGGACATTAAATTGCCCCCCGGTACCACTATTGGTGCCATAGTCAGAGACAAAGAAGTCATTATCGCCCATCACGATACAGTGATCGAATCCGACGATCATGTCATTCTGTTCGTGGTCGACAAAAAATGTATTTCGGACGTGGAAAGATTATTCCAAGTGGGGATTACGTTTATCTAAAATGCATCCCGTTGTCATCCAACGCATAGTCGGTATATTGCTGGCCGTATTCAGCTTTGCCATGTTGCCGCCTTCATTAGTGGGATTATTGTACGGTGACGGGGCGGTGGTGCCGTTTATAACGGCGTTTTTTATCATGTCGGTCAGCGGTCTGGTGTTGTGGTTTCCGGTTCGTAATGTGCATCGTGAGTTGCGCATACGTGATGGGTTTATAGTGGTTGTCGTGCTATGGGTTGTGTTGGGGCTGGCAGGCTCCATTCCTTTTATGTTGGCCGAGCATCCCCATTTATCATTCACCGACGCCGTGTTTGAATCGCTGTCGGCGGTGACCACGACCGGCGCTACCGTGATCACCGGCCTGGATGATTTGCCGCATGCCGTCTTGTTTTATCGCCAGCAGTTACAATGGATGGGAGGTATGGGTATTATTGTGTTGGCTGTAGCGATTCTACCTATGTTAGGTATCGGTGGTATGCAGCTTTACCGCGCGGAGACGCCCGGCCCCATGAAAGATACCAAGCTCACCCCGCGTATCACGGAAACGGCCAAGGCCTTGTGGTATATCTATTTAGGTTTGACCATAGCTTGCGCCATAGCCTATTGGTTTGCCGGCATGGACGCATTCGATGCGGTTGCGCACAGTTTTTCCACCGTAGCCATCGGTGGATTTTCTACCCATGATGCCAGTATAGGGTATTTCGACAGCGCCGCTGTGGAGACGGTAGCTGTGGTGTTTATGCTGTTATCTGGAATCAATTTTGCGTTGCATTTTCTATCCTGGCGCTCGCTCAGCATAAAACCCTATTTATACGATTCCGAAGTCCAGGCGTATTTTCTCATCTTACTCATCGTGGCCGCCATTTCCACGGTGTATTTATATTTAAGCGAAACTTTTGATAGCATCGGCAGCGCGGTGCACCACGGTATCTTTCAGGCGGTGTCTATTGGCACCACTGCAGGGTTTACCACGGCGGAGTATTACGCCTGGCCGGGTTTTTTACCGGTACTGTTGTTATTTACCAGTTTTGTGGGCGGCTGCGCCGGTTCCACCGGCGGTGGCATGAAGGTTATTCGAATTCTTTTATTGTACAAACAAGGCATCCGGGAGATTACTCGTCTGATACATCCGAGTGCCTTGATTCCGGTAAAAATCGGCAAAAAAGCGCTGCCGGAAAAAGTCATTAACGCGGTGTGGGGATTTTTTTCCCTTTATGTGGCCTCATTCGTGGTGTTGATGTTGTTAATGCTGGCGGCCGGCCATGATCAAATTACTGCATTTTCAGCGGTGGCGGCTTGCATCAATAACCTGGGTCCCGGTCTGGGTGATGTCGGGGCTCATTACGGCAGCATCAACGATACGGCAAAATGGATATTATGTTTTGCGATGTTGTTGGGCCGGTTGGAGATATTCACCCTCTTGGTGTTGTTGACACCGACGTTCTGGCGTAAGTGATTTTTCTCCACCATGATATGACTGATTGCCGCGATCAACAAATAAAATGGAATCAGCGATATGCTTTTCTGGAAGATGAATCCTTGCCGCGGCCTGCGGACGTATTACTGAACTATCAACATTTATTACCCGAAACAGGCGTGGCGCTGGACTTGGCGTGTGGTTTGGGTGGCAACGCGTTGTTTCTGGCTCAAAGAGGTTTGGAGGCGTATGCGTGGGATATTTCAAACGTGGTTATCGAAAAGCTGACCGGTTTGGCGGCGTCTAAAAAAGTCTTGGTTCGTGCGCAAGTACGTGATGTGGTAACCCAGCCACCATCGGCACAAGGGTACGACGTCATTGTGGTGAGCCGTTTTTTGCACCGGCCGCTTATTCCCAACATTGTCGCGGCATTGAATTCTTCGGGATTGGTGTTTTACCAAACTTACATTCAAGAGAAGACCGGCGACATCGGGCCTTCTAATCCTGAGTATTTGCTGGCGGAAAACGAGTTGCTGAAATTGTTTTCCGGGTTGCGGATTCTGGATTATCGTGAGGAGGGATTGGTGGGTAATACCTCGCTCGGCTTTCGCCATGAAGCGATGTTGGTGGGCCAAAAGAAAGCCATGTAACTTACGTAGCTTAGGCTTCTTCGTGGCAGACAATCTCAATGTCGGTGCTATGACTGACTTATAGTGTTAACCACGAAGACACGAAGAGCACGAAGGGTTTTAAAAGGTTTTTCATCGTGTGCTTCGTGCCTTCGTGGTAAATCTTCATGTTGGTGCTTTGGCCGGTGTATGTTTTTCGCCACGAAGCCCGCGAAGCATTCAGTTGACGTCGGTTTGCACCGCTCGCTCGACGATGTCCCGGCTCAGTTCAGGGGCCAAAAAGTTGATAAACGCATAAACATAATCCCGCATTATTCGCCCACGGTGCATGCATATATACGTCGTCCCCGGTTCAAACAGATGACTGGCGTCAATCATGGCCAGGTTGTCATCTCTTTCGTCCATGGAGGACGCGGCGACGAGTCCCACCCCCATTCCCAAGCCCACGTAGGTTTTGATAATTTCCGAACTCATGGCGGTCAGGGCAATATTGGTCATCAATCCTTTTTCATCGAATGCGTTATTGATG
>Ga0316593_10000034_pt1 | contig 14461 bp, 26 predicted proteins | sample S5NA_3_FD_204564 | JGI IMG/M metagenome (GOLD analysis project Ga0316593, IMG submission 204564) | Metatranscriptome of rhizosphere microbial communities from salt marsh grasses in Alabama, United States - S5-7_160517rA (Metagenome... | ecosystem: Host-associated > Plants > Roots > Rhizosphere ... | reverse complement strand
TGATATCCCGGCTAAGGTTGTTTCGATTGAGTATGATCCTAATCGTTCGGCGCGTATTGCTTTGTTGGTTTATGCTGATGGTGAGAAGCGTTACATCATTGCTCCATTAGGGCTGCGTGTTGGTGATGAGGTTATGAGTGGCTCTAAAGCCGAGATACGGCCGGGTAACGCACTGCCACTACAGGATATTCCGCTAGGTACGTTGGTACACAATATTGAGCTGCAAGTTGGCCGTGGCGGACAGATGGTTCGCTCAGCGGGTACGTCGGCCCAGTTATTATCTAAGGATCACCCACAGTATGTTACTCTCCGTTTGCCTTCTGGCGAGGAACGTTATGTGCTTAAAGAGTGCTTAGCGACGATTGGTCAGGTAGGTAATGTGGAGCACGGTAATGTGAAGTTGGGTAAAGCGGGCCGTAAGCGACACATGGGGATTCGCCCGACTGTTCGTGGGTCGGCTATGAATCCGAATGATCATCCGCATGGCGGTGGTGAAGGGCGTTCGCCAATTGGTATGGCCAGTCCCAAGACGCCTTGGGGTCAGCCGGCGCAAGGACGGCGTACGCGTCGTAATAAGTCTACGGATAAGTTTATTTTCCGTCGGCGGTCTAAGAAGCGTCGGTAGGAGGTAAGAATGTCACGATCTTTAAAGAAGGGACCTTATGTTGATCCCAAGTTGTTGAATAAAGTGGAGAAGATGAATGCCGCGAAGAACCGCCAGGTGATTCGTACCTGGTCGCGGGCGAGTACGATTTTCCCGCAGATGGTTGGGCACACGATTGCTGTATATGACGGCCGTCGTCATATTCCTATTTATGTTACTGAGAATATGGTTGGACACAAGTTGGGTGAGTTTGCGCCTACACGTACGTTCCGAGGCCATATTAGTCGGGCTGAGAAGAAGGGACGGTAATCATGGCTGAAGCGTTTGAGGTTAGAGCGAAGGCACGATTTATTCCGATTTCACCACGTAAGGTGCGGTTGGTTGTGGATGCTATTCGGGGCATGAATGCTGCGGAGGCGTTGGATAGGCTGCGTTTTATGCCGCAAAAAGCGGCTGAACCGGTGTTTAAGCTTGTTCAATCTGCGGTTGCTAATGCGGAACAGAATTTTGGTCTGGAAATGGATGAGCTTTATATAAGCAGTATCTATGCCGATGAAGGGCCGCGTAATCGTAAAGCGCCTTATGGCGGGCGTTTTGCCGGCCGGGGTCGTTTTCGACCAATCATTCGCCGCTCGTCTCATATTACTGTTGTGTTGGCTGAGCGTGAAGTGGTTGATTATGGCGACTTTTAGTCGCATGGAGGAATAGAGTTGGGACGTAAAGTACATCCGGTTGGATTTCGTTTGAAATCGATTCGTGATTGGAATACTCGTTGGTTTGCCGAAGGCCGGCAATACGAGGAGTTACTGCACGAAGATTTTGCAATTCGCAAGTTGGTTGAAACAGAGTTGTCGTCGGCTGGTGTTTCTGGTTTAGAGATTGAGCGGGCTGCACCGAATCAGGTTCAGGTTACGATTCATACGGCTAAGCCGGGTATTGTGATTGGGCGTAAAGGTGCATCGGTTAAGGCACTGCGGAGTAAGTTGAAGGATTTGACTGATAAAGCGGTTAAGCTTGAAGTTGAAGAGATCGCACAGCCTGACACGGATGCTTATTTGATTGCCGAAAATATTGCGAACCAGTTGGAACGGCGTATTTCTCATGGCCGGGCGATGAAGCGGGCTGTTATGCAAGCGATGCGTCAGGGCGTGGAAGGTATCCGTATTGAGGTTGGTGGTCGTTTGGGTGGTTCGGAAATGGCCCGTAAGGATAAGGTTTGGGACGGCCGTGTCCCCCGTAACACCATCCGCGCTGATATGGATTATGGTTTTGCTGAAGCATTGACAACTTTCGGCCAGATTGGCGTCAAAGTGTGGGTCTATAAGGGCGAAGTTTTGCCCCAGAAGAGTGAGGCAACAGACGTTTATATCAGCGAGTAATTGAGCTGTATGAACTGAGAGTTGGAGAATTTATTATGTTAATGCCAAAACGCGTGAAATATCGCAAGCAATTCCGTGGCCGCATGCGAGGTATGGCGAAGGGTGGTACTGAACTACTGAACGGTGAATTTGGTATCCAGGCTTTGGAGCCAGGTTGGATTACCAGCCGCCAGATCGAAGCTGTTCGCCGGACGATTGTCCGTCACATGCGCCGCCGCGGTAAATATTGGATTCGAATTTTCCCTGATAAGCCGGTGACGTCGAAACCGGCGGAAACGCGCATGGGAAAAGGTAAAGGCGCGGTTGATCACTGGGTAGCTGTGGTGAAGCCTGGCCGTATTATTTTTGAGATTGCTGGTGTACCAGAAGAGATGGCGCGTGAAGCGTTGAATTTAGCTGGTTATAAACTGCCTATCAAATCGCAAATTGTGTCACGGGAGGATCGGCTCTGATGGCTAATATTGTCGAACTACGTGGGATGAGTGTTGATAAGTTGGAAGAGATGCTGGAGAACAACCGGGAGGAGATGTTTAATCTCCGTTTTCGGAATGCATCATCGCAGTTGGAGGATTATTCACGGTTGAAGTATGTTCGCCGTGAGGTGGCTCAAATTGAGACGGTACTCCGCATGCGCCAACTGGCAGAAGATGCAGCTATGGATCAACCGGAAATTGCCGCGGCATTGAGTGGTAAGGACTGGCAGGTAATGTCTCATTTTGTTTATGAAGAGTCTGCCTGGCAGGTTAATTTTGTGGATGCGTCCGGTCAGGATTTGGCGTCAGCGATGGTTGATTTGAATAAGAAACGGCCGTCTGGACGGAAAGCCAAAGCCTGGGAAACACAGCCAGAACTGGTCTTGAACTTCGAGATCGCAGGGTAGGTGAGAGATGAGAGAACAACGTAAGCGATTAGTCGGTGTTGTGACCAGCGATAAAATGGATAAAACCGTTGTCGTTGCTGTGTCTACTACTAAACGCCATCCAAAATATGGCAAAGTTCTGCGTTTGGTCAAAAAATACAAGGTGCATGACGAGGCTAACGAGTGTCACGTGGGCGATCGGGTTCAGATCATTGAGTCTAAACCAATGAGCCGCCACAAGCGATTTGCCGTCGTTTCAGTTTTGGAACGGGCTAAATAGTGGAGGTCAAGCGATGATTCAGAGTGAAACTCGTTTAAATGTAGCAGATAACTCCGGCGCCCGTGAACTCCTGGTCATTCAGGTAATGGGTGGCTCTGGGCGACGTTATGGTGGTATTGGTGATGTGGTGACCGCAACGGTCAAAAAAGCGGTGCCCAATTCAGCCGTGAAAAAAGGGACGATCGTCAAAGCTGTTATTGTCCGCACCAAGAAGGAATTTAAGCGGGATGATGGCAGTCACATCCGCTTTGATGACAATGCGGCGGTGATTTTAGCTGCTGATGGGTATCAACCGGTGGGAACCCGTATTTTTGGGCCAGTGGCCCGCGAATTACGTGACAAAGGTTTTAGCCGGATTATGTCTCTGGCTCCCGAAGCCTTGTAAAGTTTAATGGGAAGGTTTAGCAATGCGTATTAAAGTCGGTGATAAAGTTCAAGTAATTGCCGGAAATTATAAAGGCGTCACGGGAACGATCCAGCGGATCGATCCTAAAAAAGGCCGTGTTGTTGTGTCTGGCGTTAGTCTTGTCAAAAAACACCAAAAACCACAACAAACAGGCGGCTTTTCCCAGGCCCAGGGTGGCATTATTGAATTTGAAGCGCCCATTGATGCTTCAAACGTGATGCTGGTTGATCCCGAAACGGGCGAACTGACACGGGTGGGGATACGACGTGAGCCGATTGAAGGCACCAATAAATCTCGCCGTGTGCGTTATGCCAAAAACAGCGGTGCAGTACTTGATTAAAAAGTAAAAAAAGAGGTGAGCCAGGCAGCCCGATGCGTATGAATAAATTGGCGCAGGCTGATCTGCCACTCAACTCGGAGGCATGAAATGGCATTTACGCCGTTAAAAGAACAATATAAAACAGAAGTGGCTAATTCATTGATGGATGAGTTTGGTTACGACAATGTGATGCAGGTTCCCCGCGTTACTAAGGTCGTCGTCAACGTTGGTTTGGGTGAAGCGTTAGATAACGCCAAAGCCATTGAATTTGCTACAAATGACGTTGTGCAGATTACCGGTCAAAAACCGGTCGTGACCCGCGCTAAAAAGTCAATCGCGGCGTTTAAGCTGCGTGAAGGTCGGGCCATTGGTTTAAAGGTGACGCTGCGCGGCGAGCGTATGTGGAGTTTTTTAACTCGCCTGATTCATGTGGCGCTGCCCCGTACGCGTGATTTCCAAGGTATTTCTCCAGATTCGTTTGATGGCCGGGGGAACTATACGTTGGGGTTGCGGGAACAGCTTATTTTCCCTGAAATTGACTACGATAAGATTGACAAGATTCGGGGCATGGAAGTGAGCATCGTGACTACGGCCAAGACGGATGAAGAAGGCCGTCGTTTATTGGCCCTGTTGGGGATGCCTTTTCGTCGGGATTGATAAATAATTAACCTGGTTGTGATATCTGGCCAGGTAGGAGAAATGTATGGCTAAAAAATCAATGATCGCCCGCGAAACGAAGCGTAAATATAGAGTTCGTGTTCGCAATCGCTGTCGGCTGTGTGGTCGACCGCGTGGTTATATGCGTCGTTTCGGTTTATGCCGGATTTGTTTCCGTGAGCAAGCGCTCAAGGGGAATATTCCGGGTGTTGTAAAGTCGAGCTGGTAGGCGGAGGTGCATTATGTCAATGAGTGATCCAATTGCTGATATGTTGACTCGTGTGCGTAACGCTTTGATGCGGAAGCATTCGACGGTCTCGATGCCTCATTCTAGGACTAAAGAAGCTATTGCTAAAGTAATGAAGGATGAGGGTTATATTGAAGATTACAAGATTTTGCCGGAGAAACCGCAGGCAGTTTTGCAGATTGTGCTCAAGTACACTGGTGGCCGACGTAGTTATCGGTCTATTATTACCGGGCTGGAGCGCGTGAGTAAGCCGGGTCGGCGGGTTTATGTCGGTAAAGGTGATATTCCCTGGGTGTTGAGTGGCATGGGTACGGCTATCATGACAACTTCTAAGGGTGTTATGACGGGACAGCAGGCTCGCCGCTTAGGTGTTGGCGGCGAAGTCATCTGTAAGGTCTGGTAACTGGAGGTTTGTTATGTCTCGTATAGGAAAGTTACCTATTCAATTGCCTAAGGGTGTGAAGGTTGATATTGCGGGCACGGCCGTTACCGTGACTGGCCCCAAGGGAAAACTGGAACAAGAATTCCATCCAGAAATGACATTGGCGCTGGATGAGGGTGTACTTACAGTTGCCCGCCCTTCAGATTCACGTCGGCACAGAGCGCTCCACGGCTTGACTCGCGCCTTATTAAACAACATGGTTGTGGGCGTTAGCAGCGGATTTTCCAAAACTTTGGAAATTGAGGGCGTTGGTTATCGAGCGGCCATGGAAGGAAAGAACCTGGTTCTAAACGTTGGCTATTCCCATCCCGTTACCTTTGAGCCACCGGCCGACGTCGAATTTGCTGTCGAAGATCGTAGCAAAACGGTTATCGTTTCTGGCACTGACAAGCAAGTTGTGGGAGAGATCGCGGCTCAAATTCGTAAAACACGTCCGCCGGAACCCTACAAAGGGAAAGGTGTGCGTTATCGGGGCGAATACGTTCGCCGTAAGGCTGGCAAGGCTGGTAAGGTATAAGGGGATATTGCTATGGCAGTTAAATCGCATAAAGCCCGGCAGCGGCGCCATCGCCGTATCCGGATGAAAATATCAGGAACAAACGAAGTTCCGCGCTTGAATGTGTTTCGCAGTATTGATCACATTTATGCACAAGTGATCGATGATGTTGCTGGACATACTGTGGTTTCAGCTTCAACGTTAGATAAACAAATTCAGGCTGACTTAGAAGGGAAAAATAAGAAAGAACAGTCCGTCCTGGTTGGTAAAGTGGTTGCCGAACGTGCGTTGGCCGCCGGTATTAAACAAGTTGTGTTTGATCGTGGTGGTTATTTGTATCATGGCCGCGTCAAAGCATTGGCTGAAGGCGCTCGTGAAGGCGGCTTGGAGTTTTAATTAGGAGATAACAATGGGTCAAAGACGACAAGGATTTCGCGACCAGGATCGAGAAGAATTCGACGAGCGGATTATTGACATCACCCGAGTCGCAAAAGTTATCAAGGGTGGCCGCCGGTTTGCCTTTCGTGTATCTGTTGTAGTTGGCGACAACAAAGGCAATGTTAGTGTGGGCATTGGCAAGGCGCGTTCTGTGCCCGATGCGATCCGTAAAGCACTGGAAGCGGCCCGCAAGGATATGGAGCCGGTGGCTATGGTGGGCAGCACGATTCCCCATGAGGTCATCGGCGTCCATGGCTCGGCGCGTGTTTTGTTGAAACCGGCCTCACCAGGTACAGGCGTTATTGCCGGTGGTGGCGTTCGTGCTGTTATTGAAGCAGCCGGTTATCGTGACATTTTGTCCAAATCTTTGGGCAGCAAGAATGTGTTGAACGTCATGCTGGCCACGATGGACGGGTTACGTCAATTGAAAGGCGTGCAACAAGTTGCAGCGGATCGCGGCAAGGATGTTGTTGACGTGTCGCCGTTTTGGAGTCGAGGCTGATGGCTAAGTTGAAAGTTACTTATAAAAAAAGCGCAATTGGTTACAATGAAAAACAGAAACGTACCATTAAAGCGCTGGGTTTTAGTAAACTAAATCAGACGGTTGAACATGAGGATACGGCCGTAATCCGCGGCATGATCGGTAAAGTCAACCATCTTGTAGAGGTAGAAGAGGTTAAATAACATGAAACTACACGATCTGCGTCCAAATCCAGGGGCGAAGAAAAAGCGCAAGCGAGTGGGTCGTGGTATCTCTGCCGGACAAGGTAAAACAGCCGGCCGTGGTACCAAAGGGCAAAAAGCACGCAGCGGCGGCGGCAAAGGCGTCTACTTTGAAGGCGGTCAGTTGCCATTAGCTCGTCGGTTGCCCTACAAACGCGGCTTCACCAACATCCGAAAAGTTTACTACAAAGCAGTCAACCTGAAACAACTGGCAGAGTTTGACTTTGATGGCCTGGACGTGACGCCAGAAATCATGGCGGCTGTTGGGCTGGTAAAGAAAGAAACAGATCCCATCGTCATTCTGGGCGACGGAGAACTAGACGTAAAGCTTAACGTAAAGGCGCATCGCTTTTCAGCTTCAGCTAAAGAGAAAATCGAAGCGGCTGGCGGTACAGTAGAGGTGCTTCCCCTTTCATAATAACCAGTCTGGCCATATAAGCCAGACCAAATAAACGGAGAAAAACAATGTTTGAATCTGTTCGGAATGCCTTTGCTTTACCAGACCTGCGCCGTCGTATTTTGTTTACAGTTGGCATGTTGGTCGTCTATCGTTTAGTAGCCAACATACCGGTGCCTGGCGTTAATTTGCAAGCATGGTTGGCGTTCACGTCACAGCAGAGCGGTAATCAGGTAATTGACTTCTTAGATCTATTATCCGGTGGTGCCGTACGTAATTTCTCAGTAATGGCCATGGGCGTTTATCCCTACATTACAGCGTCCATTATCATGCAGTTGTTAACCCCGATTATCCCCTATCTGGAAGAACTCCAGTCAGAAGGGGAATCGGGCCAAAACAAAATCAATAAGATCACCTATTACATAACGGTTCCATTTGCTCTTTTACAAGCCGTCGGGCAAATTCGATTGGTTGGTTTTAGCTTGGGATCAACGGGCGGTTTAGAAAGCATCATGCCCAACTTTGGGTTCGCAACGGCCACCCAACTCTTGCCTACGCTCACAACTCTTGTGGCGATGGTGGGAGGCACCATGTTTGCCATTTGGTTGGGCGAATTGATTACGGAAGATGGTATTGGCCAGGGTATCTCGTTGATCATCTTTGGTGGTATCGTTTCCCGGATTTTGCCCAATGTGGCGCGTATCTTCGCCCTGGATAATGTGTCAGCACGTATTTTTACGATTGTTGCTTTTATCTTCATCACAATAGCCACTGTATTTGTCATCGTGGTTGTTCAAGAAGGGCAAAGACGTATTCCGGTGCAATACGGCCGTCGCGTGCGAGGACGAAAAGTATACCAGGGTCAAAGCAGCTACGTGCCTTTGCGCGTAAACACCGCTGGCATGATCCCGATCATCTTTGCTCAATCCATCTTAACTTTTCCACCACTCATCGCCAGCTTTTTCGTGACTGGCAGTGGCAGCTTTATTGACACGATGGCATCGTCGGTCAGTTCATTTAGCCAGCAGTTGGATCCCATATCGTCACCGGTCGGATTTACCATGTATTGGCTTGTATACTTCCTGTTCGTAGCTGGGTTCACTTTCTTCTACACCGATGTTATGGTGCAGCAGCAGAACCTGCCCCAGACCCTACAGCGGCAGGGCGGGTTTATACCTGGCATTAGACCCGGAAAGCGAACGGCCGATTACATTACTTCCGTTGTGCGCCGTATCACATTCGTTGGCGCAGTTTTCCTGGGCATCATCGCTATTCTACCGGGCATTATGCAGTTGTTGGGCGTTATCTTGCGCATAGACGGCATCGAGCAAAGCGTTCTGGTTATTAGTGGTTCTGGTTTAATCATCGTAGTCGGCGTCGTCATCGATACCATGCGTCAATTGGAAGCGCAGTTGCTCATGCGTAATTACGAAGGGTTTGTCTGATGAAATTCGTTGTCCTGATGGGGGGACCTGGTGCCGGTAAAGGCACTCAGGCAAAACGATTAGAAGAGGCATTAGGTTTGCCGCAGGTTGCTTCTGGCGATTTGTTCCGCGAACATCTGCGCAATGATACCGAGTTGGGCAAGTTGGCCCGTACTTACATAGATAAGGGCGAACTTGTTCCTGACGAGGTCACGGTTGCTATGGTCAAGGAACGTCTATCTCGTGATGACTGCACTAACGGCGCTATACTGGATGGCTTTCCGCGAACGATTCCGCAAGCAGATGCACTAAGTGAACTGCTGGCGGAGATGGATGAACAAGTTAACGTTGTTCCTTACATCCACGTCAGCCCCGACATTTTGCTCAAGCGGCTGGCCGGGCGTTGGACTTGTAAAACCTGTGGACACGTTTATCATGTCTTGTTCAACCCGCCGCAAAAGCCTGGCGTTTGTGACCTGGATGGAAGCCCGCTTTATCAGCGGGAAGATGATACGGAAGAAACCCAAAAGCATCGTATCGAAGTCTATTTTGAGCAGACAACACCATTATTAGATTATTATCGTGATCGGGACTTGTTGGTTGAAGTAAATGGTGAGCAACCAATCGAACAAGTCCAAAAAGACTTGATTCAAGTTATTCAAGGTTAAGGAAAGTTTCCAATTACTCTGGACAATAACGGGGAAATGTGGGAAACTATACGCTTGCGTGATTGCATAAAAATTTCCAAGCGTCTAATTAAAAGATAGCGGTCTGTTTGATGAAACATGCAGGCCAGGAGTTTAGAAACGATGAAAGTATCGGCATCTGTGAAACGTCGTTGCCCGAAATGCAAAATAATTAAGCGGAAAGGTGTGGTGCGTGTGATCTGTGTTGATCCCAATCACAAGCAGCGTCAAGGATAAGCGGTACACGGAGGAATTATGGCTCGTATAGCTGGTGTTGACATTCCCCGTAATAAGCGGGTTGAGGTCAGTTTGACTTATATTTACGGTATTGGACCTTCTTCTAGCAAGACTATTTTGGCTGAGGCTGAAGTAGACCCGGATACGCGGGTACAAGATTTGTCTGAAGCAGATGTAACTCGTTTGCGGCAAATTATTGGTCGTGACTATGTGGTTGAGGGTGATTTGCGGCGTGAAGTCGCTATGAACATTAAGCGGTTGACGGAAATTGGCTGCTATCGGGGCCTTCGCCATCGCCGGCACTTACCGGTTCACGGACAGCGGACGAAGACCAATGCCCGTACACGCAAAGGCCCGAAGAAGACCGTTGCCGGTCGTGGACGGCGTAAGGGTAAATAGTAAATTGCTTGGTTGACTCCTGGTTTTGACCTGGCACTGAGGATATAGGCTGGCGATGAGATAAAATACGGAATTCCATCGTCAGTTGAAAGAGCGGTAAGGAGACAAAATGGGACGTAGAAGAAAGACACAAGTCCGCAAAAAGGCTAAGAAGATGGTGCCGAAGGGGCAAGCACACATTTTTGCCTCGTTCAATAACACCATTGTGACGATTACGGATATGAACGGCAACACAATTGCCTGGGCTACGGCCGGTACTTCTGGCTTCAAGGGTTCACGTAAGAGCACGCCTTATGCTGCCCGTTTAGCGGGCCGCGATGCAGCGAAAGCGGCACAAGATCATGGTATGCAAGAAATTGAGGCAATTATTAATGGGCCAGGCCCTGGACGTGAGTCGGCTATTCGCGCATTGCAAAGTTCTGGCTTGCGGGTAACAGCTATTCGGGATATTACGCCTGTGCCCCACAATGGTTGCCGGCCACCAAAGAAACGCCGCGTTTGATTTTTGTTGATTGTCATTGTCGGTTTGATTGAATGGCAATGATTTAGATTTTTATAATTTTAATTTGTGAGTTGCGAGAGGGAAGAAAGGTTGCCACACCTGTAAACCTCTCGCTTCATGCTGAAAATCGGAGGTTAAGTTGGCAAGGTATACTGGACCAGTATGCAAGCTTTGTCGCCGTGAGGGTGAAAAGCTGTTTTTAAAGGGGTCTCGTTGTATGACCCCCAAGTGTTCTTTTGAGCGTCGCTCTTATCCGCCTGGACAACATGGGCGTGAGAAGCAGTTCCGCCGGGGACGGGCTTCAGATTATCTATTGCAGTTGCGTGAGAAGCAGAAGGCCCGTCGTATTTATGGGTTGATGGAACGTCAGTTTGGCCAATATTTTAAGCGGGCTGAACAGCGTTCCGGTTTAACTGGCGCGAATTTGTTGGCGATTTTGGAGAGCCGTTTGGATAATGTTGTCTATCGGCTGGGTATGGCCAGTTCGCGGGCGCAGGCGCGGCAGTTGGTACGGCATGGTCATGTGGTTTTGAACGGCCGTAGAACCAATATCCCCTCAGCGCTCGTTGCACCTGGAGATACAATTTCTGTTCGCCCGGAAAGTTTACGGAGAACGTATTTCAAAACATTGCGGCAAGAGTTGGACGACCGGCAGGTTCCGCGCTGGCTTTCTTTGGATGCTGACAATTTATCAGCGAAAGTGTTGAACTTGCCTGTTCGTGATGATATTGATGTAACACTTAACGAACAGTTAATTGTTGAATACTACTCCCGCTAATTTTTTTTGTTTTGTTTCTACTTAATGTGTTAAGTATTGAGGGAGGTAAAGACATTGGCTATTAATCTTATCTTGCCGAAAATTGAAAGTACCGCCATGTCACAGGAATATGGCCGGTTTATCGTTGGTCCCTTGGAAAGAGGGTATGGTACGACTGTTGGTAATTCTTTGCGTCGCGTCTTGCTGGCTTCTTTGCCAGGGGCGGCGATTACGTCGATTCGGGTGACGGATGTTCCGCACGAATTTTCGGCGATCCCACACGTGCGTGAAGATATGATGCGGTTGATCTTGCATATCAAGCAGCTTCGTTTGAAGCTGACGGATACGGATACCGCGCGTTTGCGCCTGGAAGTTCATGGGGCTGGCACAGTAACGGCCGCTGACTTGCAAGTTCCGCCGGAAGTGGAAATTATTAATCCTGACCTGTATCTGTTTACAGTGGATTCCGACGACGCCTTTTTAGAAATTGAAATGACGGCCGAAACTGGGCGAGGGTATTCTCCGGCTGAAGAACGGGGACGCCTACCGATTGGTGAACTGCCGGTTGATGCCATTTTCAGCCCGATTCGTCGTGTTGGTTATGAAGTTGAGAAGACGCGTGTTGGTCAGGATGCGGATTATGACCGTATTGTGATGCAAATTTGGACGGATGGCACCATTCGCCCTGAAGATGCCCTGGCTCAATCTTCCCAGATCATGATGCAGTATCTGCGTCCGATCGCCGGTGTGAGTGAAGAGACCTTCCTGCCGGTTGAAGAGGAAGAGGAAGAAGAAGGCGCGATTCCCAACGAGATTTATGACACGCCGATTGAACAGTTGGACCTGAGCGTTCGTGTTTTCAACTCTTTAAAGCGGACTGGTATCACCAAAGTTGGTGAAATGCTGGATATGCTGGATCGGGGTGAAGAGACGATGCTGGCCATCCGCAATTTTGGTGAAAAATCGCTGGATGAGTTGAAGTCGCAACTGCGCATAAAGGGATTTCTGAAGGACGAAGAGGAATTGGCTTAGGCAACGGCCGTATTCAAGACATTACACCTGGCTCAGTTAACCTGAGCCGGGATTCTGAGAACGAGGTTTGAATTATGCGACATCGAGTGAGTGGTCGTAAACTGGGGCGCGATACCAGCCACCGCAATGCTCTGCGGAAAAACATGATCGCCGATTTGTTTTGTCATGAGCAAATCCTGACAACCGAAGGCAAAGCCCGCATGTTACGGCCAGCAGCGGAAAAAGTAATCACGCTGGCCAAGCGCGGTTTGGCAAATGCGGAGGAAGATCCGACCCGCGTAGTCAATGCCCGCCGCCTGGCAGCTGCCCGTGTAGCCCGCATTCGTGAATACGAAGACGAAGATGGCTACCTGGAAGAAGTAGACGTCATCAAAAAGCTGTTTGAAGAGATTGCTCCGCGTTATGCAGAACGCAACGGTGGCTATACCCGCATGATCAAAGTGGGTAAGCGCCCTGGCGACAACGCCGACATGGCTATTTTGATGTTGGTTGAAGAGGAGTAGTGATTGCCGCGCTACAAAGCCCTGATCGAGTATGATGGGACTGCATACTATGGTTTTCAACGACAAATTGAAGAGCAGCCCACCATCCAGGGCGAATTAGAAAAGGCAATTACTCATTTAGCACAACAGCCGGTCCGCGTGACTGGCGCCGGTCGAACGGACAGTGGCGTTCATGCTCTAGGGCAGGTTATCAGTTTTGATTTGACCTGGCGGCATGGAGTAGAGGCTTTACAACGGGCCATCAATGCTAATTTACCGGCCGATATTGTAATTTTACAACTTGATCAGGCATCACCGACATTTCATCCGCGTTTTGACGCACGGCGCCGTTCCTACGCGTACCACATTTTCAATGCACCGGTACGCAGCCCCGTTCGCCGGTTTCAGAGCTGGCATGTGCGCCATCCGTTGAACGTGGACAGGATGAATCAGGCAGCCAGCGTCCTCCTGGGGCAGCATGACTTTGGCACATTTGGTCAGCCGCCGGTAGGGGAAAATCGGGTACGTGAACTGTTTAGGGCCGAATGGGTAAGGGATAGAGATTTGCTCATCTTTTACGTTGAGGCCAACGCTTTTTTGTACCGGATGGTACGCAGCCTGGTAGGCAGTATGAAATTGGTTGGTGATGGTTCCTGGACCGTTGAAGATTTTGTCGCCGCGTTCCGTAGCTGTGATCGCAGCCGATCAGGTACGGCAGCGCCGCCGCAAGGTCTTTACTTAACATCTGTAACATATGGAGACGAATGATTGTCTCCAATCTCTGATTAGGAGAAAGCGGAATGAAGACATTTGTAACGAAACCGGCAGAAGTGGAACGAAGCTGGTATGTGATTGATGCCGAAGGGCAGACTTTGGGTCGCCTGGCGACTCAAATTGCCGTCCTTTTACGCGGCAAGCATAAGCCCATTTACAGCCCTTCAGTGGATTGTGGTGATTTTGTGGTTGTTATTAACGCGGAAAAGATTCATGTGACCGGACGCCGGCTGGATCAGAAGATATATTACCGTCACTCAGGGTATCCTGGTGGGTTGAGTGAAATTTCACTGCGCGATCAATTGCAAAAACACCCGACGCGTGTGATTGAAGCGGCCGTTCGTGGTATGCTGCCCAAAAATAAATTGGGACGCAAGATGTTCAAGAAAATGAAGGCTTACGCTGGACCGGAACATCCGCATGAAGCACAGCAGCCGGTTGTATTTGAGCTTTAGGAGAGAATGATGGAAGAAGCAAGACGTTATTATGAAGGAATCGGCCGTCGTAAACACTCATCGGCGCGGGTGCGGATTTACCTGGATGAGGAAGCCAACGGCACGTTTACAGTAAATGGCAAGGATGTTAAGGAATTCTTTCCCCGCTTTGGCGATCACATCATTTTGACCGGCCCATTGACGGATACGGAAATGATGGGCAAAGTGGATGTCAGCGTCCATATTCAGGGTGGCGGCATTACTGGCCAGACGAGTGCTGTGCGTTTGGGATTGGCCCGTGCTCTGGTTGAATATGATGAAAATCTGCGTGGTGTGCTGCGTACAAAAGGCCACCTGACCCGTGACGCACGCATCAAGGAACGCAAGAAGCCAGGTCTGAAACGGGCGCGTAAGGCTCCGACTTACACGAAACGTTAAGTTCATCTTTGAATTGATTTTTACGTGAAACGTGATGCGTGAAACGTGA
>Ga0316593_10000033_pt1 | contig 14603 bp, 28 predicted proteins | sample S5NA_3_FD_204564 | JGI IMG/M metagenome (GOLD analysis project Ga0316593, IMG submission 204564) | Metatranscriptome of rhizosphere microbial communities from salt marsh grasses in Alabama, United States - S5-7_160517rA (Metagenome... | ecosystem: Host-associated > Plants > Roots > Rhizosphere ... | reverse complement strand
GGTAATTTGAAAAAACTGCTTATTCTTCAGTTTTTTCAGCAGGCTTTTCTTCTGCAGATTTCTCTTCTGCAGATTGCTCTTCTGTGGCAGCGGCTTCTTCAGCAGGAGCCTCTTCCTTCTTGGGAGCAGCCTTTTTCTTGGCAGGAGCCTTTTTGGGTTTGGCTTCCGCTTCTTCAGCAGGAGCCTCTTCCTTCTTGGCAGCAGCCGTTTTCTTGGCAGGAGCCTTCTTCGGCTTTGCCTCTCCGGCAGGCTTTTCCTCGGTCTTGGCAGCGGGCTTTTCGCCAGCCAGCAAGCTGAACTCAATCACAGCCATGGCAGCGCAATCGCCGCGGCGGGGCTGTCCCAGCTTTACAACACGAGTAAAACCACCGTTTACACCAGCAAAGCGAGGTCCGATTTCATCGAAGAGCTTCTGCACAAGCTGATGGTTTTCAAGAACCTTATAAGCCTGACGACGGGCATGCAGGTCATTGCGCAGAGCAAGGGTCACCAAACTGTCGACAACCTTGCAAAGTTCTTTGGCCCGTATTTCGGTCGTACGGATGCGCTCATGTGTCACCATGGAGCGAGCCATGTTGCGAAACATGGACTTGCGGTGAGACGGCTTCATCCCGAATTTTTTTCCGGCTTTTCTATGCCTCATCTTTATTCTTCCCCTTCAGCCACTCTTGGTATTTTCCCTCGAAGTCGTCGACTTTCATGCCGAATTCCAGACCCATATTTTCCAGCACGCGACGAATCTCATCGAGAGACTTGCGGCCGAAGTTCTTGGTCTTGAGCATTTCCGACTCGCCACGCTGCACCAATTCACCCACGAGGCTGATATTAGCGCTCTTCAGGCAGTTTGTTGCACGCACGGAAAGTTCGAGTTCGTCAATGCTCTTGAAGAGATTCGAGTTCTCTTCACGGGGAGACTTGTGTGAAGCAGCCTCTTCAGCATCGGTCTGTTCATCGAAATTGATGAAAATAGCCAGCTGGTCTTTGAGGATCTTCGCGCTGTACGCGATGCTGTCCTCGGGAGTAACCGAGCCGTCAGTCCAGACTTCAAGAATGAGCTTGTCGTAGTTGGTCATCTGTCCGACACGAGCCTGGGCGACCTGGTAGGCAACCTTCTTTATGGGAGAGAAGGCGGCATCCATGGTGACCAAGCCGATTTCATCGGAAAGCCCTTCGTGCATTTCAGCCGGGACATAGCCCTTGCCCATGCGGATTTCCAGCTCCATATTGAAGGGAAGATCCTCGCTGAGCGTGGCGATATGCTGCTCTGGATTGAGCACCTTGACGTTTTGGTTTTCCTGTATGTCGGCAGCACTGACCTTGCCCGCTTTGGTAACGGACAGGGACAGTTTCTGAGGCTCGTCCGTGGACATAGCGAACCGGATAAGCTTCAGGTTGAGAACGATATCGGTAATGTCCTCAATAACGCCGGGAATGGTCGTGAACTCGTGCTGCACGCCCTCAATGCGGACAGCGACAATGGCAGCGCCCTGCAAGGATGACAGCAGAACACGGCGGAGTGCATTGCCAATGGTCGTGCCGAATCCCCGTTCCAGCGGTTCGCAAACGAACTTGCCATACTGATCCGTGGACTTGGCGTCCCGCTCGATCTGCTCTGGCCGAACCAGTTCGAACCAGTTGCGGGTATTGATCAGTTTTTCGCCTTGTTTGATGAGCATGCTTCCACCTATGCGTTATTTGGAATAGAGCTCGACAATCAACTGTTCGTTGATGGGATGCTGAATGTCCTCGCGAACAGGTACGGCCTTGACAGTGCCCTTGAAAGCTGCGCCGTCGACTTCCATCCAGGAAGGTACGCCACGACGTGCAATCACGTTCTGGGCTTCCTGAACTACGGGAATCTTACGGTTTTCTTCGCGGACTTCAATCACGTCGCCGGGGCGAATCTGCATGGAAGGAATGCTGACGCGACGGCCATTGCGCATGAATACGCCATGGCGCACAAGCTGACGAGCCTGGTCGCGGGAGTTAGCGAATCCCATACGATAGATGACATTGTCGAGACGACATTCAAGCTGTGCCAGCAGGTTAGTACCGGTAACGCCTTTGCGGCGGTCAGCTTCTTTGAAGTACAGCAGGAACTGATGTTCCAGAACGCCGTACATGCGACGCACTTTCTGCTTCTCACGAAGCTGCAGCGCGTAGTCGCTCATTTTTTTGCGGGCACGGCCATGCATACCCGGGGCATAGGGACGACGTTCGTATGCGCACTTGTCAGTGTAGCAACGGTCGCCCTTCAAAAACAGTTTTTCGCCTTCACGACGGCAAAGGCGGCATTTGGGTCCGTTATAACGTGCCAAAACAAACTCCTCCTAGTGTTAGACCCGGCGCCGTTTGGGAGGACGGCAACCGTTATGGGGAACGGGGGTGATGTCACGGATGAACGTCACCTTGAAACCCACGGAGTTAATGGCACGCATGGCGGCCTCACGTCCCGAGCCAGGTCCCTTGACCAAGATGCCCACGGAACGCATTCCGTTTTCCTGCGCTTTCTTAGCCGCGTTTTCCGCTGCAATCTGAGCGGCAAACGGGGTCGATTTGCGCGATCCCTTAAATCCGCTGCCACCGGCGGATGCCCACGAAACGACGTTCCCCTTCATATCTGTGAAGGTGATAATGGTATTATTGAACGTCGCCTGGATATGAGCAATACCGGTCGGGATGTTCTTTTTTTCTTTCTTTTTTCCGGTGCGGCGCGGTTTGGCCATATCGAATTTCTCCGGTTCTAGAAAAAATAGTCCAAAGGGGGCGTGTCCAACGATGCCGCGGTACTCACGCCCTTATATATACGCCGCTGAGGTTAGCGGCGGTTGCTTCCTATTTGCCTTTCTTCTTACGACCGACAACGCTGGGACGGGGTCCCTTGCGGGTACGGGCGTTGGCATGGGTGCTCTGGCCGCGCACAGGCAGTTTCCTGCGATGGCGAAGACCACGATAGCAACCAATGTCCATCAGGCGTTTGATGTTCTGCGTGATTTCACGACGCAGGTCACCTTCGACCTTTTGGGTCGATTCAATTTCCTGACGGATGGTGTTTACTTCATCACTGCTCAGGTCGTCAGCATTCTTGGTCCAGTCGATACCGGTAGTGTCAAGAATCTGCAACGCAGTGGTCCGCCCGATGCCGTAAATGTAGGTCAGGGCGATATCAAGCCGCTTGTTTCTGGGGAGATCAACTCCTGCAATGCGAGCCACGGTCTACCTCACTTATCCCTGGCGCTGTTTGTGCCGGGGGTTTTCGCAAATTACCCTGAGAATGCCGTTACGCTTGATGACCTTGCATTTCGGGCACATCTTCTTGACTGAAGGACGTACTTTCATGACCGTCTCCTTGCCTTACGCGTGCCGGTCTCAGCGGCAATCGCGGAAAAGTTCCTTATTAATTGTTAAGGCTCAATATATCAGGGCCATCATCAGTAATGGCCACTGTATGTTCAAAATGAGCAGACAGGGTTCCATCGGCAGTAACCGCAGTCCATCTGTCTTCCAGCACCCTGACCTGGGATCCTCCGAGGGTGAGCATCGGCTCGATGGCCAAAACCATTCCAGCCCGCAAGGGAAGATCCATGGCACGGTCCGTAACAAAGTTAGGGACTTCCGGTTTTTCATGGAGGTTCAAACCGATTCCGTGCCCAACAAAGCGCTTTATTACCGAATACCCTCTGGATTCGGCATGCTTCTGAATGGCTCGGGAAATATCGACCAGATAATTCCCTGGTCGTGCTTCCCGGACTCCTTCCATAAGAGTTGCCCGGGTTGTTTCCACAAGCGCAGAAGCATTACCCGAAACTTCACCGACTGTAAAGGTCCGGGCTGCATCGCCATAATATTTCCGATACACAACCCCCATGTCGAAGGAGACGATGTCTCCTTCCTGGAGGACCCGGTCCGAAGGAAAGCCGTGAACGACTTCTTCGTTGACCGAGCAACAAAGGGCGAAGGGAAAACCCTTATACCCTTTGAATGCAGGTCGGACATTATTTTTTCGGCATTGGCTCAGAGCCAATTCTTCAAAGAACATGGTAGGCATGCCAGGTTCAACTTCCCGGCCGATTGCGTCGAGAACTTCTGCTACGATGCGGTTGGCTTCGCGCATCAACTCGATTTCAGCGGCACTCTTAATATGAATACCGCGGAATTTTTTCACAAATACTACCTACCCTTGATTTTCGCGCCTTTGCTCATCAGTCCGTCATACTGCCTGGAAATGGTGTATGACTCGAGCTGCCCCATGAAGTCCATGGCCACGCCCACCACGATGAGCAACGAAGTGCCACCGAAGTAGAATGGAACGCTGAACTGCGTGATAAAGATCATGGGCAGAACGCAGATGGCCGCGATGTAAGCCGCACCCCACAAAGTGATGCGGGCCAAAACCTTATCAATGTATTCCTGAGTCTTTGCGCCAGGACGGATGCCGGGAATGAACCCGCCGGCCTTGCGAAGGTTGTCTGCAATCTGCTCCGGATCGAACATGATAGCCGTATAAAAGAAGCAGAAGAAAACAACCAGCCCAACGAATACAACGTTGTAGATAATGCTCGAAGGCTGGAACGCCGACGAAATATCTTTAAGCCAGGTCACTTCCGAAAAGTTCGCCAGCGTAGCCGGGAACATAAGGATGGACGAGGCAAAGATGGGCGGAATAACCCCAGCCGTGTTTACGCGCAGCGGCAGATGAGAAGTCTGGCCGCCGTACATACGCCGCCCCATCTGCCGTTTGGCATAATGGATTGGCACTCGGCGTTGTCCGCGTTCCATAAAAACGATGAAGACCAGAACCGCGACCATGATCAACATGAGGACCATCAGTACGAACAGGGACATTTCACCTGCAGAGAGCAGACGGAATGTGTTGAAGACGGCTCTGGGCAGACCGGCCACGATACCCGCGAAGATAATCATGGATATGCCGTTGCCAATGCCTTTGTCCGTCATCTGTTCGCCGATCCACATGATGAGTATGGTTCCGGCGGTAAGGGTCAGGATGGTCGTCAGCCTGAAGCCCCATCCGGGAGCCAGCACAACCGATGCTCCAGTCGGGCTGGACATGGACTCAAGTCCAATGGAGATGCCTAATCCCTGAATAACAGTGATAAGCACGGTTCCATACCGGGTGTATTGGGTAATCTTCTTGCGCCCTTCCGCGCCTTCCTCTTTGGAAAGACGTGCCAGCTCGGGGCTGACCACGGTAAGGAGCTGCAAGATGATGGATGCCGAAATATACGGCATGATCCCCAAGGCAAAAATGGAGACCTTGGAAAGGCCTCCACCGGAAAACATGTCGAACAGGCCGAAGAGCGTATTGCTGGCGCTTTCGAAGAACTCGGCAATGGCAGCGGCGTCCACACCCGGTACTGGGATGTGGATGCCGATACGGTAGAACGCCAGCAGACCGAACGTCCACAGGATGCGCTTTCTCAGCTCGGGTAATTTACCCAGGCTCTCGACTCCGCTTGCCACGATTTACCCTTCCAGAGCTTTGACGGTGCCGCCCGCTTTTTCAATCATTTCCCTTGCGCTTTGGCTGAAGCGATGGGCTTCCACGGTCAACTTGGCCTTGAAACCATCTTCAGCAAAGCGGCCCAAAACCTTTACGGGAAGAGCCTTGGGGCAAAGCCCCTTTGCATAAATATCTTCCACGGTGATTTCGGCCTGACCTTCGAAAGCGGTAACCAGGGTATCCAGGTTCACCGCACCGTAGGCCTGACGGAAGGGATTCTTGAAACCGCGCTTGGGCAGACGACGAGCCAGAGGCATCTGGCCGCCTTCAAAGCCGGGACGCACGCCGCCGCCCGAACGGGCGTTCTGGCCTTTGTGTCCCTTGCCGGAGGTCTTGCCCCAGCCGGAGCCGGAACCGCGACCAATGCGCTTTCTATTTTTCCGTTCGGGTTCGAACGGGTAAAGTTCATGCAATTGCATTATTCGGAAACCTCCACCAAGTGCTGCACTTTCCGGATCATGCCGCGCACAGCGTTATTGTCGGGCAATTCATTGACCTGGCGGATCTTGCGAAGACCAAGGGCTTCCAAGACCTTCTGCTGCTTGGGACCGCAACCGATGGAGCTGCGTACGAGTTTGACTTTCATGGCAGCCCCCTACTTTCTTGGCGTAGTCAGTTGCTTGCCGCGTAACCGGGACATGTCCTCGGCGCTATCCATCTGGGTCAGCCCTTCGATGGTAGCTTTCAGCACGTTGTGAGGATTGTTGGTACCAATGGCTTTGGTCAGGATGTCGTGGACTCCCACGGCTTCCATGACGGCGCGCACCGGACCACCGGCGATGATGCCGGTACCCTTGCTGGCGGGCTTGAGCACGACGCGTGCAGCGCCGAACTCGCCAACAGTCGCGAAGGGCAGTGTGCCGTCAAGAAGAGAAATCTTGACCATATCGCGCTTGGCCCTTTCAGAGGCTTTGCGGATAGCTTCGGGAACTTCGTTGGCTTTTCCAAGCCCGTAGCCTACCTGACCTTCGCCATCGCCCACCACCACAAGGGCGCTGAAGCTGAAGCGACGTCCGCCCTTAACAACCTTGGCGACGCGGTTCAGATAGACAACCTTTTCAATATGACCGGATTCGTTTGTTTCAACCATGTCGGTTACCAACCCTTAGAATTTGAGCCCGGCTTCGCGCGCACCATCGGCAAGAGCCTTGATGCGCCCATGAAACCTGAAACCGTTACGGTCGAAGACCACGGCTTCGATCTTGTTCGCCTTGGCCTTTTCCGCAATGTCCTTGCCGACCTTTCCAGCGGTTTCCGCATTCAGCCTGCACTCTTCCCCACCCTTGACCATGGCCAAGGAAGAAGAAGCCAGCAGGGTCGCACCAGTCTCGTCGTTGACGAGCTGCGCGTAGATGTGCTTGTTCGAGCGGAATACCACAAGGCGCGGACGGGAGGAGGTACCCGAAATCTTTTTGCGAATACGGATTTTGCGCCGCAGACGCTGTGCCTTTTTTGTGAGTTTCATATTCGGCCTCCTCCTTACTTCTTGCCGCCGGACTTACCGGCTTTCCGACGAATGTGCTCGCCCACGTACTTGATGCCCTTGCCCTTGAAGGGTTCGGGAGGACGCACACGACGGATCTGGGCGGCAACTTCACCGACCAGTTGTTTGTCGATGCCCTTGATGGCAAGCTTGTTGCCTTCGGCCGTGGCCTCGATGCCCTGGGGCAGCGGGTACTGTACAGGGTGGGAATAACCCACTGTCAGTACGACGTTCTTGCCCTGGACCTGGACCTTGTATCCGACACCAACAATTTCAAGTTCCTTGGTGTAGCCCGTGTTGACCCCTTCTATGCAGTTGGCAAGAAGAGTACGACGCAGACCATGCTGTTGCTTGGCCGTGCGGGAGTCGTCAACCTGGGTGACCTCTACGGTGTTATCCTTGACGGCATACGAAATTTTAGGATGCAGCGGAGTAGCCAAAGAGCCTTTGGGGCCTTTGACCTCGATGGCTTCAGTGCCAATCTTGACCTCTACGCCGCTGGGGATTTCGATTGCGCGTTTTCCGATTCTGGACATGGCGATTACCCCTACCAGATTTCACACAAAAGTTCACCGCCGACCTTACGTTCGGCAGCAACGGAGCCCGAAAGAACGCCGCGGGAAGTGGACAGTATGCAGATTCCCAAACCGTTACGAACGTTGGGAATGCCTTCCACACCGACGTACACACGACGGCCGGGCTTGCTGATGCGCTTGGTTCCGCCAATAAGCGGGCGGCCTTCAGCGTATTTCAGCGAAATGGTGATATCCTTTTCGCCAACAGCATAATCAGTAATAAACCCCTCATCTTTCAGAATGTCGGCAATGGAAGCCTTCATTTTCGAACGGGGGATATTTACTTCGGAATGCAGAGCCTGGTGCGCGTTGCGCAGGCGGGCCAGCATATCACCAATGGGATCATTAGCATTCATATGCTCCCCCTCCTACCAGCTCGATTTACGCACACCCGGCAATTCGCCGCGCAATGCTTTATTTCTGAAACAAATACGGCAGATGCCGTAGCGCCGCATGAACGCCCGCGGACGTCCGCAGATGGGGCAACGGTTGTACGCGCGGGACGAAAACTTCGGTTTTCTACGCGCCTTCACTCGAAGAGCGGTACGGGCCATATGCGATTCTCCTTACTTCTTGAAGGGCATTCCGAGCAGGGTCAGCAACATTTTGCTTTCCTTGTCGGAGGTTGCAGTGGTGACGATGGTCACGTTCATACCCTTCACACTGTCTACCTTGTCGATATCGATCTCGGGAAAAATGGAATGTTCCTTGAGACCGAGGGTGAAGTTTCCACGTCCGTCAAAGCCGCGGTCGGGAATACCGCGGAAGTCGCGGACCCGGGGCAGAGAGAAGTTGACCAGCTTGTCGTAGAAGTCCCACATGACGTCACGACGCAGCGTTACGCGGCAGCCTACGGGCTGTCCTTCACGCAGCTTGAACGCAGCAATGGACTTCTTGGCGCGGGTGATTACAGCCTTCTGGCATGCAATCCTGGTCAAGTCGTCTACGGCCTCGTCGATGAGCTTATGATTCTGGCTTGCTTCGCCCAGGCCTATGTTCAGGCTGATGGACTTGAAGCGGGGAATCTGCATCGAGGATTTGTAACCGAACTCTTTGGCGAGTTCGGGCACGACCTTCTCGTTGTATATTTTTTCAAGACGAGTCATGGTCATATCCCTACTTGATTATCTCGTTGCACTTCTTGCAGAAGCGCACCTTGTCGCCATCTTCGGTGTAGCGATAGCCCACACGAGTGGCTTTGGTGCATGCATCGCAAATAACAGCGACATTGGACACGTGGATGAAGGATTCCTTCTCCACGATACCGCCCTGCTGGCCGGAGTAGGGATTGCCTTTGGTGTGGCGCTTGACCATATTCACCTTTTCAACAATCACTCTGTCGCGTTTTTTGTCGATTTTGAGGATCTTGCCGACTTTACCTTTGTCTTTGCCGGCCAGAACCTCGACCTTGTCGTCCTTGCGGACGCGGAATGTCTTGGCTTTCATGGCTGCCTCTCCCATCTCCTACAGGACCTCGGGGGCCAGGGAGACGATCTTCATGAAGTTCTTCTGGCGCAGCTCGCGGGCAACGGGGCCGAAAATACGCGTTCCAACAGGTTCACCCTGTCCGGAAAGAATAACGGCCGAGTTGTTGTCGAACTTGATGTAAGTACCGTCGGGGCGTCCGATTTCTTTTTTGGTACGGACTACGACGGCTTTCATTACATCGCCCTTCTTCACCTTGGCATGCGGCATGGCTTCCTTAACGGAAACGACGATGATGTCGCCTACGCTTGCGTAACGCCGCTTGCTGCCGCCCAGTACTTTGATGCACTGAACTTTCTTGGCACCAGAGTTGTCGGCCACATCAAGATTGCTTTCTACTTGGATCATGGCAAACTCCCCTATACCGCTTTTTCAACGACACGCAAAAGTTGCCACCGCTTGCGAGCGCTCAAGGGACGAGATTCAATAATCTGCACCTTGTCGCCGATTCCGCAGTCATTGGCCGGATCATGGGCCATAAACTTTTTCCTGCGGCGGATATACTTCTTGTAGAGCGGGTGCTTAACAAGTGTTTCAACGCGAACGACGATAGTCTTATCGTTCTTATCGCTGATGACTTCGCCGGTCAGCACACGCTTCGTGCTCTTAATAGCTACGCTTTCACCCATGACTAGGCTCCAACTCTCTTTTCGTGCATCACGGTCAGAATGCGCGCGATAGTCTTCTTGATAACCTTGAGCTTGTGGGTCTGCTCAAGCTGGGCCGTGGTATGCTGAAAACGCATGTTGAAGAGTTCCTTGCGGAACTCGCCCAACTTTTCAGCCAGAGCCTTTTCATCAAGGGACTTCAGCTCGTTCATCTTCATTATTCAAGACCCTCCTTGACCACAATGGAAGTCTTGACGGGCAGCTTGTGAGCCGCCCTGCTCAGGGCTTCTTTGGCCGTCTCCAGGTCCACGCCTTTAATCTCATAGAGCACGCGGCCCGGGCGCACAGGTGCGACCCAGCCCACGGGAGCGCCCTTACCTTTACCCTGACGAACTTCAGCAGGCTTGGCAGTGATGGGCATGTCCGGGAAGACACGGATCCATACTTTGCCGCCGCGCTTTACGTGACGGGTAATGGCAATACGGGCAGCTTCGATCTGCTGCGAGGTGAGCTTGCCGGGTGTCAGGGCCTTCAGTCCGATGTCGCCGAAGGAGACGGTGTTACCGCGCAGTGCTTTACCGCGCAGACGTCCCTTCTGACGTTTCCTGAATTTTACCTTTTTCGGAGAAAGCTGCATTATTGTTCCACCTCATCGAGAATCTCGCCCTTGAAGATCCACACTTTGATGCCGATGACACCATAGGTGGTATGGGCGATGGCAAAACCATAATCCAAGTCAGCACGCAGCGTTTGCAGCGGCACACGACCATCGCGATACCACTCGGAGCGGGCGATTTCCGCACCGGCCAGACGGCCTGCGCAGAACACCTTGATGCCTTCGGCTCCGAACTTCCGGGCAACACCAACCGTACGCTTCATAGCGCGGCGGAAGGCGACACGGCGCTCAAGCTGTGTGGCGATATTCTCGGCCACCAGCTGGGCGTCGGTCTCCGGACGGCGGATCTCGATGACCTCAATGCTGAATTCCTTTTGAAATTTTTTACGCAGTTGATCCCTGATCTTCTCGATTTCCACACCCTTGCGTCCGATAACAATACCGGGACGGGCTGTGTGCAGAATCAAGCGGACCTTGCCGCCGGCGCGTTCGATTTCAATCTTGGCGATGCCGGCATGGTACAGGGTTTCCTTGACGTACTTCCGAATCTTGTCGTCCTCAACCACGAAGGCAGGGTACTCTTTCCTGCTGTACCAGCGGGAAATCCAATTCTTATTGTACCCGAGCCTGAATCCGTAGGGATGTACTTTTTGTCCCATAGCGTCCTCTTACCCTTCGTCCAGGACGACAGTAATATGGCTGGTCCGTTTCAGAATCCTGTACGCACGGCCCATAGCTCGGGGCATAATGCGCTTCCAGGTGGGTCCTTCATTCACAATTATGTTCTTCACGTACAGAGAGTCGATGTCCATGCCGGGCAATTGCTCGGCATTGGCAACGGCAGAATGCAGAACCTTTCCCAAGACCTGGGCGGCCTTTTGCGGGGAAAAGCGCAGGACGTTCATGGCGTCCTCAATGCCCATTCCCTTCACATTCTTGGCGACCAGACGGGTCTTGCGAGGGGATACGCGAATGAACTTGGCGACTGCTTTGGCTTCCATAGTTCCTTACCCCCTACCGTTTGCTCTTCTTGTCCGCTGCGTGACCATAGTAGGTACGCGTGGGAGAAAATTCGCCCAACTTGTGACCCACCATGTTTTCGGTGACGAACACAGGGATGAATTTCTTGCCGTTGTGAACGGCGAAGGTCATGCCGACCATATCGGGAAGAATGGTAGAACGGCGGGACCAGGTCTTGATGACCCGACGATCCTGCGTCTCGTTCGCCTTCTCGACCTTTTTGATCAGGTGGCCGTCCACAAAGGGACCTTTTTTCAGTGACCTCGGCATGCCTTACTCCTATTTCTGACCACGGCGCTTCACGATTAACCTGGAAGACGCTTTCTTGCGATTCCGCGTCTTGTAACCCTTTGTCGGCTTGCCCCAAGGGGTGCAAGGATGGCGACCGCCCGAAGAACGGCCTTCACCACCACCAAGTGGGTGGTCGACAGGGTTCATGGCCACGCCGCGAACCTGGGGACGACGGCCAAGCCAGCGATTGCGGCCAGCCTTGCCCAGGCAGATCTTTTCATGGTGAACATTTCCAACCTGTCCGATCGTCGCACGGCAAGTTGCCAGGACGTTGCGGATTTCCCCGGAGGGAAGACGAAGCAGGGCATACTTGCCCTCTTTCGCCACAAGCTGGGCGTACGTTCCGGCGGAACGGCACATCTGGCCGCCCTTTCCGGGGTACAGTTCAATATTATGCACCACGGTGCCCGTGGGAATCTTCCCCAAATTCAATGAATTGCCGGGTTTGATGTCGGCGCTGTTGCTGGAGATAACCTGATCTCCGGCCTGCACGCCAACGGGAGCGAGAATATAACGCTTCTCGCCATCGGCATAATTCAACAGCGCGATGCGCGCGCTGCGGTTGGGATCGTATTCCACGCTGGCGACAGTGGCCGGCACGTCGAACTTGTTCCGCTTGAAGTCGATGATGCGGTACAGACGCTTGTGTCCACCGCCACGACGACGGGACGTGACACGGCCATTGTTATTGCGACCGGCCTTTTTGGTCAGACCGACCGTCAGCGACTTCTCGGGCGCCTTCTTGTCGACTTCCTCAAAAGTGGAAATCGTCTGAAAGCGAGACCCGGGAGAGGTCGGCTTCAGCTTACGCACGGCCATGGCTTACACTCCTTCAAAAAACTCGATCTTCTCGCCTTCGGCGAGAGTCACGTAGGCTTTTTTGTATCCGGACTCGCGCCCAATAACCTTACCCCACTTCTTGCGGGGCATGGCCTTCTGCCTGGTGACGTTCACCGTAACGACCTTAACGTCGAACGCACGCTCCACAGCCTTCTTGATTTCGATCTTGTTGGCCAGGGGATGCACGTAGAACGTGACCTGACCATCTTCCTCTTTGAGGAAGGTCGCTTTTTCGGAAATCACGGGCTTGATGAGAATCTGGGTGTAGTCCATCTTACTTCAACCTCTCCTGCACGCTTTCAACCGCGCCTTGCAGCATGACCAGTTGGGGGTAGCGCAGGATGTCGTAAACATTGAGCTTGGACGCTTCGAGAATTTTCAGCCCCTCAATGTTCCGGGCCGAAAGAGCGAGAGTATTATCAGGCTCGCTGACAACAATCAAGGCTTTTCTCAGTCCGAGGTTGCCCGCAATCTCGCTAACCAGTTTGGTTTTGATTTCGGGCAGCTCAAGCTTGTCCACGACGGTCAATTTTTCATCCGCAGCCCGGCTGGACAGCGCCATCTTCATGGCGAGGGTCCGGACCTTTTTATTGATCTTGAAACCGTAGTCGCGGGGCGTGGGTCCGAAGACAACTCCGCCGCCACGCCACACGGGCGAACGGTTCGTGCCCGCACGAGCGCGGCCGGTGCCCTTCTGGCGCCAAGGCTTGCTACCGCCGCCGCTCACCGCAGTGCGGTTCTTCACGGCATGCGTTCCAGCACGCTTGGCCGCGCGCTGGGCACGGACTACGAGGTTCAGCACCTCGGGCTTGACTTCAACGCCGAACACCTCGTCGGCAAGATCAATGCTGCCAACTTCCGCGTTTGTCTGATTCACTATTTTTACAACAGCCATTGACTCACCTTTATCCCTGCTTGTGGACCATCACCAGGCCGCCTTTGGCGCCGGGTACCTGGCCCTTGATCAGGATGACGTTGTCTTCGGGACGAACGGCAACGATCTCAAGATTCTTGTAGGTGACGCGGCGGTCGCCCATGTGCCCGGGCATCTTCTTATTCTTCCAGACGCGGCCGGGGAATGTGCAGTTACCCACCGAACCGGGGGAACGGTGAACCTTTTCTGCACCATGGGAGGCGCCAAGACCTTTAAAGTTCCAACGCTTCATGACGCCCTGGAAACCTTTGCCCTTGGACGTACCGGTGATTTTCACCCGTTCGCCAGGAGCAAACATGTCCACGGTCAGTTCCTGACCGAGTTCGAATTCCTCGACATTGTCGATGCGGAGTTCGCGCAGGGTCTTGAAAGCGCCTTTGCCAGCCTTGCCAAAATGCCCGGACATGGGTTTGGAGCACTTGCTCTCTTCCACCGTGTCGTAAGCAATCTGCAAAGAGACATATCCGTCTGTATCGGCCGCCTTTTTCTGAATGACCGGGCAAGGTCCTGCGCTGATAACGGTCACCGGGGTGATGGTGCCGTCGTCTGCGAAGACGCGGGTCATGCCGATTTTGCGGCCAAGTATTCCAAGATAGCCAGCCATGACATCCTCTCTAGAGTTTGATTTCCACATCCACGCCAGCAGGCAGGCTCAGCTTGCCAAGGGCGTCCACCGTCTGTTGCGTGGGTTCGAGGATGTCGAGCAGGCGCTTATGTACGCGCAGCTCGAACTGCTCGCGGGACTTTTTGTCCACGTGTACGCTCTTCTGGATGGTATCCTTGTGGATCTCGGTCGGCAGCGGTACGGGGCCGGCAATGGCAGCACCCGTGTTGCGGGCAGTGTCCACGATTTCGGCCACGGCCTTGTCGAGAATCCTGTAATCGAAAGCCTTCAGCTTAATGCGGATGCGGTCGCTGGTCATAGTTGCCATATCGAACTTACTCCGTAATTTCCGAGACCACGCCGGCGCCTACGGTACGACCACCTTCGCGGATGGCGAAGCGCAGGCCGGGTTCCATGGCGATAGGGGCGATCAGTTCGACGTTGAAGGTCGCGTTGTCGCCGGGCATGACCATTTCCACGCCTTCTTCCAGAGTAACAACACCGGTGATGTCGGTCGTACGGAAGTAGAACTGAGGACGGTAGCCGGAGAAGAACGGGGTATGACGTCCGCCTTCTTCCTTGCTCAGGACGTAAACTTCGGCCTTGAATTTGACATGCGGGGTGAT
>Ga0316593_10000032_pt1 | contig 14610 bp, 27 predicted proteins | sample S5NA_3_FD_204564 | JGI IMG/M metagenome (GOLD analysis project Ga0316593, IMG submission 204564) | Metatranscriptome of rhizosphere microbial communities from salt marsh grasses in Alabama, United States - S5-7_160517rA (Metagenome... | ecosystem: Host-associated > Plants > Roots > Rhizosphere ... | reverse complement strand
GGGCGTTGCGAGGCCTGTCAGGGTGACGGTGTGATCAAGGTAGAGATGCACTTCCTGCCGGATGTCTTTGTGCCCTGCGACGTCTGCCATGGCGAGCGCTATAACCGTGAAACCCTGGAGGTCCGTTACAAAGGCAGGAACATCCACGAAGTGCTCGAGATGACCGTCGAAGAGGCACTGGACTTCTTCCAACCCGTACCGGTGGTGAAACGAAAACTGCAGACCCTGATGGATGTCGGACTGTCCTATATTACCCTGGGACAGAATGCGACTACGTTGTCAGGCGGTGAGGCACAGCGTGTCAAACTGGCACGGGAGCTTTCAAAGCGCGATACCGGCAAGACCCTCTACATCCTGGATGAGCCAACTACGGGACTGCATTTCCATGACGTCGACCAGTTGCTCAAGGTCCTGCATCAGTTAAGGGGCAGGGGCAACACCATCGTAGTGATCGAGCATAACCTGGACGTGATCAAGACAGCGGACTGGATCATCGACCTGGGCCCCGAAGGGGGTGACAAGGGGGGAGAGATCGTGGCAACCGGCACACCGGAAGACATCATCAAGGTCAAGGGCTCTTATACCGGTCAATTTCTCAAGCCCATGCTGGGCTGAGACAGCTGAGTCAATTTGAGGTTCGACCCCACTGAAATTCGGTCCCCACCGTAAGACCGAGGGTCTTGGTGATATCGGACTGATTCATGGAGAACTCCACCAGTCCATTGGCATTGATGTGCCAGAATGCCTGTCTGGCCGGAACCTCACCAAAGGTACGGGCGTAAGTCAGCTCCTGCCCTTTAACCTGGAAACGATCGCTCACTGAAACCATAATCCCCCGCAAACCCGTCACGGCATTCCCGTAGTGGTCACAATAGACAAGCCGCAACAAGTCTTGCGGCCAGTGCTGAGCAGAGATGGATTCCGCTTCCATCTCCACACCCGGCACAGGCTCGCCCAGGGCAAGCCTGGCAGCCACCGGGGCAAAGATGTCACGACCATGAAAGGAATCCGAACATTGAGCCGGCCGATAGTCGATCCGCCACTGACGCACAGTTTCTGCGCGCATCTTGATAACCTCAAACAGGCCGTTGTCCGGTCCGACAAACCAGCGTCCATCGGCCTCGATAACAACCGGCAGGCGGTCAGTGCCCACACCCGGATCCACAACGCCGAGAAAGACCGTGCCCGCAGAAAATTCCATTACATAGGCCGCAATCAGATAGGCGCTAGCCTGGACGGCATAGGCAGGCAATTCGGGGAACAGGGTAATAAAGGGGATACCCGGTGCCTCATGCACAAGAACGGCCTGCATCTGGGCCAGATAGGGATCACGAACACCAAAATCAGTGACGATAACGATCATGCCGATAAAACAAAGGGCCGGTTATTTAACCGGCCTTTGTCTAATAGCTTGAACACAGTGTTGCGACCTAGTCGGCGGCCTGTTCCCCGCCCTCAGGGCGATCAACCAGTTCAACATAGGCCATAGGTGCCTTGTCGCCAGGACGGAAGCCGCACTTGAGAATCCTCAGGTAGCCACCGGGACGCGCCTTATAGCGAGGGCCCAGTTCAGCGAACAGCTTGCCAACCATTTCCTTGTCACGAAGGCGTGCAAAGGCAAGACGACGCTTATGGACGTTGTCCTCCTTGGCCATGGTGATCAGGGGTTCTGCTACGCGACGCAGTTCCTTTGCCTTGGGCAGGGTGGTACGAATAACTTCATGCCGAAACAGGGAGTTCGCCATATTGGCAAACATCGCCTTGCGATGGCTGCTATTACGATTCAGTTGTCTACCAGACTTGCGATGACGCATGTTACTGATTCCTTAAACGTTCATTAAAAGGGCTGTTAGCCCTTCTCTTGCAGACTGGCTGGAGGCCAGTTCTCCAGGCGCATTCCCAGGGACAGGCCATGGGAGGCCAGAATATCTTTGATCTCGGTCAGTGATTTCTTGCCGAGGTTGGGTGTCTTAAGCAACTCTACCTCGGTACGCTGAATAAGATCACCGATGTAATAAATATTTTCGGCCTTGAGGCAGTTCGCTGAACGAACTGTCAGCTCAAGATCGTCGACCGGACGCAGGAGGATAGGATCGATCTCGGGACCGGTCTCACCTTCACCTTCCACTTCGGTACCCTGCAGATCAACGAACGGCTCGAGCTGTTTATGCAGAATACCGGCAGCCAGACGGATAGCATCTTCAGGATCAATGGTACCGTTGGTGTCCAGGTCGATGATCAGCTTATCCAGGTTGGTACGCTGCTCTACACGTGCACTTTCTACAATGTAGGCAACATTCCTGATCGGACTAAAGCTGGCATCCAGCAACAGACGGCCAATAGGACGATCACCCTCTTCGGCGCTATAACGGGTAGCAGCGGGCTGATAACCCATACCCTTGGCAACCTTGAGCGTCATGTTGAGTTCGCCGGCCTGAGTCAGGTTGGCAATTTTATGATCGGGATTGACGATCTCAACATCGTGGTCGACAGTGATATCGCCGGCCGTCACAACACCCACACCCTGTTTCTTCAGGGTCAGTGTTGCCTCATCCCGGTTGTGCATGCGTATAGCCACATCCTTCAGGTTAAGAAGAATCTCAACTACGTCTTCCTGCACACCCTCGATCGTGGTGTATTCATGCAGCACACCTTCGATCTCGACTTCAACGATGGCGGCGCCGGGGATCGACGACAGCAGGATTCGACGCAGGGCGTTACCGAGCGTATGACCGAAACCTCGCTCCAGCGGCTCAAGTGTCACCTTGGCATGACGATCATTGGCTGACTTGACGCTGATATTACGCGGTGTCAATAACTCTTTAGATGACATCGAAAAAAACCCTCAAAAACTTAATTATTTCGAGTACAGCTCGACAACCAGCGACTCATTGATTTCGGCAGGAAGCTCACTGCGCTCAGGCACGGCCTTGAAAGTACCTTCCATAGCCTTTTGGTCTACCTCGACCCACTCAGGCAGGCCATGCTGCTCGGCGATAGCCAGTGAATCCTGTATACGCGTCTGCTTTTTGGCCTTTTCTCGGATAGATACCTTGTCGCCCGCCTTGACCTGATAGGAAGCTATGTTGACGACCTGATCGTTCACGAGAATGGCCTTATGGCTGACCAGCTGGCGGGCTTCTGAACGTGTTGTGCCGAAACCCATGCGCCAGACCACGTTGTCCAGACGACATTCAAGCAGCTTCAACAGGTTCTCACCGGTAGACCCCTTGGTCTGGGCTGCCTTCTTGAAATAATTCCGGAACTGACGCTCAAGCACACCATACATGCGACGCAGCTTCTGCTTTTCGCGCAACTGGATACCATAGTCAGACAGTCGGGTCCTGCGATCACCATGCTGACCAGGCACCTTTTCCATATTGCATTTGCTGTCGAGTGCACGACCACGGCTTTTCAGAAAAAGATCTGTGCCTTCACGGCGGCTCAGTTTACATTTTGGGCCAATATACCTTGCCATCTTGTTTTCTCCTGATTACACGCGACGCTTTTTGGGCGGACGACAACCGTTATGAGGAATCGGCGTCACATCAGCGATATGGGTAATCTTGTACCCGATATTATTCAGGGAACGCACAGCGGATTCACGACCAGGACCCGGGCCCTTAACCTTGACTTCAAGATTCTTGAGGCCATAGACCTTAGCAGCCTCACCGGCACGCTCGGCTGCCACCTGGGCGGCAAACGGAGTGCTTTTTCTGGAGCCACGGAAACCGGAGCCACCAGCGGTAGCCCAGCTCAGGGCATTACCCTGGCGGTCGGTAATAGTGATAATTGTATTATTGAAGGTCGCATGTACATGCGCCACGCCGTCGGTGACGACGCGTTTTACCTTCTTCTTGCCTGCAGGTGCCTTAGCCATGCTACTTTCCTGTAAACCTTATTACTTACGGATCGGACGCCGCGGACCCTTACGGGTACGAGCGTTGGTCTTGGTACGCTGTCCACGCACGGGAAGACCACGACGGTGACGGATGCCCCGGTTACAACCGAGATCCATCAAACGCTTGATATTCATAGAAACTTCGCGACGCAGATCGCCTTCTACGGTGAACTTGCCAACTTCGCCACGAAGCTGTTCAAGTTCTGCCTCGGTCAGATCCCGGATTTTGGTTTCGGGCTTAATTGAGGTTGTTTCGCAAATCTTGCGAGCCAACGTCGGGCCGATTCCATAGATCGACTGCAGCGCGATAACTGCATGTTTCTGATCAGGAATATTGATTCCAGCTATACGAGCCATTAAAACTTACTCCACAGACCGTCTCGAGAAAAGCGCGCTAGGATAGCGGATCTTACGACGGCTTTCAAGATTAACCCTGACGTTGTTTATGCCGTGGATCACTACAGATCACACGAACAACTCCATTGCGGCGGATGATCTTACAGTTCCGACACATCTTTTTAACTGAAGCACGTACCTTCATGATTCAAACCTCATACAATGTCCAGCCTATCTGGAACCTTTCAGATTGGCCTTTTTCATCAGGCCCTCATACTGATGTGACATCAGATGGGCCTGCGCCTGGGCCATGAAATCCATGACCACAACGACAATAATCAACAATGATGTACCGCCAAAGTAGAACGGTACATTCCAATACAGAATCAGGAACTCTGGCATCAGGCATACTGCGGTGATGTACAGGGCACCCACTGCAGTCAGCCTGGTCAGTACCTGATCGATATACATGGCTGTGTTCTGACCGGGTCGACGCCCCGGGATCACAGCCCCTGATTTCTTCAGGTTTTCTGCTGTTTCACGCGAGTTAAACACCAGCGCCGTATAGAAAAAGCAGAAAAATATAATGGCAACCGCATACATACCTACATACAACGGCTGTCCGGGTGATAAGGCGCCCGTTATTTCCTGCAGCCAGGCCATTCCTTCACCCCTGCCGAACCATTGTCCCAAGGTGGCCGGAAAGAGGATGATACTTGAAGCGAAAATAGGCGGAATAACACCCGACATGTTCAGCTTCAGAGGCAAATGACTGGATTGCCCCGCATACATCTTTCTTCCCACCTGGCGCTTGGGATAGTTCACTGGTATCTGCCTTTGTCCACGCTCGACAAAGACAACAAATGCCGTCACCAGCACGACCAGTATCAGCAGAATCAATACCAGTACGGGCGACAGCTCACCGGTAGTGGCCAACTGCAGGGTTCCGCCCACTGCCTTGGGCAGGCCTGCAACGATACCGCCAAAGATAATCATGGATATACCGTTGCCGATACCGCGTTCTGTAATCTGTTCACCCAACCACATCAAAAACAACGTGCCTGTCACCAGGGTCACGGTGGTTGTAAATACAAACCCCATGCCGGGGTGAATCGCAACAGTCATGCCACCGGATATCTGCTGCCCCTGCAGTGACATTGCAATACCGACACCCTGGAAGGTAGCCAGAAGCACGGTTCCGTAGCGCGTATACTGCGTAATCTTGCGGCGCCCGGATTCGCCTTCTTTTTTGAGCTGCTCCAGGGCGGGCACAACCACTGTCATGAGCTGGATAATGATCGATGCCGAGATATAAGGCATGATACCTAGTGCAAACACACTCAAACGGCTCAAGGCACCACCCGAGAACATGTTGAACATGTCCAGAATCGTGCCACTATTAGTATCGAAGAACTGCTGCAATGCTACCGGATTGATACCGGGCACAGGTATAAACGTACCTATGCGATATACAACGAGCGCCAGAATCAGAAATATGACACGCTGGCGAAGTTCCGTGATCTTGCCGATATCACCAATAGAACCGGTTAGACCTCCATGAGCAGCAGCCACCGCTTATTCCTCGATCTTTCCGCCTGCAGCCTCGATAGCCGCTTTGGCCCCCTTGGTTACAGCCAGGCCCTTAACGGTCACTGCCTTTTCGATCGTACCTGAGGCAATTACTTTAACCTTACGGGTACTATCAGAAATAATATCGGCATCAATCAGGGATTGCATATCGACGGTATCGGTACCAGCCTTTGCCAGTTCGTGTAAACGCACTTCCGCCACAAAGGCAGATTTTCTGGAGCTGAAACCCACCTTAGGCAGACGGCGTTGCAAAGGCATCTGACCGCCTTCGAAACCGACCTTGTGGTAACCACCAGAACGCGAATGCTGACCCTTATGACCACGACCACATGTCTTGCCCAGCCCGGAACCTATACCACGGCCCACGCGTTTGCGTGAGGGGCGACTGCCCTCTGCAGGTTTTAGATTATTGAGTCGCATTTAAACTTCCTCGACCTTCAGCATATAGGAGATCTTGTTGATCATCCCGCGATTTTCAGGCGTATCAATCACTTCAACAGGATTATGAATACGGCGAATACCCAAGCCACGCGCACAGGCCTGGTGACTCTTGAGTCTACCTATGAGGCTGCGCGTCAGGGTGACACGAATTTTTTTATCTGCCATGACGATTAACCCCGGATATCATCGATGCTTTTACCACGCTTCGCAGCAATAGCATCTGGAGAATGAATTCCAGCAAGCCCATTCATTGTTGCCCGAACCAGGTTAATGGGATTACGCGAACCAATACATTTAGCCAGGACGTTCTTCACGCCTACCACTTCAAACACGGCACGCATCGCACCACCGGCAATGATGCCAGTACCTTCAGAAGCCGGCTGCATATGAACCTTGGCTGCACCATGATTCCCAACGGTCTGATAATGCAGGGTGCCGTCATTCAGCTCTACACTAATCATGTTTTTACGCGCCTGCTCCATAGCCTTCTGAATAGCCAGAGGAACTTCACGCGCCTTACCGTAACCCATGCCTACCTTGCCGTTGCCATCACCAACAACTGTCAGCGCGGTAAAACCAAACTGACGACCACCCTTAACCACCTTGGCTACGCGGTTAATGTGTACCAGCTTTTCCTGAAGACCGTCAGTTGCAGCATTTTCAATATTGGCCATTGTACTACCCTTTAAAATTCGAGACCGGCTTCGCGGGCCGCATCAGCAAGTGCCTTAACCCGGCCGTGATATTTAAAACCGGCACGATCAAAAGCCACACTGTCTATTCCTTTTTCCTTGGCGCGCTCAGCTATAAGCTTGCCAACGGTACCTGCCGCATCAACATTACCGGTGTACTTAACCGATTTCTTGACATCGGCCTCAACTGTGGAAGCACTGGCCAGAACTTCTGAACCATTGGGCGCAATCAGTTGAGCATAGATATGCCTGGGCGTACGATGAATGCAGAGACGGTACACACCAAGCTTCTTCTGATGTGCCCTGGTCTTGCGAGCACGACGCAAACGAGACTGTTTCTTATCCATCACGCTATACCTTACTTCTTCTTGGCTTCTTTGCGGATGATCCGCTCATCAGCATATTTAACACCCTTACCCTTATAGGGCTCGGGAGGACGGTATGCGCGGATATCCGCAGCAACCTGACCAACCTTCTGCTTGTCACTGCCCTTGACCAGGATCTCTGTTTGACTGGGCGTCTCGACGGTAATGCCCTCAGGCACGTCATAGACGACAGGATGTGAGAATCCAAGCGTCAGATTCAGCTTGTTACCCTGAGCCTGGGCACGATAACCCACACCAACCAGCTCGAGTTTCTTTTCATAACCATCAGAGACACCGACCACCATGTTATTGATCAGAGATCGCATGGTTCCTGCCATGGCATAACCCGTCTGTTCGGGGTTATCGGCAACGACAGTAAGCACATTGTCATTAACATCAACGGTACAGGTCTCATGCAGCTCATATTCAAAAGCACCCTTGGGGCCCTTGATATTTACAGACTGACCGCTGACGCTGATTTCAACGCCTTTTGGCAATTCAATAGGTTTTTTTGCAATTCTGGACATCTTCTTATATCCACTAAGCGACGGTACAGATTACTTCACCGCCAATACCTGCAGCACGTGCAGCACGGTCACTCATAACACCCTTAGAGGTTGAAATGACCGCCACACCCAGACCACCAAGAACCTTGGGGAGCTCATCCTTGTTGCGATAAATACGCAGACCGGGACGGCTTACTCGCTCAATCTTTTCAATAACAGGCTTGTTATTGAAATATTTGAGCTTAACGGTCATATCAGTTTTGCCTTCTGCCTCAGCTATCTGAAAGTCTTCAATAAAACCTTCTTCTTTCAGAACTTCAGCAATCAGGGACTTCATCTTTGAAGCCGGCATTACCACTTCTTTCTTTTCAGCAGATTGCGCATTCCGGATGCGCGTCAACATATCTGCAATTGGGTCAGACATACTCATGGCTATACTCCTTACCAACTGGCCTTAACGAGACCAGGGATATCACCAAGCATGGCATGCTCGCGCAGTTTGTTACGGGAAAGACCAAACTTCCGGTAATAGCCATGGGGACGTCCGGTCAAACCGCAGCGCTTACGCTGGCGACAGGGGCTCGAGTCACGAGGAAGCTTCTGCAACTTGTCTACAGCAAGCATACGCTCTTCAAAATCGAGTTCTTCATTGCTGATAATCGCCTTCAGTTCAGCGCGCTTGGCAGCGTATTTTTTTACCAGCTTTTCGCGTTTCAGCTCACGCTGCATCATTGATACTTTAGCCATTTACCCTATCCTCAAACACGGAAAGGAAACTTAAATGCCGCAAGCAGGGCACGCGCTTCCTCATCGTTTTTGGCCGTTGTTGTAATACTAATGTCCAGACCACGAAGAGTATCGATCTTGTCATAGTCGATCTCAGGGAAAATGATCTGTTCCTTGACACCCATGTTGTAATTTCCGCGACCATCAAATGCCTTGGCACTCACACCACGAAAATCACGAATACGTGGAATAGCGATATTGACCAGACGATCAAGGAATTCATACATGCGCTCTCTGCGCAACGTCACCTTGCAACCGATCGGCATATCATCTCTGATCTTGAATCCTGCGATCGATTTGCGCGCCAGTGTGACAACCGCCTTCTGACCGGCAATTTTCTCCATATCACTGACAGCATGATCGATGATCTTTTTATCACCCACGGCCTCTCCGAGGCCCATGTTCAGAGTGATCTTTTCGATCTTGGGCACCATCATCGGGTTGTCATACTTAAACTGCTCCTGCAGCTGCTTGACAACCGTCTCTTTGTAGAAATCCTGCATTCTAGCCATGACTTTTCCTACTACACGTCTACAACTTCGCCGTTCGACTTAAAGAAACGAACTTTGCGATTATCTTCGAGTGTCTTGATGCCAACCCTGTCACCCTTGCCGGTAGCGGGATTGAACAACATGACGTTTGAGGCCTGCAGAGGCATCTCCTTTTCAATAATCCCGCCAGCAACGCCGGCATTGGGATTAGGCTTCTGGTGTTTCTTGGCCATATTGACGCCCTGAACCAACACCTTGCCGTTGGGAAAGACCTTGACGATCTGACCTCTGCGACCTTTATCTTTTCCGGTAATAATGACTACATCATCACCTTTACGTAACTTTTGCATGCCCAAAACCTCTTTAGAGCACTTCAGGTGCCAGAGAAATAATCTTCATGAACTTCTCACCGCGGAGTTCACGAGTCACTGGCCCAAATATACGAGTTCCGATAGGCTGCAGCTGGTTATTCAGCAGCACTGCAGCGTTGTTGTCGAAACGAATCAGTGAGCCGTCGCCACGACGGACACCACTGGCGGTCCGAACCACGACTGCGCTATAGACCTCTCCCTTCTTGACCTTGCCACGAGGGATGGCATCCTTAACACTCACCTTGATCACGTCACCAATACGCGCGTAACGACGATGAGAACCCCCCAGCACCTTGATGCACTGGACTCTCTTCGCGCCGCTGTTATCAGCCACGTCTAAAACGGTTTGCATCTGTATCATGACAAAATCCGCAAAAAGTAATTAACCGTTAGCTCGTTCGAGTATGCGAACAAGCATCCATGATTTGCTTTTAGACATGGGACGGCATTCTCTAATCTCAACCGTATCCCCTGCACTACAAGCATTTTCAGCATCATGCACATGCAGCTTGGTAGAGCGACGAATAAACTTACCGTAAATTGGGTGCTTAACCTTACGCTCAATCAGAACGGTTACGGTCTTATCCATTTTGTCACTGACAACGCGTCCAATCGTGGAGCGTTCAATTTTGGCTGTTTCGTTCATCATGCGTTACCTGCTTGCATTTCATTCAGAACTGTCTTGATACGTGCAATATCACGACGGATCTGCTTGAACTGGTGTGTCTGCGCGACCTGCCCCGTAGCTCTTTGCATACGCAGCTTTAGCTGAGCCTTCAACTGTTCGATCAGCTCCTGGTTGAGTTCGACAGCACTTTTCTTGCGTAATTCTTCAGTCTTCATCACATCACCTGCCTTGAGACGAAGGTGGTTTTCAAGGGCAGCTTGGCTGCAGCAAGAGCAAAGGCTTCACGCGCTATCTCTTCACTGACACCCTCCATTTCATACAACATACGACCAGGCTGAATCTGTGCAACCCAGTACTCAACATTACCCTTGCCCTTACCCATACGCACCTCTAGAGGCTTCTTGGTAATCGGCTTATCGGGAAATATGCGTATCCAGATCTTTCCACCACGTTTGATATGGCGTGTCATGGCCCGACGAGCCGCCTCAATCTGGCGTGCAGTTATACGACCACGACCAACTGCCTTCAACCCATACTCGCCGAAGCTAACCTTGTTCCCGGACTGAGCCAGACCACGGTTACGACCTTTCTGGGTTTTTCTGAATTTTGTACGTTTAGGCTGTAACATCGATTAATTCCTTACTTGCCCTTACTACTACCTGTCGCACTGTTGATCTTACTCTCAAGGTCGAAAACCTCGCCCTTGTAGATCCACACCTTGACGCCGATAACACCATAAGTGGTGTTAGCACGTGCAGTACCATAATCAATATCAGCACGCAGGGTGTGCAGCGGTACACGACCTTCTCTATACCATTCGGCACGCGCAATTTCCGCACCGTTCAGACGACCGGAAACATTGACCTTGATTCCCAGGGCGCCGAGCCGCATGGCATTACCTACAGAACGCTTCATGGCGCGACGAAACATAATGCGTCGCTCAAGCTGCTGCGCAATACTTTCTGCTACCAGTGTCGCATCAATCTCAGGCTTGCGAATCTCTTCAATGTTAATTTTAACATTGTTGACGTTAAGCCCCATCATCTGCGCCACTTGCTGACGCAGCCTCTCGATATCTTCGCCCTTCTTCCCGATCACAATACCCGGACGGGCAGTATGAACCGTAATAAAGGCTGCGCGTGCTGGTCGCTCAATCTGAATACGACTTACCGAGGCCTGAGCCAGCTTCTGCTTAAGGAACTCGCGCACCTGAATATCATTATTCAGATAGTTGGCATAGTCATCACCATCGGCATACCACTTTGAAGTCCAGTCAGTGGCGATGCCGAGGCGGAAGCCGATTGGATGTACTTTCTGACCCATCTCTAACCTCGTTTACTTGTCGCTAACCGCCACAGTAATGTGGCTGGTGCGTTTCAAAATCCTGTTCGCACGTCCCTTTGCACGAGGACGAATACGCTTCATGGTAGGGCCTTCATCAACAAAGACGGTGGAAACCCTTAACTCATCAATATCAGCACCTTCATTGTGCTCTGCATTGGCAATAGCAGACTCAAGCACCTTCCTGACGATAGCCGCTGACTTCTTGGGACTGAAGCTGAGGATCTGCAGGGCAGCCTCAACATTCTTGCCGCGGATCTGGTCAGCGATCAGCCGAGCCTTCTGCGCGGCAACTTTTGCATGACTTAGACTAGCCTTGACTTCCATCTCAGCAACCCCTTACCTAGACTTCTTGTCAGCCACATGACCCTTATAGGTACGGGTCAATGCGAACTCACCTAACTTGTGACCGACCATGTTCTCGCTAACGAGTACAGGCACATGCTGACGACCGTTGTGTACCGCAATGGTCAGACCCACCATTTCGGGCACAATCATCGAGCGACGCGACCAGGTTTTAATGGGTCGTCTGTCATTGCTCTCAACAGCCGTGAGAACCTTTTTCATCAAGTGATGATCGATGAATGGCCCTTTTTTCAATGAACGTGGCATTTACCTACCCCTTCACTTATTTGCTACGGCGGCGAACAATGAACTTGTCCGTACGCTTGTTACTACGAGTCTTGTATCCCTTGGTCGGAACACCCCAGGGGGACACTGGATGACGACCACCAGAAGTACGCCCCTCACCACCACCATGCGGGTGATCAACCGGATTCATGGCAACACCACGGACGGTTGGTCGCACACCGCGCCAGCGCTGCGCTCCAGCCTTACCCAGCTTCCGAAGGTTATGTTCGGAGTTGCTGACCTCGCCAATAGTCGCACGGCATTCTGCGGAAACCTTGCGCATCTCACCGGAACGCAGACGCAGGGTAGCAAAACCGCCTTCACGAGCCACCAGCTGCGTTGATGTACCGGCACTGCGTGCAAGCTGGGCGCCTTTACCGGGCTTCATCTCGATGCAGTGCACAACCGTACCTACCGGCATATTGCGCAGGGGCAGTGTATTGCCGGCCTTGATCGGGGCATGCAGTCCCGACATGACTTCATCGCCAGCCTTTATCCCGGACGGCGCAATGATGTAACGGCGCTCACCATCTGCATACAGCAACAACGCGATATTTGCGCTGCGATTGGGATCGTGCTCAACACGCTCAACCTTCGCAGGGATGTCGTCCTTGTTACGCTTGAAGTCGATAACACGGTAGCGCTGCTTATGCCCGCCACCAACGTGACGAGTAGTAATGCGGCCCTTGTTGTTACGCCCCCCGGACTTCGTCTTTTTTTCCAGCAGCGGCTCATAACCCTTACCCTTGTACAGGTCAGGATTTGCCACCTTAACGACGAAACGACGTCCTGCTGAGGTAGGTTTTGTCTTTACAGTTGCCATCGTCTATATCCAGCTCTTATTCACCAACGGCATAATCAATGTCATGCCCGTCCGCCAAGGTTACATAGGCCTTTTTCCAGTCGGCGCGACGCCCCTGGACCTGACCAAACCGCTTGCTCTTGCCCTTCATGTTCAGGGTGCGGACCTTGTCGACCTTTACGTTAAAGAAGGATTCAACAGCCTTCTTGATCTCCAGCTTGCTGGCATCACCTGATACCTTGAACACATGCTGGTTTCGGGCATCAGCGCCTATTGCCGCCTTTTCGGAAATAACAGGCGCCTGCAGTACTTTTAAGATGCGCTCCTGACTCATGACAGCCATTCCTCAATCTGCTTTAGCGCAGGCGTAGTTACCAGAACCTTGTCAAAACCGACCAGGCTGACAGGATCCATTGCGCCCACTTCCACCACATCAACCTTATGCAGGTTGCGTGCGGCCATATAGAGATTCTCATCCGCCTCGTGCGTAATAACCAGCACGCTTTCCAAAGACAGATCCTTCAACTTGCCAAGCAGCTCTTTTGTCTTGGGTGCACTGACGCCAAAGGCATCCACCGCCACCAGGCGACCCTGGCGCAACAGCTCAGAGAAGATCGAGCGCATGGCGGCCCGGTACATCTTCTTATTAACCTTCTGAGCATAGTCACGAGGACGCGCTGCAAAGGTCACTCCACCTTTACGCCACAATGGGCTACGAATGGTACCGGCACGCGCACGCCCGGTTCCCTTCTGACGCCAGGGCTTGGCACCACCGCCGCGCACATCTGAGCGCGTTTTCTGCTGAACCGTGCCCGAACGGCCTGCCGCCATATAGGCAACGACCACCTGATGCACCAGCGTCTCATTAAAATCCTGACCAAAGGCAACATCAGAGATATCGACCTTGGATCCGGAATCTGCAATCTGAAGTTCCATAACTTAACCCCGAGCCTTTACCGCAGGACGCACAATCACATCGCCACCCTTGGAACCGGGCACTGCACCCTTGACCAGGAGGAGATTTCTCTCTGCATCGACACGGACAACCTGAAGATTCTGGGCAGTACGGCGCACATCGCCCATATGACCCGACATCTTCTTACCTTTAAATACACGGCCCGGCGTCTGGTTCTGGCCGATTGAACCCGGTGCACGATGCGACAGCGAGTTACCGTGTGTCATATCCTGACTATTGAAGTTGTGACGCTTGATCACACCAGCAAAGCCCTTACCCTTGCTGGTACCGGTCACATCAATAATCTGACCATCTTCAAACTGTTCTACGGAGAGCTCGGAACCCACGGCAAGCTCTGCGTCAGAGCCCGCATCCAGGCGGAATTCCCACAGCCCACGGCCCGCTTCAGCACCGGCCTTGGCATAATGCCCGGCCTCAGGCTTATTGACACGCGAAGCCTTGCGCACACCCGTAGTTACCTGAATCGCCTCATAGCCGTCGACCTCTGCCGTACGAAGCTGAGTGACACGATTCGGCTGCGCCTCGATAACGGTCACAGGTATAGAAATGCCCTCGTCAGTAAAGACGCGAGTCATACCCAGTTTACGACCGACCATTCCGATTGCCATTACGCACCTCATTTCGCCCCTTACCAGGGCACAAATTACACAGGCTCTAAACTCGTGGCCCGAAACAGAAATCTGCTCCGGGCCACGGAAAGCCGCCTATTATGACAGACAATTTCTAAATTGTTAAGCTTTAATGAAGCTTAATT
>Ga0316593_10000031_pt1 | contig 14752 bp, 10 predicted proteins | sample S5NA_3_FD_204564 | JGI IMG/M metagenome (GOLD analysis project Ga0316593, IMG submission 204564) | Metatranscriptome of rhizosphere microbial communities from salt marsh grasses in Alabama, United States - S5-7_160517rA (Metagenome... | ecosystem: Host-associated > Plants > Roots > Rhizosphere ... | reverse complement strand
TTTGAATTTCGTGTGCGGCGTAATCGAACCCGGCGCCGACACCACCTGGCCGCGCTCCACTTCGTCACGCTTGGTGCCCCGAAGCAAAACCCCAATATTATCACCCGCCTGACCCTCGTCAAGAAGCTTGCGGAACATCTCCACGCCCGTGCACACCGTTTTGGTCGTCTCCCGGATGCCCACGATCTCCACGTTGTCGCCCACGTGGATCACGCCACGCTCCACGCGTCCCGTCACCACCGTGCCGCGCCCGGAGATGCTGAAAACGTCCTCGATGGGCATCAGAAACGGCTTGTCCACATCGCGCTGAGGCTCCGGTATGTAAGCATCGATCGCATCCAGAAGTTCGAAAATGCACTTGGCCGCCGGCGCGTCCACGCTGTCGGATTCCAGTGCCTTGAGTGCGCTGCCACGGATGATCGGGGTGTCGTCTCCCGGAAACTCATACTTGTCCAAAAGCTCACGCAATTCCAGTTCCACCAGTTCGATCAGCTCTTCATCGTCCACCATATCGCATTTGTTCAGAAACACCACGATGCGGGGAACACCCACCTGCCGCGCCAACAGAATATGCTCACGGGTCTGCGGCATCGGACCATCATCGGCCCCCACCACCAAAATCGCACCGTCCATCTGGGCTGCGCCGGTGATCATGTTCTTGATGTAGTCCGCATGTCCCGGGCAGTCCACATGCGCATAATGGCGAGTGGCCGTCTGGTACTCAACGTGGGCTGTGGCGATGGTAATTCCGCGCTCTTTTTCCTCCGGAGCCTTGTCGATCTGATCAAAGGGTATAAAATCGGCCATCCCCCTCAGTCCGCTCAGCTTTGTGATCGCGGCCGTCAACGTTGTCTTGCCATGGTCGATGTGCCCGATGGTCCCTACGTTTACATGCGGCTTCGTTCTCTCAAATTTTTCCTTCGCCATCTCCCGGTCCTCCTGTTAGCAGGGACTGTCACCCTAAAGATGCAAAAGGCATTGAGCGTCAGGCAAGGGAGCCGCCTGATTCGGGTTCAAGACCTGATGCAGATAATATGTTGTATGGATGTAGATCGTTACCAGCGATAATGGGCAAACGCCTTGTTGGCCTCAGCCATCTTGTGGGTATCTTCTCGTTTTTTGACGGAAGCACCGCGTCCATTGGCGGCATCCATCAACTCGCCTGCCAGTTTCGGACCGAACCCCTTTTCGCTTCGGCCGCGTGCGTACCCGATCACCCAACGAATCCCCAAGGCGGTCCGCCTTGACGGGCGGATCTCGGTGGGGACCTGATAGGTTGATCCGCCAACGCGTCGGGATTTCACTTCGATAAGGGGTTTTACATTCTCTAGCGCTTTTTCGAAGACCTTGAGCGGATCTTCCTTGGTCTTTTCGCTGATAATGTCAAAAGCCCCATAAAGCATCGATTCGGCCACGCTTTTCTTGCCGTCGCGCATGATGGAAGCGATGAACTTGGATACCAGTTTGCTGTTATACTTGCCATCCGGTATGACCACCCGCTCGGGAACTTCTCTTCTTCTCGGCATAACTCACACCATTAATTTTGAATATCGGATATCTGCCAGACTATTTCGGCCTTTTGGCGCCGTATTTGGAACGTCCCTGTCGACGACCATCCACACCCAAGGTATCCAGTGTCCCGCGAACGATATGATACCGAACACCTGGCAAGTCTTTGACACGACCGCCGCGGACCAATACAACCGAGTGCTCTTGAAGGTTATGTCCTATTCCAGGAATATACGCCGTTACTTCCACTCCGGTGGTCAGACGAACCCTGGCGACTTTCCGCAACGCTGAGTTGGGCTTTTTGGGTGTTGACGTATAGACACGGGTACACACGCCTCGTTTTTGAGGCGCCCCTTTCAGTGCCGGGGTGTTGGTCTTTTTTTCTACCCTTTTACGACCCTTGCGCACTAGCTGGTTGATTGTTGGCATAGTAATCCCTTCAACTGGTCATTGGCATCAATTTTCTTCACGCACAGAAACTGGTTACGTATATATTTTACCGTCGATTGTCAATAATTATTTTAAGATTTGTTCTCTTTCCAAAGAGTGCAGAACGCGAATGCGGCCGATCTCCTTGACTATCGATCCGCGTCACTAGCAACTACGGTCAGATCCCGGTACTCGGGGACCCCTGTACCGGCAGGGATAATTCTTCCCATGATGACATTTTCTTTGAGGCCCCGCAGAGAATCGACGGACCCGGCAATGCTGGCATCGGTCAGTACTTTGGTGGTTTCTTGGAAGGAAGCTGCCGAAATGAAGCTGTCGGTACTAAGGGAGGCCTTGGTAATACCGAGGATCAGGGGTTCGGCGATGGCGGGTTTGCCGCCCTTGACGATAATCGCTTCGTTCGATTCCTCGAAGGTGATCTTGTCGACTTGCTCTTCCAGAATAAAATCCGTATCGCCGATGTCCACGATCTTGACCCGCCGCATCATCTGCCGCACGATCACTTCGATATGTTTGTCGTTGATGCGCACGCCTTGAAGCCGGTAGACTTCCTGAACTTCGTCTACAAGGTATTTGGCCAGGGCGACTTCGCCTTTGATTTTAAGGATGTCCTGAGGATTGGCGGCCCCGCCGATCAGCGGTTCCCCCGCGCGGATATAGTCGCCTTCATAAACATTGATATGCTTGCCTCGTGGGATCAGGTACTCCTTCTTCTCCCCAACATCCACCGGGCTGATCGTAACGCGCTGTTTGCCTTTTTTCGTGGCCTTGGAAATGGAAACGTAACCGTCGATCTCGCTCAGCACGGCCACTTCTTTGGGTTTTCTCACCTCAAACAGTTCGGCAACCCGGGGCAAACCACCGGTGATATCTTTGGTTTTGGTGGTTGCACGGGGCAGTTTGGCAATAATGTCACCGGCTTTTACCGGATCGCCCTCTTCCATCATCACAATGGCATCCACCGGCAGCATGTAGCGCGCCATCCCCGATCCTTTGGGTAGCTTGGCGGTTTTGCCGTCCTCGCCTTTGATGGAAATCCGGGGGCGCTCCTCAGCAGTCTTGGACTCGATCACCGTTCGACTGGATTTGCCCGTGACGGCGTCCACCTTTTCCTGAATTGTTTTCCCTGGAATCAGGTCGCCGAATTTGACAGTACCATTGACTTCGGTGATGATCGGCGTCGTAAATGGGTCCCATACCGCCAATAGGTCTCCCGGATTCACGGCTTGCCCTTCCTGCACGACAATATGGGCACCATAGATGACCGGGCACCGTTCACGTTCGCGTCCGGTTTCGCTGACGATGGCGAACTCCCCGCCGCGGCGGTTCATCACCACCAGCTCGTTGTCGGCGTTTTTGACCACGTTGAGCTCTAGGAATTTGACTTTCCCTACGGTTCGCGCCCGAATATCCGCCTGTTCCACCCGCCGGCTGGCCGTACCACCGATGTGAAAGGTCCGCATGGTAAGCTGCGTACCCGGCTCCCCGATGGATTGAGCGGCCAGAATACCTACCGCTTGCCCCAACTCGACCGTTCGGCCATGGGCCAGATCCCGCCCGTAACATTTGGCGCAGACCCCGTATTTGGTGCGGCAGGTCAAAACTGAACGAATAAGGACCGTCGTGACGCCTGCATTTTCGATCTTCTGAGCATCCTTTTCATCGATTTCCTTACCACCACGAATAATGATTTCATCGGTAAAGGGGTCCAAAATATCTTTTACCGTGGTACGCCCGAGGATACGTTCGCTAAGACGCTGGATCACTTCACCACCTTCGAGCAACGGTTCCACCTCCACGCCGAGGTTGGTACCGCAATCAAACTCGACAACCGCGCAATCCTGAGCCACATCGGCTAGACGCCTTGTCAGGTATCCCGAGTTGGCTGTCTTCAATGCCGTATCCGCCAGACCCTTGCGGGCACCATGCGTGGAAATAAAGTACTGCAGCACGGAAAGCCCCTCGCGAAAATTCGCTTGGATAGGCGTTTCGATGATCTCGCCGGAAGGTTTGGCCATCAACCCGCGCATGCCAGCCAGCTGGCGCATCTGATCCTTGCTGCCACGGGCACCGGAATCGGCCATCATGTAAATGGGATTAAAACTTTCCGCCAACAGCGGTTGACCCGATTCATCTACGCGCGGGTTCCCGTCGCTATCATAGAGCGGCTCCACTTTCATTGCATCGATCATCTCGTTGGCCACATCGTCCGTCGCTTTGGCCCAGATATCGACGACCTTGTTGTACTTTTCACCTTGCGTGATAAGGCCCTCGGTATATTGGCGGCCGATCTCGATCACCTGTGAGTCCGCGCGCTGCAAAATCTCGCTTTTTTTCTCAGGAATGATCATGGCGTCGATGGAGATGGAAAGCCCGCCCTTTGTGGAATATTTATAGCCGATATCCTTGAGTCGGTCGGCCAGGATCACGGTCGCTTTGGGGCCAAGGTTTCGGTACACATAGTCCACAAGCCCGCGAAGAGCACCCTTGTCCATGACCCTGTTGATAATTTCAAAGGGAATTTCCGGTCGTTTTTCCATTACCTGGAAGAGGTGGTATCCCGAAGCCGCGGATATCACTGGAGAGATGTCCTTCTCCGCCAAATAGAAAAGCGAGTCGATCTCCTTGGGGTCCGTCTCGAAGATCCTTACCATCTCCTCTTGTCTCAACAACCCGATTTCACCGTCGTTCTCTTTGTCCGGGCTTTCCGAATAAGTGGTTACAAGATCCGAGAATTCTTCACCCGCCTGTGCCGCCTCTACAACCTTGTTCATGATTTTCTCATCGGTGACCATAATATGGCGCAGCCTCAAGACCTGCTCTTTGGGCATGATTTCCCACAAGAGTATCCGACCCACAGTGGTTTCCAACCGTTTTCCATCGATACGCACTGTGATGTTGGCATGCAGTTCGGCGGCCCGATCGTCATAGGCGGCACGGACTTCTTCAGGATTGGAAAAAATTTTTCCCTCTCCCTTGCAGCCGTCTTTACCTCGGGTCATGTAATACAATCCCAACACGATATCCTGGCTGGGAACGATGATGGGGCTGCCGTTGGCCGGGGAAAGAATGTTGTTGCTGGAAAGCATCAGTACCCGTGCTTCAATCTGCGATTCCACCGACAGGGGGACATGGACGGCCATCTGGTCACCGTCGAAGTCGGCATTAAATGCCGTACATACCAGCGGATGTAGCTGAATGGCCTTGCCTTCAATCAACGTCGGCTCGAAGGCTTGCACGCCCAGACGATGCAATGTGGGTGCACGGTTGAGCATTACCGGGTATTCCTTAACAACTTCATCCAAGGTGTCCCACACTTCCGGGACTTCCCGTTCAACCATCTTCTTGGCACTTTTTACGGTGGAAACCAGGCCTTTTTGTTCCAACCGGTAGTATACGAATGGTTTGAACAGCTCCAGTGCCATCTTTTTCGGCAGACCACACTGATGCAACCGCAGGTTCGGACCGACAGTGATCACCGTTCGGCCGGAGTAATCGACGCGTTTTCCCAAAAGATTTTGCCGAAACCGACCTTGCTTGCCTTTGAGAGTATCGCTCAAGGATTTCAGGGGACGCTTGTTGGTTCCGGTGATCACCCGGCCGTGACGACCGTTGTCAAAAAGAACATCCACGGACTCTTGAAGCATGCGTTTCTCATTACGGACAATAATTTCCGGCGCTTTCAGATCCATCAGTCGTTTCAATCGATTGTTACGATTGATGACTCGTCGGTAAAGATCATTGAGATCTGATGTGGCAAACCGTCCGCCTTCCAGCGGGACTAGCGGCCGTAGGTCAGGCGGCAGCACGGGAATGGCGTCCATGATCATCCAGACGGGCTCCAATCCCGAACGCATGAATGCGTCCACGATTTTAAGTCTTTTGGACAATTTCTGCCTCTTGGCCACAGAACTGGTGGCCCGGATCTCCTTCCTTAGTTCCTGATAGAGCTTATCCAGTTCGATATTTTCAAGCAGGGCCTTGACTGCTTCGGCGCCGATCCCAGCTTCAAATTTTCCGACACCGTAAGTTTCGAGCGCTTCCTGGTATTTATCGTCGGATAGCAGCTGCCCACGGGTCAGGATGGTTTCTTTGGGATCAATGACGATATAGGAATCGAAGTAAAGAACCTTTTCCATATTCTTCAGGGTGATATCAAGGAGATTACCAATCTTGCTGGGCAGACTTTTAAGAAACCAAATATGAGATACCGGTGTAGCCAGTTCAATGTGCCCCATGCGCTCGCGACGCACTTTCGACTGGATCACCTCGACGCCGCACTTCTCACAGATCACGCCGCGGTGTTTCATGCGTTTATACTTACCGCAATTGCATTCATAATCTTTCGTCGGCCCGAAAATTTTGGCGCAAAACAGTCCATCGCGTTCCGGTTTGAAGGTACGGTAGTTGATGGTTTCAGGTTTCTTGATCTCACCATGGGACCACTGCCGGATTTGGTCCGATGAAGCCAAGGAAACCTTGACACCGGTGTACCGTCTGGGATCTGTCGGTTTTGAGAAAAAATCATATAATGTTTCCATAACGAATTCCTTTATATATACGTTAAGGGATCAACCGCGCCGAAGACCAGCCTGCCACAAAGCATCGGCTATTCCTCCAGCAAGGCTACATCCAGCCCCAGACTTTGAAGTTCCTTGGTGAGCACCTTGAACGATTCTGGAATACCTGGTTCCAACACGTTCTGTCCCTTAACGATTTTCTCGTACATCCGCGTACGACCGGCCATATCGTCCGATTTGACCGTCAAAAATTCCTGCAGTGCATGGGCGGCCCCATACGCCTCCATGGCCCAGACCTCCATCTCACCCAATCGCTGACCGCCGAACTGGGCTTTGCCGCCGAGGGGTTGTTGGGTTACCAGTGAATAGGGCCCGATGGACCTAGCGTGAATCTTGTCATCGACCAGGTGATGAAGCTTCAGCATATACATGGTGCCGACGGTGATCTTCTCTTTAAAGGGCTCGCCGGTATGCCCGTCATAGAGGGTTGTCTGACCGGAGGGACTCAGACCGGCTTCGATCAGCAGCTTCTTGATCTCCTCTTCCTTGGCACCGTCGAATACCGGCGTCGCCATGTGAACGCCATTGCGGTACAAGGCGGCCAGATCCTTGACTTCATCTTCGCTTATCTTGTTCATATCCCCGGCGACATCACCGAAAATATTGTTCAGTTTTTTGCGAAGCTCCTGGAGTTGGTTTTCTTCCAGCAAGGCATTAAGCTGATCGCCCAGCCCTTTTGCCGCCAGACCGAGGTGGATTTCCAGTATCTGCCCCACGTTCATTCGCGAGGGGACGCCGAGCGGATTGAGCACCATATCGACCGGCCGGCCGTCCTCAAAATAGGGCATATCCTCGATAGGAAGAATTCTGGAAACAACGCCTTTGTTACCGTGGCGACCAGCCATCTTATCACCGACTGACAACTTGCGTTTCATGGCGACATATACCTTGACCATTTTGATCACGCCCGGCGGCAGTTCGTCACCTTTTTCAAATCGTCCCAGGCGGTTCTCGAACTCTTCCTGACACCTGGTTGTCTGCTCACGGTAGACTTCCAGTGTCCGGTGGACCGTTTCGGTGAGTTCAGGGTCATCGAAAAGCAGACCTTCTAGGTCGGCAACGGGTATGTCGGCCAAGCTCCCCACCTGAATGACGGCGTTTTTCGCCAGGTAAATCTTTTTCCCCTTCTTTAGCGGAGCCGAGCATTTTTGCCCCTCCAGCAGTTTTTCCAGCTGGGATCGCACGCTTTGCCCGATAATTTTAATTTCGTCGTTTTTATTCTTCTCCATGGCCGCCATTTCTGCGGCTTCAATGGTCAGTGTGCGTTCGTCCTTTTCGACCCCTCGCCTGGAAAAGATCTTGGCATCGATGACAATGCCTTCCACTCCCGGCGGCACACGCAAGGAAGTATCTTTGACATCTCCGGCCTTTTCACCAAAAATGGCCCGCAGCAGCTTCTCCTCAGGCGAGAGCTGGGTTTCCCCCTTGGGCGTGATCTTACCGACCAGAATATCCCCTTGCTGTACCTCTGCACCCAGGCGGATGATTCCGCTGTCGTCAAGATTCCGTAAAGCCTCCTCTCCCACGTTGGGAATATCCCTCGTCACCTCTTCCTTGCCCAGTTTTGTATCCCGAGCCACGACTTCGAACTCCTCGATGTGTACAGACGTATAAACGCCGTCTCGCACCAACCGCTCACTGACGAGGATGGAATCTTCGAAGTTATAGCCGCCCCACGGCATGAAGGCCACCATAACGTTTTTCCCAAGGGCGAGTTCCCCTTTTTCGGTAGCAGGCCCATCGGCGATAATCTCACCGGCTTTCACATACTGGCCCTGCCTTACGACGGGACGCTGATTAAAACAGGTATTCTGGTTGGATCGAACAAATTTGAGCAGGTTGTGGATCGTCACCTGTTTGCCGGATTCGGTTCCGAGAGCATCATGCTTCAGAACAATCCGCGAGGCATCCACATCGACGACTTGGCCATCCCGGCGCGCCACGATCGTGACACCAGAGTCCTTGGCCACCACCCCCTCGATACCGGTTCCTACCAGCGGCGCTTCCGCTTTGATCAAGGGAACGGCCTGGCGCTGCATGTTCGAACCCATCAGCGCGCGGTTGGCATCGTCATTTTCAAGGAAAGGAATCAGCGATGCGGATACACTCACCAACTGATTGGGAGAAATGTCCATCAATTCGATTTTCTCGCGCTCGACCATCATAAATTCACCGGCAACCCGCGAGGTGACGGTCGCGTTGAAGTATCTACCGCTATCATCGATGGGCGCATTGGCCTGAGCAATGGGATGATCCTTTTCTTCGAAGGCGCTCAAAAATTTAACGTTTTTGGATACCGTGGCGTTTTCGACCACCCGATACGGTGTTTCGATAAATCCGAAATCGTTAACCTTGGCGTAGGTACTTAAGGAAACGATAAGCCCGATGTTGGGACCTTCCGGCGTTTCGATGGGACAGATCCGGCCGTAATGCGACGGATGAACGTCACGGACCTCGAAACCGGCACGCTCACGCGTCAAACCACCCGGTCCCAATGCGCTAAGTCGCCGTTTATGGGTAGTTTCAGACAAGGGATTGGTTTTGTCCATAAACTGGCTGAGCTGGCTGGTGCCGAAAAACTCCTTAACCACGGCCGATACCGGTTTTGGGTTTACCAGATCATGCGGCATCAGCGCGTCGACTTCCTGCAGACTCATCCGTTCCTTGATAGCTCGCTCCATGCGAACCAGTCCAATGCGGTATTGATTTTCGAGCAATTCGCCAACAGCGCGCACCCGCCGGTTTCCTAGATGGTCAATGTCGTCCACCACCCCTTGGGTATCTCGGAGTTCGACCAAAGTTTTCGCCGTCAATAAAATATCCTCTTTGCGCAGGGTACGAACAGAGACCGGTGTATCGATCCCCAGGCGCAGATTGATCTTAAGTCGTCCCACACCGGACAGGTCGTAATAGGCAGACTTGAAAAAGAGGTGATCGAGAAAATCCTGGGCAACCTCGGGCGTTGCCGGATTCCCGGGGCGCAGCAGCCGGTAAATCTCAATAAGCGCCTCCTCCTTGGTGGCGACTTTATCGAGTAACAGGGTTTTTCTTATCGAATCGCTGCTGCTGGCCGCATCGATATATAAAAGTTCGAATTCCTTGATGCCAGTATCTTCGAAGCGCTTGAGCAGCGTTTCGTCGATGGCGTCATTGGCGTTGGCGATGACCTCGCCGCTTTCCGGATCCGTAACCGCAAAGGCAACGGCTTTATTAAGAACATCCTCCCGTTCGATGGGCACCCGCGTGAAGTGATCGCTGGTCATCTGCTTGAGGGCGCGCTGGGTGAACATGCGCCCCTTTTTGACGACCGCTTCGCCGGTTTTCGGGTCAAGCACATCTTTACTGGCCCGCGTCCCTTTCAGAAGATCTGGGGCAAAGTCCCGATAATACAGATTGTTTTCATAAATGATCTTTTCCGTTTTGTAAAAGTAGCTTAACAAGTCCTCCGTAGAGTAACCAAAGGCTTTGAATAAAACCGTAACGGGAAATTTACGGCGGCGATCGATACGGATGTAAACGATGTCCTTGGGGTCTATCTCCAGATCGATCCAGGACCCACGCACCGGAATGATTCGAGAACTGTAGATGATCTTTCCGCTTGAATGACTTTTGCCTTTGTCATGATCGAAAAAGACGCCCGATGAACGATGCAGCTGGCTAACAACGACCCGCTCCGTCCCATTGATGATAAAAGTGCCTTTTTCGGTCATCAGCGGTATGGTACCGAAATAAATCTCCTGTTCCTTAATGTCTCTGATATTGGAAATGCCGGTATCCTTGTCGGTGTCATAGACAACTAATCGAACCGTAATGCGCACCGGGAGTTCATAAGTCATGCCACGGTGGACACACTCTTCTTCACTATGCTTGATTTCAGCAAATCGATAAGACACAAACTCCAGAGAAGCACTCCCCGTAAAATCCTTAATGGGAAATACTGACTTGAAAACCGCTTGCAAACCGATGTCTTCCCGTTTTTCGGGAACAACGGTCATTTGGAGAAATCGCTGGTAAGAGTCCCGCTGCATTCCGATCAGGTCAGGGATTTCTACAATTTTTTTAATTTTGCCAAAGCTTTTTCGAATTCTCTTGTTCGCCGTTGGTCTTTTCGACATGGCAACTCCGATAGATAGATTAAGGAATAGGAAAATGGGATCAAAGGTGTACCCACCTTCGCACCCCATTTTCGTATTCAATGCCTTTTGATATAATTATAAAATGTTATGCATCCCTGTGGCGTTTAGAGGCCACCTTCATCTTACTTGAGTTCCACCTGGGCGCCTGCCTCTTCGAGTTGTGCTTTGATCTTTTCAGCCTCTTCCTTGGGCACGCCTTCCTTCACCGGTTTGGGAGCCTCATCCACCAGCGCCTTGGCTTCCTTCAGCCCAAGGCCCGTAATTGCACGGACTTCTTTTATCACAGCGATTTTCTTATCGCCGGCTGTGGTCAGTATGATGTCGAACTCGTTCTTTTCCTCGGCAGCCTCGGCACCGCCGGCTTCACCAGCCGGACCTGCGGCCATCATAGCGACAGGCGCAGCGGCGGAGACGCCGAATTTTTCCTCCATCTCCTTCACCATCTCGGAGAGCTCAAGTACGGACATATTTGCTATAAATTCTATTACATCTGCTTTCGTGATGTCGGCCATTGGTCGTTATTCCTCCAGATTGATAAATTTTGCAGTCTTTCAAGCATTGCCAATTGATGCCATTGCCTGGTCAGGCTTCCGCTTCCTTCTTGTCCTTGATTGCCTGAATCACATTGACCAGTCGCCTGGGAACGTCGCTCAATGCAGTTACCAGCGAGGTTGGCACGGCATTCATAGCCGCGAGCACTTGGGCCAGCAGGACTTCCCTTGACGGCAGCGAAGACAACGCTTTGATTCCATCAGGATAGACAATCTTACCCTTGAAAACCCCCACTTTGATTTCGAAATTTTTGTTTTCCTTAACGAAATCCGTAAGCACTTTCGCCGGAGCGACGGGATCGTCATAGCTTAAGGTGATGGCACTAGGCCCCTTGAAGCGATCTTTGATCAGGGTAACATCGTTGCCTTCCGAGGCGCGAACAAGAAGCGAATTTTTCACTACCTGGTATTCGGCTTTGGCTTCTCTCAACTTTCTCCTCAAGCTGTTCATTGAAGAGACGTCAAGCCCTTTATAGTCCGTCAGGATCACGATGGTCGACTTTTCAAAGCGCTCCCGAAGGTCGTCGGCAATCCGTTTTTTTTCATTAATATCCAATGCTTGATTTCACCCCCTTCCTTAATCTGCAAAAACCGGAGGACTCATGATGGCATTGATTTCAATAAAATCCTTCGAATACGCCGCAGCAATCGCCTTGTCGTTATCGGAAGGGTTCATGAAACGATTCAACCCCGTCTCGGCAGGCCGGTATAAACCGATTATACACGCGGCAACCGTTCCCAACACGGTCCGCCGTGAACCTACAGTCTTTGACAGTGTGATGTGGCAGGCTCTTTTAACCTGCAATAAAAGCAATTTTCTCGCTAAAAACGATAGGAAGCCGAGGTCTCCCTATTTTACCAAATCCTTTACCAGTGATGTATCGATTTTGATTCCGGGCCCCATTGTGGTGGACACGGCGATTCCTTTCAGGTAGGTCCCTTTGCTGGAAGATGGTTTCAATTTCAAAATCGTCTCGAGAAAGGCTGTAATGTTTTCAATGATCTTTTGTGATCCAAAGGATACTTTTCCCATTGGCGCGTGAACGATACCTGCTTTTTCCACTCTGAATTCAATCTTGCCGGCTTTGAGCTCCTGAACCGTTTTAGCAACGTCAAAGGTCACTGTACCGGTTTTCGCATTGGGCATTAAGCCCCGGGGCCCAAGCAGCCGACCGATCTTGCCGACGGTGCCCATCATGTCTGGCGTGGCAATGGCTTTGTCGAATCCGAACCAGCCTTCTTTTATTTTTTCAACCAGATCTTCGTTGCCGACAAATTCTGCTCCGGCCTCCTTTGCCTCGGTTTCTTTCTCACCTTTGGCAAAAACGAGAACTTTGACCTCTTTACCGAGACCATTGGGAAGAACGACGGTCCCCCGAACCATTTGATCGGCATGTCTTGGATCGACGCCGAGACGCACGGCTACATCGACGGTTTCGTCAAATTTTGCGTACGCGGAAGAGATGGCAGCATCAATCGCTTCGGTGAAGTCGTAACGCTTGGTTGATTCAATCTTGCTCGATGATTCTTTATATTTCTTACCACGCTTCGGCATTTTAACTTTTACTCCTTGCTAGTTGATAGCTCAGCACCGCTTTGCTGCTGCAATTCCATCCCACGATCATGCATCGATCAGGCAATCAACAGACTTCGATGCCCATGCTTCTTGCCGTACCGCTGATAATTTTGCAGGCGGCTGCCAGGTCATTGGCGTTAAGGTCTTCCATTTTAATTTTAGCGATCTCCTCGACTTGCGCCATGGTTACCTTGCCAACCCGATCCCGTTTGGGATCACCAGCCCCCTTGGCTATTTTAGCCGCTTTTTTCAGCAATACCGCCGCCGGGGGGGTTTTGGTAATAAACGTAAATGAGCGATCCTGAAATACCGTAATCACCACAGGAATAATCATCCCCGCATCGTTGGCGGTACGTGCATTAAATGCTTTGCAAAAATCCATTATGTTAACACCGTGCTGCCCTAGCGCCGGACCGATGGGGGGAGACGGATTAGCCTTACCGGCTTCAACCTGAAGCTTGATCTGAGCCATCACCTTTTTAGCCATTTTTCGATCGATTCCCTTAACTATCTGTTAAAATTGACGACAACGTAACTCTGAGACCACCGCGGAAACGGTCATAGTTTCGTTACCTGAACAAAATCCAGTTCCACTGGTGTCGAGCGGCCGAAGATACTCACCAACACCTTGATTTTCCCCTTTTCGGGGTTGACCTCCTCAACGGTTCCGTTGAAGTTGGTAAAAGGACCATCAATGACGCGAATCTCATCTCCGGTTTCGAAAAAATATTTGGGCTGCGGTTGATTTTTGCCCGCCTCCATGCGATGCAGGATGGTATTGGCTTCGTCTTCCGAAATCGGGGTGGGTTTTTCCCGACCCCCCAAAAAACCGGTAACCTTTGGCGTATTGTTCACTATGTGCCACGTCTCGTCATCGAGTTCCATCCGGACAAGCAAGTAACCGGGGTAGAACTTTCTCGATGAGGTCCGGCGCTTTCCCTTCACCAGTTCGACGACTTCCTCGGTGGGCACGAGCACCTTGTCGAATTTGCCGGGATTCGGCGATGAAGCTATCTTTTCATCGAGAGACGCTTTAACCTTGTTCTCGAATCCGGAATAGACGTGAACAATATACCATTTTTTTGCCACTATAAAAGGCTCCTGCGCTATTTCAATACGGCACGGATCAAGCCGGAAAGACCAGCGTCGACGAGGCCGAGAAACAGTGAAATGATCGTCACGATCACCAGCACCACCACCGTGGATCCCATGGTTTGTTTTCTGGACGGCCACGTGACTTTTTTTAATTCCACTTTGACTTCCCGAAGGAACTGGACGGCCTTGTCAATGTAAGTTTTTTCTTTGACAACCGTGGGTTTACTGACCGGGGTGTAGGTCTTTTTAGCCACCGACGGGGAGCGTTCCGCATCAACCGAAGCATTCACATCCCCACCGACTTCCTCCGCGGATTGCTTTTTTCTGATTTTTCTATTTGAATCTTTCTTTTTTAGTAACCGTCCCATCGTTCCCCGTTATATCAAAGCCGCAAACCCGAAGGATTTGTCCGCCTTCGCCAATCGCTGCCTTTATAAAGGCCAACGCACAATGTGGCAGGCCAGGAGGGATTCGAACCCCCAACACCCGGATTTGGAGTCCGATGCTCTACCAATTAGAGCTACTGGCCTGCAAGAAATCCTTGACATTGATGCCTGGGCTTATTTCGTTTCTTTATGTGGCGTATGCTTCTTACAAAAGCGGCAATACTTGCTGAACTCCAGCTTGTCAGGTGTTGTGCGTTTGTTTTTCGTTGTCGTATAGTTCCTGCGCTTACACTCCGTGCAGGCCAGTGTTATAATGATTCTCACTTGAAGGCACTCCTTGGAAGACTATTCGATTATCTCGCTAACGACACCGGCACCGACCGTTCGTCCACCTTCCCGAATGGCGAACCGCAGTTCCTTTTCCATCGCAATCGGCGTGATCAGTTCGGCCGTGATCGCCACGTTGTCT
>Ga0316593_10000030_pt1 | contig 15043 bp, 10 predicted proteins | sample S5NA_3_FD_204564 | JGI IMG/M metagenome (GOLD analysis project Ga0316593, IMG submission 204564) | Metatranscriptome of rhizosphere microbial communities from salt marsh grasses in Alabama, United States - S5-7_160517rA (Metagenome... | ecosystem: Host-associated > Plants > Roots > Rhizosphere ... | reverse complement strand
GGGCGACAACGTGATGATGACAGTCAGCCTGATCGCCCCGATTGCGATGGAAGAAGGGCTGCGCTTTGCGATCCGTGAAGGCGGTCGTACCGTCGGCGCGGGTGTCGTGTCGAAAATTATTGAGTAACCGAGAGCGCGGGCAACGAAGTTACAAGGTGAGCGCACCGGTGGTGCGCTCGCTTCATTTCTCAAACCCGGTAGTTTGTTACTGATGACAAGGTTCTAGGCCAGTAGCTCAATTGGCAGAGCGGCGGTCTCCAAAACCGCAGGTTGGGGGTTCGATTCCCTCCTGGCCTGCCATTTTCACCACTTGGGTGAAAGAACGAATTTCAGTTTATAAGGTGTAGATGGCAGACAAGATTAAATTACTGGTAGCGGTACTGATAATCGCGGCCGGAATTGGCGGATATTACTACTTTGTAGACCAGCCACAGTTGTACCGGTTGCTGGGATTGCTGGTGGTGATCGGCCTGTCTGCGTTCGTGGCATTGCAGTCACAACCTGGCAAGGCATCCTGGGCTTTTGCGCAAAGCGCAGTTCTGGAAATACGCAAATGTGTATGGCCGACGCGTCAGGAAACGGTCCAAACGACCCTGCTGGTTGTTGTTATGGTGATCATCATGGGCGTAATGCTCTGGTTGTTTGACATGTTACTACTCTGGGCAGTGAAACTGCTTACCGGACAGGGGGGCTAAGAATATGGCATTACGCTGGTATGTAGTCCATGCCTATTCAGGTTTTGAGTCACATGTAAAACGCGCATTGGAAGAGCGCATCAAACTCAAAGGTATGGAAGATCAAATTGGTGAAATTCTGGTCCCCACGGAGGAAGTGGTGGAAATGAAGGATGGCCAGAAGCGCAAGAGTGAACGTAAGTTTTTCCCCGGCTACGTGCTGGTTCATATGGAAATGAACGACGATACCTGGCACCTGATCAAGGACACCCCGCGAGTGATGGGGTTTATTGGAGGCACCAGCGACAAGCCTGCACCCATTACCGATGCAGAAGCCGAAGCTATCCTGAATCGCGTTCAGGAAGGGACTGAAAAACCGCGCCCCAAAGTGCTGTTCGAACCGGGCGAAGTGGTGCGCATCAATGAAGGTCCATTCAATGATTTTAACGGTGTAGTCGAGGAAGTGGACTACGAAAAAAATCGTCTGCGTGTGGAGGTCTCGATTTTTGGGCGCTATACGCCAGTTGATCTGGAATTTGGTCAGGTCGAGAAAGGCTAAGTTTAATTAGTAGGAGCGACATTCGTGTCGTGAGAATTTCGGCGGAACACCGCTTCTACACTAAGTTTCATAAATAGGGGAGCCGCGAGGCGTTTGTACCCACAGGAGTAAAGTATGGCAAAGAAAATCATGGCTTATATCAAGCTGCAGGTTCGGGCGCAGGATGCCAACCCAAGCCCGCCAGTTGGTCCGGCCCTGGGCCAGCATGGTGTCAATATCATGGAGTTTTGCAAGGCATTCAATGCACAGACCCAGAGCGTGGAAAAGGGTATGCCGCTACCAGTGGTGATCACTGTCTACAGCGACCGCAGTTTTACCTTTGTTACCAAAACTCCGCCGGCTTCCGTGTTACTAAAGAAGGCTGCCGGCATCCAGAAAGGCTCGGGCATACCAAACCGTGACAAGGTGGGTACGGTAAGCCGCGCCCAACTCGAAGAGATCGCCAAGACCAAAGAACCGGATCTTACTGCGGGCGACTTGGATGCCGCCGTGCGGACCATTGCGGGTAGTGCTCGTAGTATGGGTATCGAAACGGAGGGCGTGTAAATGGCCAAGCCAAGTAAACGTTTCAAGGTCATCAACGAAAAAGTTGAGCCTGGCAAAATGTATCCGGTTGACGAGGCGCTGGGTCTGTTGAAGGAGCTTCCGCATGCCAAGTTTGTTGAGTCGGTTGATGTGGCCATCAACCTGGGCGTTGATCCTCGCAAGTCAGACCAGGTTGTGCGTGGTTCCACTGTGTTGCCGCACGGCACTGGCAAGACCGTAAGGGTTGCTGTGTTCGCCCAGGGCGAAAATGCCGACAAGGCCAAGGCAGCCGGCGCCGACACGGTCGGCTTTGAGGACCTGGCAGAAGAAATCAAGAATGGCAAGATGGACTTTGACGTGGTGATTGCCACTCCGGATGCAATGCGAGTAGTGGGTACCCTGGGTCAGGTTCTGGGGCCGCGTGGCCTGATGCCGAACCCCAAGGTCGGCACTGTAACGCCGGATGTGGAGACCGCGGTGAAGAACGCCAAGGCCGGACAGGTACGTTACCGGACCGATAAGGCCGGGATCATCCATGCAAGCATCGGTACGATCGAGTTCGATACACAGACTCTAAAGGAAAATCTGGAAACTTTGCTGGCGGATCTAAAGAAAGCCAAACCGGCATCTGCCAAGGGACTGTACATGCAGAAAGTGTCGGTCTCCACCACTATGGGGCCGGGGATTGCCATAGATCAAACTAGTTTGGGTTAATTCGAATTTATGCGGAAGCGGCATATGCCGCGAAGGTTTGCAGTTTTAAACCGCTTCTGCGAAAAAGAACTTTGGGGCCGTTGCTGGTTGTACTGGCTGGCAACGTCCGTCAAAGACCGCAGGTGCTGTGTTGTAAACGGTTGTCTACGTGAACAAAACGGCTTAATGGGGCGAGCAACTTAATGTCCTGGCCTGCGCAGATGGTGAGCTCGAACAGAATTTTGTCTGCTCTTGTCCACTGAAATTGTCACGGGACTTGTCCCGTGTTCGTCCAACAACAGTAAACCGTGTCCGACTGCAGGAAAGCAATAGCAGTATGGCAGGAGCCTGAATACGGTGCTGTTAAATATGAGGTGAGTTCGCATGGCTCTTAGTTTTGCTGAAAAAGAGGCCATTGTTTCCGAAGTTGCTGATATTGCTGCCAGTGCGCATTCTGCGATAACCGCAGAGTATATTGGACTGACTGCAGGAGACATGACTGATTTACGTGCGAAGGCACGGAGCGGCGGTGTTTATCTGCGTGTGGTGAAAAACACCCTGGCCAAGCGTGCGATTGAAGGGACGGACTATGAATGTCTGAAGGATACCCTGGTGGGTCCGCTGCTGATGGCGTTTTCGCAAGAAGACCCCGGCGCTGCTGCCAGAGTCCTGAAGGACTTCGCAAAGGAAAACGACAAACTGGTAATCAAGGCCCTGTCAGTGGGGGGCGAGCTTCTGGCTGCGTCCGATATTGAACGCCTTGCCAGTCTGCCGACCAAAGAGCAGGCCATCAGTATGCTCATGTCGGTCATGCAGGCACCCGTTACCAAACTTGCCCGCACCCTTAACGAAGTACCTGGCAAACTGGTCCGTACAGTTGCAGCGGTTCGCGATGCGAAACAGGCCGCCTGAAAATCTGATTCAATAATTTAGGAGAGTAACAATGGCTGTATCCAAAGACGATATTCTGGAAACGATCAGCAACATGTCCGTAATGGATGTCGTTGAATTGATCGAAGCGATGGAAGAAAAATTCGGTGTCAGTGCCGCTGCTGCTGTTGCAGCTGCTCCGGCCGCTGCCGCTGCCGGTGAAGCCGGTGCGGCTGCAGAGAAGGACGAGTTCGATGTTGTTCTGTCTGCATTTGGTGATAACAAGGTATCTGTCATCAAGGCGGTTCGCGCTATTACCGGCCTGGGTCTGAAAGAAGCGAAGGACATGGTGGAAGGCACGCCTTCTACTGTCAAGGAAGGCGCAGGCAAGGAAGAAGCCGAAACAATCAAGAAACAGCTGGAAGAAGCGGGCGCGACAGTCGAACTGAAGTAACTTGTTCGCATCCGTCCGGTACGTACAGTTCCTCCTGGCCGTTACGGTCAGCGGACTAGTTCGTAAAGTTAAAAGTTGTAAACGTTCGCACAGCGGGCTGAAGACCTTCGGGTCGTTGGCCTGCTGTGCTTTCGTCGTTGTTTGTTTTACGACGAAAATTCGATTTATTAATTAATGGCAATTCGCAGGGTGTCCAATGGCATACTCGTTCACTGAAAAGAAACGGATTCGTAAGGATTTTGGCCGGCGCGCCAGCATACTGGAAATTCCTTATCTGTTAGCAACCCAGATTGATTCCTATCGTGCTTTCCTCCAACAGGACGTACCTGAAGATAAAATTCAGGAACGGGGGCTGCATGCAGCCTTCAAATCAATCTTTCCAATTGTCAGCTACTCGGGCAATGCAGCACTGGAGTATGTCAGTTACCAGCTTGGCACACCGACCTTTGATGTAAAGGAATGTCAGATGCGCGGTGTGACCTACTCAGCCCCCCTGCGGGTAAAGGTGCGCCTGATTATCTATGACAAGGAAGCCAAAAGTCAGACGGTTAAGGATATCCGTGAGCAGGAAGTCTATATGGGCGAGATCCCGTTAATGACCGACAATGGTACTTTTGTAATTAATGGTACCGAGCGCGTCATTGTTTCCCAGCTACATCGTTCCCCCGGTGTATTTTTCGATCACGACAAGGGCAAAACCCATTCGTCCGGTAAACTGCTGTTCAATGCCAGAGTAATTCCCTATCGCGGTTCATGGCTCGATTTCGAATTCGATCCCAAGGATTGCCTGTTTACCCGTATCGACCGTCGCCGCAAGTTGCCGGTAACAATTCTCCTGCGTGCATTAGGCTACAACACCGAGCAGATCCTGGAAATGTTCTTTGAAACCAACACCTTCCGTATGACGAAGGATGGTTACACTCTGGAACTGGTGCCGGAACGCCTGCGCGGTGAAACTGCTACCTTTGATATTAAGATTAAGAACAAGGTTATTGTCGAAGAGGGACGCCGCATTACCGCCCGTCATATCGGGGAGCTGGAAAAAGCCAAGATCAAGGCGCTGCTCGTTCCAGATGAGTACCTGTTTGAAAAGGTACTGGCACACGATATTGTCAACAAGGAAACCGGCGAGGTGATTGCGCAGGCGAATGATGAAATCACCGAAGAACGTCTGGCCCTTTTGAAAGAAGCCGGGATTAAGGAATTCCAGACTATCTTTACAAATGATTTGGATCACGGTCCTTATATTTCCAATACCCTGAACATCGATACCACTACCAACCAGCTCGAAGCGCAAGTAGAAATCTATCGGATGATGCGCCCGGGCGAGCCACCCACCAAGGAAGCGGCTGAAAACCTGTTTAAAAATCTGTTCTTCAGCGAAGACCGTTATGATCTGTCGGCCGTTGGTCGTATGAAATTCAATCGCCGTGTTGGTCGTCAGGAAATCGAAGGACCCGGTATCCTTTCAAATGATGACATCCTGGATGTACTCAGGGTACTGATTAACATACGTGACGGACGTGGCGTGGTGGATGACATCGATCACCTGGGTAACCGACGTATTCGTTCGGTAGGTGAAATGGCCGAAAATCAGTTCCGGGTTGGACTGGTGCGGGTCGAGCGTGCAGTTAAGGAGCGTCTCAGTCTGGCCGAATCCGACAACCTGATGCCGCAGGAAATGATCAACGCCAAGCCAATCTCTGCGGCAGTCAAGGAATTTTTTGGCTCCAGCCAACTGTCCCAGTTTATGGATCAGAACAACCCCTTATCGGAAGTTACCCACAAGCGACGCATCTCGGCCCTGGGGCCGGGCGGTCTGACCCGCGAGCGGGCCGGTTTTGAGGTGCGCGACGTACATCCGACCCACTATGGCCGGGTCTGTCCGATTGAAACGCCGGAAGGACCGAATATCGGTCTGATTAACTCGCTGGCGGTGTACGCCCGGACCAACAGCTATGGTTTCCTGGAGACGCCGTATCTCAAGGTGAAAAATGGCAAGGTAACCGACGAAATCGAATACCTGTCAGCTATCGATGAAGGCGAGCACATTATCGCCCAGGCCAACGCCACGGTAGACAATCGCGGCCGTCTTGTCGACGAGCTGGTGCCATGCCGGCACCAGAACGAATTCACCATGGCCACGCCGGACCGGATTGATTTTATGGACGTATCGCCCAAGCAGATCGTATCTGTTGCGGCAGCGTTGATTCCGTTCCTCGAACATGATGATGCTAACCGCGCGTTAATGGGTTCCAATATGCAGCGTCAGGCTGTACCGACCCTGCGTGCTGACAAGCCGCTGGTGGGTACCGGTATTGAGCGCACTGTGGCCATCGACTCCGGGGTGACCGTGGTTGCCAAGCGTGGCGGCAAAGTGGACTCGGTCGATGCCGCTCGTATCGTGGTGCGGGTCAATGATGATGAAACCACCGCTGGCGGGTCCGGGGTAGACATCTATAACCTCACCAAGTACACCCGTTCCAACCAGAACACCTGCATTAACCAGCGACCACTGGTCAAGCCCGGCGATATGATTGCCCGCGGCGATGTGCTGGCCGACGGACCGTCGACCGACATGGGAGAACTGGCACTGGGCCAGAACATGCTGGTCGCATTCATGCCCTGGAACGGCTACAACTTCGAGGATTCCATTCTGGTCTCCGAGCGGGTGGTGCAGGAAGATCGTTACACCACAATCCATATCGAAGAACTCAACTGTGTGGCACGCGATACAAAACTCGGCTCCGAGGAAATCACTGGAGATATTCCTAACGTTGGCGAAGCCGCCCTGGCCAAGCTGGACGAGGCGGGTATCGTTTATATTGGTGCGGAAGTGAAACCGGGCGACATCCTGGTCGGCAAGGTCACGCCCAAGGGCGAAACCCAGTTAACGCCGGAAGAGAAATTGCTGCGTGCCATTTTTGGTGAGAAGGCCTCTGACGTGAAGGATACCTCGTTGCGGGTTCCATCCGGCATGGTTGGCACCGTGATCGATGTGCAGGTTTTCACCCGTGACGGACTGGAAAAGGACTCGCGTGCCAAGGCTATTGAGGAATCGGAGCTGGCCCGCATTCGCAAGGATTTCGATGATCAGCGTCGCATCATGGAAGGCGATGCCTACCAGCGTGTCGAAAGCCTGCTGCTGGGCAAACTGGCCGATGGTGGTCCCAACAAGCTAAATAGTGGTGCCAAGATCACCAAGGCATACCTTGATGAACTACCGCGTGAAAAATGGTTCGAAATCCGGTTGCGTAATGAAGACACCAATTCCAAGCTGGAAGCGATGGGCGAGCAGATTAAACAGCTGCGTAAATCCTTCGACGAGAAATACGAGGAGAAACGCGGCAAGCTCACTACCGGTGATGATTTGGCTCCGGGCGTACTGAAAATGGTCAAGGTCCATCTGGCCGTCAAGCGCCGTATTCAGCCGGGCGACAAGATGGCCGGCCGCCACGGTAACAAGGGTGTTATCTCCATGATTATCCCCGTGGAGGACATGCCCCATACCAAAGATGGCGAACCAGTGGATATTGTGTTGAACCCGTTGGGTGTGCCGTCGCGTATGAATGTAGGACAGGTGCTCGAAACCCACCTGGGTTGGGCCGCCCGCGGTCTGGGCAAGAAGATCGATGCGATGCTCAAGGAGCAGCGCAAAATTGCCGAAGTGCGCAAGTTCCTGGAGACCATTTACAACAAGTCCGAAGGTCACCACGAAGATCTCAAATCATTTACTGACGATGAAATCATCGAGCTGGCCAACAACTTGCGCAAGGGTGTGCCGATGGCGACGCCTGTTTTCGATGGCGTGCATGAAGAAGATATTCGGCAGCTGCTGGAACTTGCGGACCTGCCTACCAGTGGTCAGACGACTCTCATCGATGGCCGTACCGGTGAAGCCTTCGATCGGCCGGTTACCGTGGGTTATATGTACATGCTTAAGCTCAACCACCTGGTTGATGACAAAATGCATGCCCGTTCTACCGGGCCGTACAGTCTGGTGACCCAGCAGCCGCTGGGTGGCAAGGCGCAGTTTGGTGGGCAGCGTTTCGGGGAGATGGAAGTCTGGGCGCTGGAAGCCTATGGCGCGGCTTATACCCTGCAGGAAATGCTGACTGTCAAATCAGACGATGTTAACGGTCGGACCAAGATGTACAAGAACATCGTCGACGGCAATCATTACATGGAAGCTGGCATGCCGGAGTCCTTCAATGTCTTGTTGAAGGAAATTCGCTCGCTCGGTATTGATATCGAACTGGAACAGACAGACTAATTTGATTGTAGGTCGGGCGTACGCCCGACTCATTCAGGAGTGAGAACGTGAAAGATCTACTCAAGATCCTAAAGCAGCAAGGTCAGATTGAAGACTTCGATGCAATCCGCATCGGCCTGGCGTCACCGCAGAAAATCCGGTCATGGTCATACGGTGAAGTGAAAAAGCCGGAGACGATCAATTACCGGACCTTCAAGCCGGAACGGGATGGCCTGTTTTGCGCCAAGATCTTCGGACCGGTAAAAGATTATGAATGTCTGTGCGGCAAGTACAAACGCCTCAAGCACCGCGGTGTAATCTGCGAAAAGTGCGGTATTGAGGTCACCCTGGCCAAGGTGCGGCGTGATCGTATGGGTCACATCGAACTGGCCAGTCCTGTAGCGCACATCTGGTTCCTCAAGTCACTACCGTCCCGCATGGGACTGTTGCTGGATATGACCCTGCGCGATATTGAACGCGTCCTTTATTTTGAGGCTTTTGTAGTCATTGAGCCGGGAATGACCAACCTGGAACGTGGCCAGCTGCTCACCGACGAAGCTTATCTGGAAGCCATCGAGGAATACGGCGATGAATTCGATGCACGCATGGGCGCCGAAGCCATCCACGCCCTGCTGAGTTCGCTAGATCTGGAAAAAGCGGCGGTGCAGGTGCGCGAAGACATGGGTGCGACCAAATCCGAAACCAAGCTGAAAAAGCTCGGCAAACGTCTCAAATTGATTGATGCCTTCCTCACCTCCGGCAACAAACCGGAATGGATGGTGATGACCGTATTGCCGGTATTGCCCCCGGAATTGCGTCCGCTGGTGCCGCTGGAAGGCGGTCGCTTCGCCACCTCCGATCTCAATGATCTGTACCGGCGCGTTATTAACCGCAACAATCGTCTGCGTCGCCTGCTGGATCTGAATGCGCCTGACATCATCGTGCGCAATGAAAAACGCATGCTGCAGGAATCAGTCGATGCCCTGCTGGACAATGGACGTCGTGGTCGTGCCATTACCGGCTCCAACAAACGTCCGCTCAAGTCACTGGCAGACATGATCAAGGGCAAGCAGGGCCGCTTCCGTCAGAACCTGCTTGGTAAGCGCGTGGACTACTCAGGTCGTTCCGTCATCGTGGTGGGACCAGCCCTCAAACTGCACCAGTGTGGTTTGCCCAAGAAAATGGCGCTGGAATTATTCAAGCCGTTTATTTTCAGCAAGCTGGAACGTCGCGGCCTGGCCACCACCATCAAGGCTGCCAAAAAGCTGGTCGAAAAGGAAGGTCCTGAAGTCTGGGATATTCTGGAAGAAGTTATTCGTGAGCATCCGGTCATGCTCAACCGTGCACCGACCCTGCATCGACTCGGCATCCAGGCGTTTGAACCGATCCTGATCGAAGGCAAGGCCATCCAGCTGCATCCACTGGTGTGTACCGCCTTCAATGCCGACTTCGATGGCGACCAGATGGCTGTGCACGTGCCGCTCTCGCTCGAGGCTCAGCTCGAAGCTCGCGCCTTAATGATGTCCACCAATAATATTCTGTCACCTGCCAGCGGCGAACCGATTATCGTGCCCTCTCAGGATGTGGTGCTGGGTTTGTATTACCTGTCCCGTGAACGAATTAATGCCAAGGGTGAAGGCATGGTGTTTGCGGACGTCAAGGAAGTCCAGCGCGCCTATGCCAACCGGGTCGTGGATCTGCAGGCCAAGATCAAGGTGCGTATTACCGAAACCGAAATCGACGACCAGGGTGAACGCATTGAGACCACCAGCATCAAGGACACGACCGTTGGCCGCGCATTGATCTGGGAAATCGTGCCGGAAGGGTTGCCGTTTGAAGTCGTCAACCGGGATCTGAAGAAAAAAGCCGTATCCAGCCTCATCAATCACTGCTACCGCAAGCTGGGGTTGAAGGACACGGTCATTTTTGCTGACCAGCTGATGTACATGGGTTTCTCGTACTCGACACGGTCCTCGGTCTCGTTTGGTCTGGAAGATATGGTCATTCCGGAAGAGAAAGCCCCGATTCTGGCGGCTGCCGAAGAAGAAGTGCGCGAAATCGAGGAACAGTACACTTCGGGTCTGGTGACCTACGGTGAACGCTACAACAAGGTTATCGATATTTGGTCCCGGACCAATGAGCAGATTGCCAAGGCGATGATGGACAAGCTGGGCACCGAAGATGTCGTGGATCGCGACGGCAATACCGTCAAGGTACCGTCTTTCAACTCAGTATTCATGATGGCCGATTCGGGTGCACGTGGTAGCGCGGCGCAGATTCGCCAGCTGGCCGGTATGCGTGGCCTGATGGCCAAGCCGGATGGCTCCATTATTGAAACACCTATTACTGCGAACTTCCGCGAAGGCCTGTCCGTCCTGCAGTACTTCATTTCAACCCACGGTGCCCGCAAGGGTCTGGCGGATACTGCGCTCAAGACCGCAAATTCCGGGTATCTGACTCGCCGCCTGGTGGATGTCTCCCAGGACCTGGTGATCACGGGCGAAGATTGTGGCACTGAAAACGGAGTGACCATTACCAGCCTGATCGAGGGTGGTGACGTTGTCGAACCACTGAGTGAGCGGGTACTAGGTCGACTCGTGGCCCGGGATGTATTCAAGGGAGAATCGGACGAAATCTTGATCGAAGCCGGTACCCTGCTCGACGAGAAATGGGTGGAACGCCTCGAAGACATGGGCGTCGACCAGCTTATGGTTCGCTCACCCATCACCTGTGATAACCATCATGGTGTTTGCGCGACCTGTTACGGTCGTGATCTGGCACGGGGTCACAAGGTCAACGAAGGTGAAGCGGTTGGCGTAATTGCCGCCCAGTCCATTGGTGAACCGGGCACCCAGCTGACCATGCGGACCTTCCACATCGGTGGTGCGGCTAGCCGGGCCGCGGCGGTCAATAATATCGAGGTCAAAATTAACGGGACTGTCCGTTTGCACAACATCAAGACGGTCAGGCACTCCAGTGGCAATATTGTGGCGGTATCCCGTTCTGGCGAAATTACCGTGCTGGATGAGCATGGGCGTGAACGTGAGCGCTACAAGGTTCCCTACGGGGCGCTGATTACCATCGACGATGGCGATGCCGTGCAGTCGGGTAATATCATCGCCACCTGGGATCCGCATACCCATCCGGTCATCACCGAGGAAAACGGTATTGTTCGATTTGTTGATATCGTGGATGGCGTAACGGTTCAGTCCGAGATTGACGAAATGACCGGCCTGTCCAGTCTGGTTATCACTGATCCGAAACAGCGCGGCACCCAGGCCAAGGACCTGCGGCCGATGCTGAAACTGGTGGACGAGAAAGGGAATGATTTGAATATCGCCGGGACCGATATCCCGGCCCACTATTACCTGCCGGCTGGCGCCATCATTCAGCTGAAGGATGGTGCGCATGTTGGCGTGGGTGATGCACTGGCGCGTATTCCGCAGGAATCGTCGAAAACCCGTGATATTACCGGTGGTCTGCCGCGCGTTGCGGATCTGTTCGAAGCCCGCAAACCGAAAGAGCCTTCAATTCTGGCAGAAATTACAGGCACCATCAGTTTCGGTAAGGAAACCAAGGGCAAGCAGCGACTGGTAATTACCCCTAGTGAGGGTGAGGTTTATGAGGCGCTGATCCCGAAATGGCGCCATGTCACAGTGTTCGAAGGTGAACATGTGGAGAAGGGTGAAGTTATCGCTGAAGGCGAACCGAATCCACACGATATCCTGCGCCTGCTGGGGGTGGAGGAACTTGCGCGTTACATCGTCAACGAGGTCCAGGACGTCTACCGACTGCAGGGTGTCAAGATTAACGACAAGCATATTGAGGTTATTGTCCGCCAGATGCTGCGCAAAGTGGAAATCACACATGCCGGCGACAGCAAGTTCCTGCGCGGTGAACAGGTGGAAAAAATCCGTCTACTGGAAGAAAACGAACAGCTGGTCGAAGACGGCAAGCAACCGGCCCTGTACGAGCCGATGCTGCTGGGCATCACCAAGGCCTCACTGGCCACCGAATCCTTCATTTCGGCGGCTTCGTTCCAGGAAACGACCCGTGTGCTGACCGAAGCGGCGGTGACAGGTAAAGTGGACGATCTCCGCGGTTTGAAGGAAAACGTGATTGTGGGTCGCCTGATCCCGGCGGGGACGGGCCTGGCATTCCATGCTGAACGGCGCCGCAAGCGCCAGGTCCAGACGGTGGAGCAAGCCATGGCCGAGGCCGCGTTGGCGGTGGAAAATGCCCCGATCGAGACAGTCTCGGGTGAGGAAGCCTCCGAGTCCGCTGATCAGGGGTAATTTCCCCAAAATAGTGCGAATAAGCCGCGTATACGGTTGACGGGAACACCCCGGATACATATAATTTCGCGCCTCTACGACAGGTCGGGTTCTCCGGCCTGTCGTTTATTTTCTGGAGTAAGAAAGAATTATGGCGACAATCAACCAGTTGGTTCGCAAGCCGCGCAAGCGCAAAGAGGAAAAAAGCAACGTTCCCGCCCTGGAGGCCTCGCCCCAGCGACGTGGCGTGTGTACACGTGTCTATACCACGACGCCGAAAAAACCGAACTCGGCGATGCGTAAGGTGGCACGTGTGCGTCTGACGAACGGCTTTGAGGTGACCAGCTATATCGGCGGTGAAGGACACAACCTGCAGGAGCACTCGGTGGTGCTAATCCGCGGTGGCCGTGTCAAAGATTTGCCAGGGGTGCGCTATCACACCATCCGTGGCTCACTCGACACCTCGGGTGTCGGCGATCGGCGCAAGGGGCGTTCCAAGTACGGCGCCAAGCGGCCCAAGGCCTAACTATTACGAACTACCAGATTTGGTCTGGTATGGGTAACTAATTGAAACGTCAGGAAAAATAAATGGCGAGACGGCGACAAGCAGAAAAACGGACAATCCTCCCGGACCCCAAGTACCGGTCGGAGATGATTGCCAAGTTTATCAATATGGTCATGCTCAGTGGCAAGAAGTCTGTCGCCGAGAAGATTGTCTATGGGGCGCTCGACTCTGTGGCGGGTAAGGCCAAAAAAGATGCGGTTGAGGCCCTGGAAACGGCACTGGAGAATGTGCGCCCGGTGGTAGAAGTCAAATCCCGCCGCGTCGGGGGTGCAACTTACCAGGTCCCGGTAGAGGTCCGTCCTGATCGCCGGAATGCCCTGGCTATGCGCTGGATCGTCGATGCCGCGCGCAAACGCGGGGAAAAAGGCATGGGCGCTCGTCTAGCGGGAGAAATTCTGGAAGCGTCCGAAAATCGCGGCTCGGCCGTGAAAAAACGCGAAGACACCCATCGGATGGCCGAAGCCAACAAGGCTTTCGCTCATTATCGATGGTAACCAATTATATAGGAGCATCCCGGCAACGGGCTGGTAAAGACTAGTGGCACGGCAAACACCCATTGAGCGTTATCGCAACATCGGCATCATGGCCCACATTGATGCAGGCAAGACCACGACGACCGAGCGCGTTCTGTATTACACCGGTATTTCACATAAAATCGGTGAGGTACATGATGGTGCTGCCACCATGGACTGGATGGAACAGGAGCAGGAACGTGGTATTACCATTACCTCTGCCGCAACCACGTGTTTCTGGCAAGGTATGGACCAGCAGTTCCCGCAGCATCGTATCAACATCATTGATACGCCCGGTCACGTGGACTTTACCATTGAAGTTGAGCGTTCCCTGCGTGTACTCGATGGCGCTTGCGCAGTGTTCTGTGCCGTCGGCGGCGTAGAGCCGCAGTCCGAAACGGTCTGGCGCCAGGCGACTAAATATGCAGTGCCGCGTATGGCTTTCGTGAACAAAATGGACCGCGCGGGTGCCGACTTCCTGCGCGTCGTCGAACAGCTCAAGACCCGTTTGAATGCCAACCCGATTCCGATTCAACTCAATATTGGTGCTGAAGAAAAATTCGAAGGTGTTATCGACCTGATTCGCATGAAAGCGATTTACTGGAACGAAGCTGACATGGGTGTTACCTATGATGCGCGTGACATTCCCGCTGAATTACAGGACAAGGCCAACGAACTGCATGAGCAGATGGTGGAAGCCGCCGCCGAAGCATCTGAAGAACTGATGGAAAAATACCTCGAAGGGGGTGAACTGTCAGAAACCGAGATCAAGCAAGGGTTGCGCATTCGCACCCTGGCCAACGAAATTACACCCTGCCTGTGTGGTTCTGCATTCAAGAACAAGGGCGTGCAAGCGATGCTGGATGCGGTCATCGATTATATGCCTGCACCAACCGATGTGCCCGCGATTAAAGGTATTCTGGACGATGCAGCGGAATCTGAAGCAGAACGTCACGCTGATGATAAAGAACCGTTTTCGGCACTGGCTTTCAAAATTGCGACCGATCCGTTTGTTGGTACTCTGACATTCTTTCGCGTCTACTCCGGTGTAATCAAATCCGGGGACAGTGTGCTCAACCCCGTCAAGAGTAAAAAAGAACGTGTTGGCCGTATTGTGCAAATGCACGCCAATAGCCGTGAGGAAATCAAGGAAGTCCGTGCCGGTGATATTGCCGCCGCTGTGGGCCTGAAGGATGTTACTACCGGTGACACCCTGTGTGACCTGAACCACGTTATCACTCTCGAGCGCATGGAATTTCCTGAACCGGTGATTTCTGTCGCAATTGAACCGAAGACCAAGCCCGATCAGGAAAAGATGGGTATCGCCCTGTCCAAACTGGCACAGGAAGATCCTTCATTCCGTGTGCATACCGATGAAGAATCCGGTCAGACCATTATTTCCGGTATGGGTGAATTGCACCTGGAAATCATCGTTGACCGGATGCGGCGTGAATTCAAGGTAGAGGCCAACGTGGGTGCGCCCCAGGTGGCATACCGTGAAACCATTCGTGCCACGGTCGAGCAAGAAGGCAAGTTCGTACGTCAGTCGGGTGGGCGTGGGCAGTTTGGCCATGTCTGGTTGCGCCTAGAGCCGCAGGAACCGGGCACCGGTTTCGAATTCATCAATGAAATTGTCGGTGGGGTTGTTCCAAAGGAATACATCCC
>Ga0316593_10000029_pt1 | contig 15108 bp, 18 predicted proteins | sample S5NA_3_FD_204564 | JGI IMG/M metagenome (GOLD analysis project Ga0316593, IMG submission 204564) | Metatranscriptome of rhizosphere microbial communities from salt marsh grasses in Alabama, United States - S5-7_160517rA (Metagenome... | ecosystem: Host-associated > Plants > Roots > Rhizosphere ... | reverse complement strand
CTTTTTCTTGTTATGGACACCAACTGGCGTTATTTGTTCTTTTCCGCGTCGCTTTTCATCAACGCAGATACCTTGAACGCCAGAAACACGATAATAATGATAGCAACTATCACCGAGGCTATGGAACCGATCGTAACAGCATCCCAATGCATGACTAACCCCCTTTACGTCATGGAAGCAGGGGGAGCTGCCCCCCTTGCGTACTAGATAACTATTGTTTCGAGAGACTGATTACTGCCCACCACCAAATTGATAGACATAAACCGCCAGCTTCTTGATGTCATCTTTGGACAGGCGGTCACCGAATTTCGGCATGACTGCCTCACGGGTTTTCGGATCGGTGGCATCGTTGACCCCATGGGTAATGGTGTATTTGATGCTGTCCAACTGAGTCTGGCCCGGTTCAGGTTTAAAACGATAGATACCATCGGTCAGATTGGCCGAACCCAGGACTTGCATACCCTTACCGTCCATGCCATGGCAGGCGATACAGCCCTTGTTGGTAAAATCGGGATCCGAGGTCGGCTTACCTTCGAGGATAGCCTTGGCCAGCGAGTCGATCTCTGCCTGCGACAGGATCTTGCCGTGGGCGGTCATGACGCCCTTTCGTCCCATGGTGATGGTCTGCTCGATGGTTTCGATGCTGCCACCATACAGCCAATCGTCATCCGCCAATACCGGAAAGCCGACATTGCCCTGACCACCCGAGCCGTGGCAGGCGGCACAGTTGTCACCGAACAGCACCTTGGCTGAGGCTACGGTATAGTCAGTGAGCCCTGGATTGGCCAAAATTTCCTTGGCGCTGAGACCCTTGATCTGCTCCTCATACTTGGCCCGCACCGCCTCGACCTCAGCCATGCCCTCGCGATATTCCTGCATCGAACTCCACCCCATGATGCCCTTGGTCGGCTCTTGACCCACGGGCCACATGGGATAGAGCACACCGTAGGCAATCCACCAGATGATCGATGCCCAGAAGGCGATCATCCACCAACGAGGAGGTGGGTTTGCCAGCTCCCGTATATTGCCATCCCAAATGTGCCCGGTATTGTTTTCGCCCGGGAAAGGATTTTTATCCGCCATTTTTGTCTCCGTTATCTATTCTGTCTTCGTCCATCGGGATGAACTTGTTCTTTTCGAGTTTTTCCCGATTCTTCGGACGTAATGCGTAGAAGTACAGACCAACCATCAACAGGAAGACAACCACCGTCACGATCAGACCAATCCAGTCGTTGGTGGTCATCGCCTCCCAGTCGGTATGGAAATATTCAGCCAGACTATTCACGATAGACCTTGTTTTCATCCAGCTTGGCCATGGTGCCCAACACTTGGAGGTAGGCGACGACCGCATCTTCCTCGGTCTTGCCCGCCAGCTCCCCATTGGCGCTGGCGATGTCCTCATCGGTGTATGGAACACCCATTATTCGCATGACTTTGAAACGGGCGGCCATGTCCTTGTCTGCAACCGAATTGTCCCGCAGCCAGGGATAGTTGGGCATGACCGACTCCGGCACCACCGAGCGTGGGGCACGCAAATGCTTGCGGTGCCAATCGTCAGAGTACTTGCCACCGAGACGAGCGAAGTCAGGGCCGGTACGCTTGGAACCCCATTGAAAGGGATGGTCGTACATCGACTCCGAGGCCAGGGAATAGTGGCCATAACGCTCTTTCTCATCCCGGAACGGACGCACCATCTGGGAATGGCAGAGGTAGCAACCCTCTCTTTGGTAGACGTCGCGACCGGCCAGTTCAAGCGCGGTGTAGGGACGGATACCGTCACCGGGCTTGTGGTCCTGCAGGGTCTGGCCTGCCTGGCGCTGCCAAAGCAGTTCCGGGGCCTTGTTGTATTCCATGGTCGATTTCATGGTGAACAGGGGAACGATCTCCACCAGACCACCCACGGATAGTGCGATTGCCGTGATAATCAGGAGCAGCCAGATGTTTTTCTCCATCTTCTCCTGAAAGCCGGAAGATTGATTAGTATTCGCCATCTTGCAATACCCTCCTCAGATTAAGCAGTCGCGGCTGCTGTGGATGCCTGCTGGATACTGCCTTCGCTGGCGGCTTTACGCACCGTCATTAGGACATTGAAGAGCATCAGCACTGCACCGGCGACGAAAATCATGCCGCCAACCGCCCGCATGGCGTAATAGGGATGCATAGCCTCGACCGACTCCGCGAAGGTATAGGCCAGAGTGCCGTATTCATCATAGGCACGCCACATCAGGCCTTGCATAATACCGGATACCCACATCGCGACGATGTAGATCACGGTGCCAATAGTGGCGGTCCAGAAGTGCGCGTTGACCAGCTTGACGGACCAGAGTTCGGTATGGAAGGTACGGGTGATCAGGTGGTAAATAGCGCCGATAGCGACCATGGCCACCCAACCCAGGGCACCGGAATGCACATGACCGATCGTCCAGTCGGTATAGTGTGACAGGGCATTCACGGTCTTGATCGACATGATCGGGCCTTCGAAGGTGGACATGGCGTAGAAGGCCAGAGACATGATCAAAAAGCGCAGCACGTAGTCTGTGCGCAGTCTGTCCCAGGCACCGGACAGGGTCATCATCCCATTCACCGCACCACCCCAGGAGGGAATGATCATGGCGATGGAGACGGCCGCACCCAGGGAACCGGTCCAGTCTGGCAGCGCGGTGTATTGCAGATGGTGGGCGCCCAGCCAGACATAACCGAACATCAAGGCCCAGAAGTGAATCACCGACAGCCGATAGGAGTAAACCGGGCGGCCAGCCTGCTTAGGCACGAAGTAGTACATGATGCCAAGGAAACCGGCGGTCAGATAGAAGCCCACCGCATTGTGGCCCCACCACCACTGAATCATCGCATCCTGCACCCCTGAGAACAGAGAGTAGGATTTGAACAGACTGACCGGAATCGCCAGGCTGTTGACCACGTGCAGATAGGTGATCATCACCATCATGCCGAGGAAGAACCAGTTGGACACGTAAATGTGCGATGACTTACGGATCGCCAGGGTCATGACAAAGTTCAAGGTATAGCTCAACCAGACCACCGCGATCAGCAGATCGATCGGCCATTCCAGTTCTGCGTACTCCTTGCTCTGAGTAATACCCAACGGCAAGGTGATAACGGCCGAAACGATGATCAGGTTCCAGCCCCAGAAGACGAACCAAGCCAGTTTGTCACTCCAGAGTCGGACCCCACAGGTACGTTGGACGCTGTAAAAGGACGTTGCCATCAACGCACAGCCACCAAAGGCAAAGATTACCGCATTGGTATGCAACGGCCGTAAACGCCCGAATGAAATGTACGGATTGTCAAAATTCAAAAGCGGCCATGCCAGCTCAGAGGCAACATAAGTACCCACGAGCGTACCCACCACGAGGTAGACAACTGCCATGACGGTAAACCAGCGTACAACACCAAGGTTGTATTTCTGCTCGGCTGCGGCGTCCATGAACCCCCCTCTATCAAAACGGTTAAACGAATGGAAACTGAGTCATTTTGTTGGGAAACCCCATAATTCTTTGTCTGCTTCATGAGCGCAGACAAAGACCGGCATATCTCACTCTGAATAGGCCAAAATGTCAAGATTATTAGGGTATTTAACACATCAGCAATATGTTAAATAACATATTGATGCAACTAAATTTTATGATTTTTTTGAATGATTTTATTGATCCAGATCAATTGCTGTCATGGCTGGGAATTTAATGATGTACCTGACTTGATTTTGCGCGCACAAATAAAGGACCGGCTTTGAGAATCCTTCGATTCTTCATGCAAAGCAACAAGGCATTATTTGAAGATGGCTTCCACGGAAAACCCGTCACGCTCCAGGATATCTCGCAGCCTGCGCAGGGCATCCATCTGTATCTGTCGAACCCGCTCACGGGTGACGCCCAACTCGTTGGCCACCTGTTCCAGAGTCGAATTTTCGTAACCGTGAAGGCCGAATCGCCGTTCCACGACTTCCCGCTGTTTATCGTTCAACTTACCGAGCCATTTGTCCAGATTGGCCTGCAAACCATCGTTCTGTATATCCACGGTCGGATCCTGGATCTTCTCATCGGCGATGGTTTCCAGTAACGGTTTGTCCGCATCCTTGCCAAATGGAGTATCCACCGACGTGACCCGTTCATTGAGTCCCAACATCCGTTTCACTTCATCGATCGGGCGATCGAGCAGATCGGCGATCTCTTCGGAACTGGGTTCATGATCGAGGGTCTGGGCCAGTTGTCTTGCGGCACGCAGATAGACGTTGATCTCCTTCACCACATGAATAGGCAATCGAATGGTTCGAGTCTGATTCATGATCGCTCGTTCTATGGTCTGGCGGATCCACCAGGTTGCATAGGTCGAAAACCGGAAACCACGCTCGGGATCGAACTTTTCCACGGCTCGTATCAAGCCAAGGTTTCCCTCCTCGATCAGGTCCAACAAGGCCAGACCACGATTCATGTAGCGCCGGGCGATCTTCACCACGAGCCGGAGATTACTCTCGATCATGCGCTGCCGAGCAGACTGATCACCTTTCTGAGCTAGACGGGCGTAATGAACCTCTTCGTCGGCGGTCAACAGCTTGGAGATGCCGATCTCATTCAGATACAGACGGGTGGCATCCATCTGGGAATCGCTCGGCTCCATGCCTTTGCTGGCTGTGATCTGATCAGTATTCAATGTCTGATCGTCATCTTCCGAGAACTGAGTATCCTCATCGACCAGTACAGAATCATCTGTCAACAGACTGTCCAGGTTTTCCACATCCAACCCGTCGTCATCGTCTCTCTGTTCACTCATCTCGCTCCTCCAACACTTAACTGATTGTTTTGATTATATTTTAGGTAATAACGGCAAAGGATTGATCGGCCGTCCCTCCTTTCTGATCTCAAAATGCAGCATCGAATCCGCCCCGTTCCTGGGCGATCCCATGTGCGCAATCTGCTCACCTCTTGCAACTTCATCACCCTCTTTGACCAGGAGTTTTTTGTTGTAACCGTAGGCACTGAGGTAGCCAGCTTGGTGTTTGATGATAACAAGATTTCCATACCCCACCAGACCACTTCCGCTGTACACCACTCGACCCGCTTCGGCAGCCACCACCGGTTGACCCTCCACCCCACTGATCCTGACCCCTTTTCGTTCAGGGTCATCGGCTGAGAAGGTCTGTACAACTTTACCTATGGTCGGCCAACGCCAATCTAACTTGAGCGTGCTGGTTGGTTCTTTAGTCGTCACGCTGGTTGGTTTTACGGTCGCAGGACGAGGGTTGATTTTGGCCTTGGCTACAGGCACTGTACCACTGCCAGGCCTGGTATGGTTCTTGGGCTTGGTTGGTGGCGTTTTCTGCACCACCGCAGATTGGGTATGTGATTTCACATGCTGTCTCTGAGACGCTCGCGATGTCACAGGAGGTGGTGTCAGCCGCAATCGCTGTCCTGGATAGATCCGATACTCTGGGGCCCTGATTCGATTCCAGGCGCCCAGCTGATGATAATCGAGCCGGTATCGCCAGGCTATACCGTACAAGGTGTCACCGCGTTGCACCGTGTAGGTGGTGGCAGAGCTGTCGTATGCCGGTCTTACGCCTCGATCGTAGACGGGTGCGCCACCTTTCGTCGTACATGCGGCTTGTAATGACAACAGCAGTAAAACCGACAAGAGACACAATGCCTTGCCGATCTCATCCAGGTTGAAGCTGGCTGGAATCAAACCACTCCTATCCTCGGAATTCTATGGGTCAGTCGTTGAATCAGAAAACACCCTCCGATCCTCTAAGAGATACGGCCTGTCATGGCCATTATCCTGGTACATTCTCCAGGCATCAGGATGGTGTTGGATATCCTCTCAATCGATTCGCTCAATATAATATTATCGCTATTCCGAAGACCAAAATCATCAACCAGCCCAACCAATCGATGTAGCGATGCAGGGCCGCTTCCATGCGTTCACCGCCCCAGGCCATCAATGCCGCCACCAGAAAGAATCGGGCACCACGTCCGATCGCTGAGGCCAGCACGAATGGCAGCAAGGTCATTTGAATCACTCCTGCAGTGATGGTGAAGACCTTATAGGGGATGGGCGAGAAACCCGCCAGAAAAATGGCCCAGAAGCCCCATTGATCGAACCAGCCTCTGGCATGCAGATAGGCATCCCAATAACCCCATTGATGCAGCCAGGGCTCCACGAGATCGAAGGCAAAGACCCCGATCAGATACCCGAACAGTCCACCCAGCACAGATGCCAGGGTGGTCAGCGCCGCGAAGCGCCAGGCCTTTTTGGGATTGGCAAGGCTCATGGGCGCCAGCATGACATCCGGGGGAATCGGAAAAAACGAAGATTCCGCAAAACTCAGCCCCATCAGGTAGCGAGGCGCGTGGGGATGTCTGGACCACTGCATGGCACGTTGATAGAGGGGGGAGAAAAGGCGCATCAAACAGTGCCTCCCAATAAGGGTACGAAATTAACCGCTTCAAGATTCTCCTGGTGATAACCGTCCTCTATCCGAGTGATACGCACCAGCATCTGCCCTCCGCGTGATTTGGTTGGCAGCACCAACCTACCGCCGAGCTTGAGCTGCTGCAGGAGGGCCTCCGGTATACCCAGGGGGGCAGCAGTCACCAGGATGCCGTCATAAGGGGCATATTCGGGCAAACCGATCCTGCCGTCGCTGTGTTTGAGATGGATGTTACGCAGTCCAAGTTCCCGAAACCGGGGTCGCGCCAACTGCAGCAATGCCTCGATACGTTCGATGCTGTAGACCCGCCGTACCAGTTGGGCAAGGATCGCACACTGATAACCGGAACCGGTGCCGATCTCAAGTACCGTGTCGAGCGGGGGTCCGACCAGCAGGGCTTCGGTCATACGGGCTACCGTGTAAGGCTGAGAGATGGTCTGACCATGACCGATAGGCAGGGCGATATCTTCATAGGCCCGGCTGGCCAGGGCCTCGTCCACGAAAATATGTCGCGGGGTATTGCGCATCGCCTCCAAAACCGCTTGATTCCTCACCCCTTTGTCACGAATCCGCTGGATCAGCCGTTCCCGGGTGCGTTGGGAGGTCATCCCTATGCCTTGGAGATCCTGTCGCATCATCTGTGTGCCAGCCAGTCGCTGACCGCCTCCAGGGCGCTGTGCCGGGTCAGATCGACCTGCAGCGGGGTGATCGATACATAGCCTTCCCGGACGGCATGAAAATCGGTACCCGGTCCCGCATCCTGCTCGGCCCCGGCGGGACCTACCCAATAAATGGCCTTACCCCGGGGATCCTCCGTCTTTACCACCGGCTCTGCCTTGTGGCGGTGCCCCAGGCGGGTGGCCTTGAGCCCCTTCAATGCCCTGTAAGGGACATCGGGTACGTTAACATTCAGAATGATGTCATTGTTCAGCGGCCGCTCACGCAGCAGTGACACCAGTTCCAGAGCCACCTGGGCTGCGGTTTGGAAATGCTCCGGGAGATAGGAGTTCATGGAGACGGCAAGCGCCGGCAAACCGAGAAAACGGCCTTCGGTGGCGGCCGCCACGGTGCCTGAATAGAGTACGTCGTCTCCCATGTTGGGGCCGGCATTGATACCAGAGACCACCATATCCGGCTCCTCCTCGAGCAGACCGGTGATCGCCAGATGCACACAGTCGGTGGGTGTTCCATCGACCCGGATGAAACCATTGTCCATGACCCTGGGTCTGAGAGGGTAGTCCAGGGTCAGGGAATTGCTCGCACCGCTGCGATCCCGATCCGGCGCGACCACCATGATATCCCCCAGGATCGCGAGGTGCTCTGCCAGGATTTTAAGCCCTGGGGCCTGGTAACCGTCGTCATTGCTCAATAGGATCTTCATATAGAACGCAAATATACTGGAATTATCCAACCGCCACATCATCTATAAGCTATACAATGGAACGTTACGACCGGTTAAGATTAGCCACCCGAGCCCCTACCATCGGTTTAAACCCGTAATACGATGAACCCCATGGACACAGATGATTCGAGCAAGCCGGATGAGGCCAAACTCCTCAAGGAGGCGTTAAAGGACGTGCGGCCGCTCAGTCATGATCGAGTAGAACCCTTCAGACGCCGCTTACCTGCCCGCCCGCTGCAGCTGGACGACGGCTCGCATGAGACCGAAGAGCGGGATCTCTATTCGGACAACGAGATAGAGGCAACCGATGAACTCTATTTCGCCCGACCCGGCATCCAGGACCGGGTGGTTCGTGAACTGCGGCGTGGCCATCTGGAAATCGGACTGGAACTCGATCTGCACGGGCTCACGGTACGGCATGCCCGTGAAGACCTCAACCGCTTCCTGGAAGAGTGCCAGCGACGGGACATTCGTTGCATACGCATCATTCACGGCAAAGGCTATGGTTCGGAAGATCGGCAACCGGTCCTGAAACAAAAGCTCAATCTCTGGTTGCGCCAACGCGAGGACGTACTGGCCTTCACTTCCGCAACCCGGCGGGATGGCGGAACCGGCGCCGCCTATGTGTTGCTGCGTAACCCCCAACCCAGAGAACGACGCCACAAACCGTTTCCGAAGAGGTAAAATCCCGGCAGTTCATAAGAGATGGTTGAAATTGCATTTTACCTGAGTAAAATTGTAGGTTATTCCTTCGACGCCCGCCGCTGTATCCAAGGGACCTCCCATATTCACAGGTACAATCGGCTCGTCCCGAGACCGGGAATCCCCGGCGGACGTCTGTCGTAAACAGGAGATCAAAGATTTGGCTATCAGAATCAAAAGCTCATGGCATAATGAGGACGGCGAGCGCTCACCCCAGGAGGTGGGCGGCGCACTTGCCTTCATCGCCTGGAGAATCGCTCTGGACAAGGCAATCACCCTGCACGGGGAAAACTTCGTATATGAGAACGACCAGCAGAGACTCGCCGTCATCGCCGAATACCTGGCCTTTGCCGTACAGATAGTCGACCGCATCATTCACGACATGACGGAGAACGAGTTTCGGGTGGCCTTGATCACCACCCTGGTGATGAAACTGGCCGACCACTACGAGGACAACAGCGTCGACCTGTTGGGACCCGGTGACTACCGAAACAGTTTCATCAACCTGTTCAACGAACGCTCCACAGAATATGCGGAGTTCAATTTCACCGACGAGGGACCGAGCTACCCCTTCATGCGCCACCTGGGGTTCGAGATTCAGCAGATCATGGGCACCGAACACGAAAACCGCTGGGTCATCGACCAGGTCATGGACGCGGATGCCCCCGAAGTCTACAAGCAGCTGGCCCGTGCGGTCAGGAACCTACTCGACTGAGCAATTCCCCCAGGACTCAAGATGCGCCCTGCACAGCTTTTAATCATACTCGAACGCGAATTCAACAGTACCCGCGCAGGTCACCACACCCCGGTCATGCTCTGGGGCCCCCCCGGCGTGGGCAAGTCGGACATGGTCCGACAGGTTGGCCGAAACCACAACGCCCAGGTCATCGACATCCGTCTGTCCCAGATGGAACCCAGCGACCTGCGTGGCATCCCTTTCCGTCACGAAGGACAGGTCCATTGGGCGGTCCCGGCCCTGTTGCCAGACAGCGAACGCCATGGTCCGGAGGGTATCCTGTTTCTGGACGAGATCAATTCCGCACCCCCTACGGTGTCCGCTGCTGCCTACCAGTTGATCCTAGACCGGAGACTCGGTGACTACCAGGTACCGGACGGCTGGGCCATCTTCGCCGCGGGCAACCGCCAGGGCGATCGGGGGGTGACCTACAATATGCCCGCCCCGCTGGCCAATCGCTTCTCTCATTTCGAAGTGGAGACCAATCTGGACGACTGGGTGTTCTGGGCCTATCGCAACAACATCGACGAGCGGGTGATCGCCTTCCTGCGTTTTCGCCCGGAACTGCTGTTCGACTTCGACCCGGCCCATAACCCGATGGCCTTCCCCTCCCCGCGCTCCTGGGAATTCGCGCATCGGGCATTACAGAAATTCGGCGATCAGTACAACCTGTTGCAAGGTACCCTGCAGGCCTGTGTGGGACCGGCCGCCGGGGTGGAACTGACCGCCTTCGTCAACAGTCTGGACAAAATGCCCGATCTGGATGCCATCTTGGCCGGCGACGATGCGGTGCCGGTACCCACTGAGATCGATCTGCAGTATGCCGTAGCGGCCGCGCTGGTGGGTCGGGCGATCCGCGCCGAGGAGGCCGGCAACGGTGCCGAGGTGCACGGCCGCATCCTCGACTACGCCGGGCGCTTTCCGCAACGGGAGATGGGGGTCATGCTGGTCTCGGACATGCATCGGGCGATCGGCAACAGCCTGTTCGAGGTGCCCCAGTTCGGCGACTGGGCCCAGGCCGTTTCGGATGTGATGTTATATGAATAACGACAGCCTTGCGACGGCTCAAAAATCTGGTTGTTGACTGACTTACGATGGACTTAACCCAGATCGAAACCAAGCTGGCCGCAGCCCGCACCAAGCTGATCCTGGATAAGCCTTTCCTGGGCGCCCTGGTGTTGCGCCTGCCCATGGTCGCGGCCCAGGAAGACTGGTGTCCCACCACCGCCACCGACGCCCGCAAGTTCTACTACAACCCGGAATTCATCGATTGCCTGAGCCTGGACGAGACACAGTTCGTGCTGGCCCACGAGGCCCTGCACTGCGCCCTGTCCCACTTCGCCCGCCGCCAGCATCGACACAAGTTGCACTGGGACATGGCCTGCGACTATGCGATCAACCCGCTGCTCATGAGCGACGGCCTGAAGGCCCCGCCGGGATCCTTGTACATGCCTCAGTTCAAAGGCATGACTGCGGAGGAGATCTATCCCTGCCTGGATGAGAAGGACGACGAGCAACCCCTGGACAATCACGTCTATGACAAGGACAACACCCAGGGCGGCAGCAGCGGCAAGAACGAGAAGGATCTCTCCTCGGAAAAACCCGACAACCCGGCTACGGACGAGCAAAACGGTGAGCGGCAACAGACCCCCCCGGATGCCGGGGAAGGCAGCGCTCCGGAGCCGGAACCCCTGACCCCGGACGAGGCGGAAACCCTGAACATCCAATGGCAGCAACGACTCGCCGGGGCCGCACAACAGGCCATGCAGGCCGGCAAGCTGGGCGGCGAGATGGCCCGCATGGTGGACCATCTGCTGCAACCCCAATTGCCCTGGCGTCTGTTGCTGGCCCGCTACATCACCGCCGCAGCACGAGACGACTTCAGCTACATGCGCCCTTCCCGTCGTGAAGGCGATTTCATCCTGCCGAGCCTGCGCAGCAACCAGGTAGAGCTGGTGGTGGCCCTGGACATCAGCGGTTCGATCCACGATCAGGAAATGGGTGAGTTTCTCGCCGAGGTAAACTCGCTGAAAGGCCAGATGCGTGCTCGCGTGACCCTGCTGGCCTGTGATTCCCAACTGGCCACCGAGGCACCCTGGATTTTCGAGGCCTGGGACGAGTTCAGTCTGCCGGACAAGATCACCGGCGGTGGAGGCACCAGCTTCAAACCCGTCTTCGAATGGGTGGAGCGGCAGGGTCAAAATCCCGACCTCCTGGTCTATTTCACTGACGCACAAGGCGCTTTTCCGGACAGTGAACCCGGTTATCCTGTCATCTGGCTGGTCAAAGGCAAACGCAAGACCCCCTGGGGACAGAGAATTCAGTTAAATTGAGGGAAGTCCTTCCAAGACCCCACCACAGGGGATAAGATCGGGGAACTCTTGGACCTTCAACCGATCCATTAGCAACATGGACAACCCGTTTAAAGCATCTGTACCCTTCCTTCTAGCCCTGTTTGTATCCCTTGGAGTCGGCCTGGATCAATCCGCTGTTGCGGATGAACCGGCGACCGATTCCATACGCCTGCCCGACCTCGGTTCCCCCTCGGATCAGTATCTCACACCCAACGACGAGATCCGCCTCGGCCAGGCCTTCATGCAGAATATCCTGGAAACCCAGAATGTGGTCACCGACCCGCTGATCTCGGAATACATCCAGAATCTGGGCAACCAATTGCTCAAGCACAGCGAAGCGGCAGGTCAGGCATACCATTTCTTTGTCATCGAAGAGCCTGTGATCAACGCCTTTGCCGGACCGGGGGGTCATATCGGGGTCTTCAGCGGTCTGATTCTCGCGACTCAGAGTGAAAGTGAGCTGGCTTCGGTAATCGCTCACGAGATTGCCCATGTCACCCAGAAACACCTGTTGCGCGCCTTCGATGCCGCCAATCAGATGAGCGGGAAGACTGCTGCACTGATCCTCGCCGCGATCCTGGTCGGCATGACCAGTTCCTCGCCCGACGCCGGCATCGCCATGGCAACCGGGGTCCAGGCCAATGCAATTCAGCAGCAGATCAACTTCACCCGCAGCAATGAACAGGAAGCGGACAACGTGGGAATCCGCATCCTCGCAGATGCGGATTTCGACCCCCGGGCCATGCCGGTGTTCTTCGAGCGTCTGACCCATGCCAACCGGTTGTTCGATTCCGGCATTCCGGAGATCCTGCGTACCCATCCGGTCACCACCAACCGGATCGCCGATGCCCTGGGCAGGGCGGAGGAGTACAGTTATAAGCAATACGCAGGCAACATCGAGTATTTTCTCGTACGGGAGGCCTTGCGGGTACGTCAATTCAAAAATCCGGCCTCTGCGGTCAAACATTTCCGCAGTGGCCTGAAGGAGGGGCGTTATCTGAACAAGGAGGCCCACCAGTACGGCTACGCCCTGGCCTTGACGGCCAACCATGAATACCTTAAGGCACACAAACTGATCTCCGACCTGTTGCAGAAGCGACCGACTCAGATCGATTACATCCTGGCGGATGCAGAAATCACCAAACAAATGGGCGACCCGTCAAAGGCCTTGAAGTCGCTGGGCGCCGCCAACACACTGATGCCGGACAATTACCCACTGGCGGTCACCTATGCCGAGAATCTGTTGGAGGCAGGCAAGGCACAAGAGGCGAAAACAGTAGCCGGCCGCATGCGCAACCTGCGACCGAACGACGCCCGGCTGTTCCGGTTGCTGGGCAACGCGGAAGAGGAACTGGGAAATACCACCGAGTCGCATCGTCTGCTGGCAGAAGCCTACGTGGCCGACGGAAAATTGGAAGCGGCTGTCCAGCAACTGCTCATCGCCAGCAAGAGTGACGACAAAAGCGATTTTTATCTCACTTCTCAGATCGAATCCCGGCTGCATGAACTCGAGCGCGCAGTGGCCGAACTCAAGAAAGACAAAAAGAATTCGGAACGCTGAAACATGACATCAGCGAATCATCGAGAAGGGTTGCAGTAAACCCCAAGACAGGCCCCATGAAACCCAAATCAGGCCCGTGGATTTCTCAGCTAGTAAATTATAAATCACTAATATTTATGCATTTTTCGCTTGCTATCGGCGTCTATTAGAGTATTCTAAGGGCCTGCCTGAAAAGGCTGATGAATGTGCCGATAATCCATTAACTCAAACAATAGTTAGACACGGCAAATTGGCCATTACCGACTAAGGAGGAGCAATGCGGGTGACCGCAGCAAGCACTGCGATACGGATGCTTGGCCCGGACAAATCCCGGGATACCGAGAGCAGTGACAGTGAATACGACACCAGCGTCGTATTTCGATAATTTTCAACCCACCTATGCTTTCTCAGTTTGGAGAGAACTTAATGAGCACAGAAATGAAACGCAGGATCTTCCTTAAAAGATCGCTCACCGCCAGCGCGGTTGGTGTTGCCGCCGGCGCCGGTTTGCTGGCACCCCAAGAGATACTCGCGGCCTGGAATCAGGCTGCCTTCGAAGCCAAGGAAGTCCCGAACGCATTGAACGCCCTGCTGGGTTCCGGCACCACCGAGCCCTCCGAAGCCATCAAGATCAAGGCCCCGGATATCGCCGAGAACGGTGCCGTGGTGCCGGTCACCGTCGAGACTTCTCTGCCCGATGTGGAATCCATCGCCATCATCGCCTCCGAAAATCCTTCGCCGCTGGTTGCCAGCTTCAACCTCGGCAAGAACACGGAAGGTTTTGTCTCGACCCGGATCAAGATGGGTAAGACCGGTGATGTGATCGGCGTGGTCAAGTCCGGCGGCAAGCTCTACAGCGCCAAGAAGGGTGTCAAAGTCACCATCGGCGGATGTGGCGGCTGATCAGCGCCTTTCCAGCATAGAACCGAATTCACGAGGTAATCAAGATGGCTAAATCGAGTATCAAAATCCGCGCCACCGAAAAGAACGGTGAAACCACCGTCAAGGCGCTGATGACCCATCCCATGGAAACCGGCGGCCGCAAGGACGCCAAGACCGGGGAGAAGATCCCCGCCCACTTCATCAACGAGGTGGTATGCAAGCACAATGGTGAAACCGTAATGACTGCGGAATGGAGTGGTGGCGTTTCGAAGAACCCCTACATCTCCTTCAAATTCACCGGCGCCGCAAAAGGCGACAACATCGAATTGTCCTGGATGGACAACAAAGGTGAGAGCGACAGCAAAACCGCTCAAATCAAGTAAGCGAGCATATCGGCCAGGGCGCCTGAAGGCGCCCTGGCCAGCCGGGGATTCCTGTCACGTCATTTCGATTTGGCTTGATCATCCGGTTTTTCCTTCTCCCCAGTGTGGGCCTCTTCCTCCAGCAGCTTAGCCCACTCCTCCTCTAGGGATGCAGCCTCCACGACTTCCTGGCTTACCGCCTGGTCGAATTGCGGCGTCGAGATATCGACCTGTTCCAGTTCATCGACCAGAGAATCCTGCGGTGCAGGTTCCGGATCGGTCTCGTTCGTTTGACTCATTGCATTGACGACCAACTCACTGAATTCATCCGCAACCTCGAGCACCTCATCGTCGAGCTGTTGCACCGCAGCCCTTTTCTCATCAGGAACTGCCTGTGCCTCGGCTCCGTCGGTCTCGGTCCCGTCATCAGAGATATCCTCACCGGCATCAGTTAGGGTCTCGACGTCGCTGGAGGATCGCTCCTCATTTCCTGCCGGGTCTGGGTCATCCGCATGCAAGGCCCCGTCCTCAGGTTCGCCGACGAAGGCATCGACCTGGTCGTCCCCCAGGACCACCTGTTCCTCGTCAGCCTGCCCCACCGTTTCGTCAGAAAACATCGTGGCATATTCACTGATCATTCGTGCCATGGTATCCATGGTGACCTTGAGTTCTTCGGCCAGGCGTT
>Ga0316593_10000028_pt1 | contig 15385 bp, 28 predicted proteins | sample S5NA_3_FD_204564 | JGI IMG/M metagenome (GOLD analysis project Ga0316593, IMG submission 204564) | Metatranscriptome of rhizosphere microbial communities from salt marsh grasses in Alabama, United States - S5-7_160517rA (Metagenome... | ecosystem: Host-associated > Plants > Roots > Rhizosphere ... | reverse complement strand
TCTAAGGAAAAGTTTGAAAGAACCAAGCCACACGTAAACGTAGGCACAATTGGTCACGTAGACCATGGTAAAACCACTTTAACGGCGGCGATCACGAAAGTGATGGCGGAGACCTACGGTGGCGCAGCGAAAGCCTTCGATCAGATCGATAATGCACCGGAAGAACGTGCCCGCGGTATTACTATTGCGACCTCCCACGTGGAATACGAAAGTGACAAGCGTCACTATGCCCACGTTGACTGTCCTGGCCATGCTGACTACGTGAAGAACATGATTACCGGTGCGGCGCAGATGGATGGCGCGATCCTGGTGGTATCTGCGGCGGATGGCCCGATGCCACAGACCCGTGAGCACATCCTGCTGTCTCGCCAGGTCGGTGTGCCTTACGTACTGGTGTTCATGAACAAAGCCGACATGGTGGATGACGCCGAGCTGCTGGAACTGGTTGAGATGGAAATCCGCGAACTGCTGGATGCCTATGAATTCCCGGGTGACGACACCCCGATCATCGTTGGTTCAGCGCTGAAAGCGCTGGAAGGTGACCAGTCAGAAATCGGTGCGCCATCGATCGTGAAACTGGTTGCTGCCATGGATGACTACATCCCGCAGCCAGAGCGTGCGGTAGATCAGCCATTCCTGATGCCGGTAGAAGACGTATTCTCTATCTCGGGTCGCGGTACGGTAGTAACCGGACGTATCGAACGCGGCGTGGTCAACGTTGGTGACGAAATCGAAATCGTCGGTATCCGTGACACCCAGACCACCACCTGTACCGGTGTGGAAATGTTCCGCAAACTGCTGGATCGCGGCGAAGCCGGCGATAACGTTGGTCTGCTGTTACGCGGTCTGAAACGTGAGCAGGTTGAGCGTGGCCAGGTCTGCTGTAAGCCGAAGAGCGTTAAACCGCACACCAAGTTCGAGTGTGAAGTGTATGTATTAAGTAAGGATGAGGGTGGTCGTCATACCCCGTTCTTTAACAACTATCGTCCGCAGTTCTATTTCCGTACCACCGATGTGACAGGCGCTTGTGACCTGCCGGAAGGTGTCGAAATGGTAATGCCGGGTGATAATGTCAAAATGACAGTGACCCTGATCAACCCGATTGCGATGGAAGAAGGCTTGCGCTTTGCGATTCGTGAGGGTGGCCGTACCGTAGGTGCGGGCGTGGTCGCTAAAATTATCGAGTAATCGAGCTGAATAATAAGCCCGGGTAACAGGCTGCAGTATTAAACTAGAGTAATAAATATGGCTAATCAACACATAAGAATCCGTTTAAAAGCATTCGATCATCACCTGATTGACAAATCAGCCAGTGAGATCGTTGAAACGGCGAAACGTACCGGCGCCCATGTGAAAGGGCCTATCCCGCTGCCAACGAAAAAAGAACGTTTTACTATTCTGATTTCACCGCATGTGAACAAGGACGCGCGTGACCAGTACGAAATACGCACGCATAAACGCATGCTGGATATTATCGATCCGACAGACAAGACCGTCGACGCTCTGATGAAGCTTGACCTGTCTGCGGGTGTTGATGTGCAAATTAAATTAAATTAGTACTATCACTTAGAAATAAAACTGTTTATAATAGCCGGCTTTGCTGCCTGGCTAATAACGAGACGAGCTGGCGAACACGCCACCGATGTCCTGTTATTAAAAGTTACGGCGCAAGGTACCAATTTATCGTAAGTCCCGGGTTGCAGAGTCAGCGGGGATACTGCGAAAACAGCAATCGAATAACTGGCATTGCCTGGTTCGATATAAAAATTTAATTCATTAATCGTGATTGAAAGGTTTCGATTAGATAGCTAGTCATCCGGATTTCCTGGGGACTGGTTTTTTAGTAAGCAGGATTCGACATGACAATTGGTGTTGTTGGTAAAAAAGCGGGTATGACACGCATATTCACTGAGGACGGCGGCTCTATCCCGGTCAGTGTTATTGAGATTACGTCTAATCGTATTTCGCAGATCAAAACCGAAGAAACAGACGGTTACCAGGCGATTCAGATAACGACCGGTTCCAGAAAAGCATCACGCGTGACCAAGCCGATGGCGGGTCATTTTGCAAAAGCAGGTGTTGAAGCGGGTCGTGGCCTGTGGGAGTTCCGTGTTAAGGCTGATGAAGTTGCTGAGCTGGTTGTTGGCGGCGAGATATCAATCGATATGTTCGAAGCTGGCCAGAAAGTAGACGTTACCGGACGCACTATTGGTAAAGGTTTTCAGGGCGGCATCAAGCGCCATCACTTTACCATGCAGGATGCGACTCATGGTAACTCGCTGTCGCATCGTTCCAATGGTTCGATCGGTATGTGTCAGACACCGGGTCGCGTGATCAAGGGTAAAAAGATGTCTGGTCATATGGGTAACGATCGCCGCACGATTCAGTCGCTCGAGCTGGTAAGAGTCGATGCGGAACGTGGCCTGTTGCTGATCAAGGGTTCAATCCCGGGTGCGAAAGGCAGCGATGTGATCATAAAGCCTGCGGTAAAAGCGAAGGCAAAAGTTTAATACTGGTACGGCCTGCGCCTGCACAGTAATAACAAGACGAATATTTAAGTTTGGTAAAAAGTTTAGTAGAGATTATATAAATGGATCTGCAACTACATAATAGTAAAGAGACAATCGCTGTATCAGATGCAGTGTTTGGACTTGAATACAAAGAGAGCCTGATTCATCAATTGGTGACTGCATACATGGCGGCTGCTCGTTCTGGAACAAAAGCTCAGAAGACCCGTTCAGAAGTCAGAGGCGGCGGTGCAAAACCATGGCGTCAGAAAGGTACGGGCCGTGCTCGTGCTGGCACCAGCCGTAGCCCGTTATGGCGTAGCGGTGGCACCACTTTTGCTGCTTCACCTCGTGATTTTACGCAGAAACTGAACAAGAAAATGTACAGAGTGGGTATTCGTTCTATCCTGTCTGAACTGAATCGTCAGCAGCGCCTGCTTGTTGTCGAAGATATTACAGTTGATGCACCCAAGACCAGACAGATGTCTGCAAAATTGAATGATCTTGGAGTCAGCAAAACGCTGATCATTACCGAGACTGGTGACGAGAAATTGTACCTGTCTGCACGTAATTTACCTTACGTTGAAATAACAGATGTTTCTGGCATGAACCCGGTAAATCTGATGCGTTATGATCACGTCGTCGTTACAGTCGGTGCGGTACGCGCCATCGAAGAGGCATTGTCATGAATCAGGAACGTATGTATCAGATATTGTTGTCGCCGCATGTTTCAGAGAAAGGCTCTTTATTGGCCGATGAACAGAATCAGCATGTCTTCAAAGTGTTGCCTGGCGCGACAAAATCAGAAGTCAAAGAAGCTGTAGAGAATGTGTTTAAGGTAAAAGTAGAAAAAGTGCGCATCATGAACGTCAAGGGTAAATCCAAACGCTTCGGTGGCCGCATGGGTAAACGTTCAGATCTGCGTAAAGCATACGTTACCTTAATCTCAGATAACGATATTGATTTCGCAGCTGCGAATTAATTTATAAGAACCGGGTTATAGCTTAGTCATGGCAATTGTAAAAACTAAACCAACATCACCTGGGCGCCGTTTCGTCGTCAAGGTTGTTAACAATGAATTACATAAAGGTGCGCCCGAGCGTTCGCTGACGGAAAGTAAAAATAAGTCTGGTGGTCGTAATAATACCGGTCGTATCAGTGTTCGTCACCAGGGTGGTGGTCACAAGCAGCGTTACCGCGTGATCGACTTTAAGCGCAGTAAAGATGGTATTCCGGCACGTGTAGAGCGTATCGAATATGACCCTAACCGCACCGCGAATATCGCACTGCTGGTTTATAAAGATGGCGTGAAGAGCTACATCATTTCACCCAAAGGAATGAAAGCTGGAGATGAACTTCAGTCTGGCGCCGATGCGCCGATCCGTGTTGGTAATGCAATGCCTATCGCTAACATACCTGTCGGTTCGCAGATCCACTGTATCGAAATGAAGCCGGGCAAAGGCGCGCAGATCGCACGCAGTGCCGGTACTGCCGCACAGTTACTCGCGCGTGATGGTATGTATGCCACATTACGTTTACGTTCTGGTGAGATGCGAAAGATTCATACCGACTGCCGCGCTACCATCGGTGAAGTGGGTAACTCAGAGCATTCATTGCGTTCGTTAGGTAAGGCAGGTGCTACGCGCTGGCGTGGTGTTCGTCCTACTGTCCGTGGTGTGGTTATGAACCCGGTAGATCATCCACATGGCGGTGGTGAGGGTCGTACTTCAGGTGGTCGCCACCCTGTGTCTCCATGGGGCATGCCGACAAAAGGTTACAGAACACGTAGCAACAAACGTACCGATGGCATGGTTTTACGCCGTCGCGCCAAGTAGTTTTGTATAAATAGTCAGAATATAGATTCGAGGAAAATTAAGTGCCACGTTCATTAAAAAAAGGTCCGTTTATCGATCATCACTTAATCGACAAAGTGAATAAAGCTGTTGAAACAAAGGATCGTAAGCCAATTAAAACCTGGTCACGTCGTTCAACAATTTTCCCGGAAATGGTCGGGTTGACCATTGCGGTACATAACGGCAAACAGCATGTACCAGTGTTAGTTAACGAAAATATGGTAGGTCACAAATTGGGAGAGTTTGCTTTAACTCGCAATTACAAAGGCCATGCTGCAAACAAAAAAGCTAAGTAGCTTTAGATTAAACAAGGGTAATCATTGTGGAAGTTATTGCAAAACATAGATACGCTCGGATTTCTGCTCAGAAAGTTCGTTTGATTGCTGATCAGATCCGTGGTCTGCCAGTAGACGCAGCTTTGAATGCATTGACATTCGGTGTAACTAAATCATCGGACCTGATGAAAAAAGTTCTTGAGTCTGCGATTGCTAATGCTGAGCACAATGAAGGTGCTGACATTGATGAGCTGCGAGTCTCAAAAGTATTCGTTGACGAAGGGCCAACAATGAAGCGTATTCGACCACGTGCGAAGGGTCGTGCTAACAGAATTTTAAAACGTACAAGCCATATAACGGTTTGCGTTTCTGACAGTTAATTACTGACTGTTAATCGGATAGTAAAAGAGAGATAGCAATGGGTCAAAAAGTACATCCAGTAGGTATTCGTCTAGGTATTTCAGCTGATTGGAATGCGAAATGGTATGCGTCGACAAAAGACTTTCCTGATCTTTTGAATGCAGACATAAAGGTACGTGAATATCTGCGCAAAAAACTGGCAAGTGCAAATGTCAGTCGTATACAGATCGAGCGCCCAACAGGGTCAGCCAACATCACGATACACACGGCTCGTCCAGGTGTTGTTATCGGTAAGAAAGGTGCTGATATCGAAGTATTACGTAAGGATGTTGCCGGTATTATCGGTTTGCATATCAATGCGGTCAAAGTGAATATCGAAGAGATCCGTAAACCGGAACTGGATGCGAAACTGGTTGCAGAGAGCATTGCGCAACAGCTTGAGCGTCGTGTCATGTTTAGACGTGCGATGAAACGTGCTATTCAGAATACTATGCGCATGGGTGCACAAGGCATAAAGATCAAGATCGGTGGTCGTTTGAACGGTGCGGAAATTGCACGCAGCGAACAGTATCACGAAGGACGTGTACCGTTGCACACCTTACGTGCAGATATCGATTACGGTACCCACGAAGCTTTAACAACCTATGGGATCCTGGGTATTAAAGTATGGATTTATAAAGGTGAAGTTTTTGATCTTTATAAAGATTTAGAATCAAAAGACGCAGCTAATGCAGGCGCTGGTATCGGTACTAAATAATAACCGCCGACGTCATAATTAGAGGATAGAAACGTGTTACAACCCAAGCGTACTAAATTTCGAAAAATGTTTAAAGGCAAGAACCGTGGTCTTGCCCAGGCTGGTAATAAAGTCAGCTTCGGCGAATTCGGTTTGAAAGCCACCGAACGCGGTCGTGTATCTGCCCGTCAAATCGAAGCAGCTCGTCGCGCCATGACACGTAAAGTAAAGCGTGGTGGAAAGATCTGGATTCGCGTATTTCCTGATGTGCCTATCTCAAGCAAGCCTTTAGAGGTTCGTATGGGTAAAGGTAAAGGAAACGTGGATTACTGGGTAGCTAAAGTGCAACCTGGCAGTGTTTTATATGAGATGGAAGGTGTGTCAGAAGAACTGGCGCGTGAAGCATTCCGTCTCGCAGCTACCAAGCTGCCAATCAAGACAACATTTGTAACTCGTGCGGTGATGTAATGGCTTCTGCTCAAGAATATAGAAAAATGTCTGAAAAAGACTTAACGGCTGAATTAGTAACTTTACGTCGTGAGCAATTCAATTTGCGTATGCAAATGGGCTCTGGTAATTCTCCAAAAATCCATCGTTTTAGTATTGTCCGTCACGACATTGCACGCATAAAAACGGTGTTGTCTGAAATGAGTCGTGCAAAACAGAAGGGTAATGCGTAATGACTAACACAGAAGTACAGGCGGCAGCTAAAAGAACACTGCAGGGTGTTGTCACCAGTAGTGCAGGTGACAAATCTGCAACGATTATGATTGAGCGCCGTATTAAGCATCCTCTTTACGGAAAGATTATTAAGCGTTCAACCAAGTTACATGTTCATGATGAAGCGAATGAATGTAACAAAGGCGACACCATCCTGATCGAGGAATGTCGTCCTATGTCCAAGACCAAGTCCTGGAAATTAGTAAAAATTGTTGAAAAAGCTTCTGAGCTATAACGGTTAGGTACAGGTAAGGTAAATACGCCATGATACAAATGCAAACAATTTTGAACTCTGCTGACAACAGCGGTGCGCGCAGCATGATGTGCATCAAGGTGTTAGGTGGTTCACATCGCCGTTATGCGTCAGTTGGTGACGTCATCAAGGTGAGCATCAAAGATGCGATCCCACGCGGTAAAGTAAAAAAAGGTGATGTCTATAACGCAGTAGTCGTGCGCACCAGAAAAGGCGTGCGTCGTGCTGATGGTTCGTCTATCCGCTTTGACAGTAATGCAGCCGTCATTCTGAACGCAAACTTGCAGCCAATTGGCACCCGCATATTTGGGCCTGTAACTCGTGAGCTGCGTAACGAAAAGTTCATGAAAATTGTCTCGCTTGCGCCAGAAGTGCTGTAGCTAGTTGAATAGATCAGGTAGAAGATAATGAAACGTATTAAAAAAGGTGACCAGGTCATCGTCATTACGGGTAAAGATAAGGGTCGTCAGGGAACTGTGTTAAAAGTTACTGATACCAGTGTTCTTGTTGAAGCCATCAATATGGCTAAAAAGCACACTAAACCAAACCCGATGGCTGGTGTTGAAGGTGGTATCGTAGAAAAGGCAATGCCGTTGGATATTTCAAACGTGATGTTGTTCAATCCGATGACCAATAAAGGCGACCGAGTTGGTTTTAAAATTCTGGAAGACGGACGTAAGGTGCGTTGTTTCAAGTCTAATGGCGAAGTCGTAGACGTTTAAGGTAAATAGTGATGTCAAGATTACAAGAGCATTATCGCAATACTATCGTTAAGAATCTGATGGCAACCGGTGCGTATAAAAACGTAATGGATGTGCCACGTATTACAAAAATCACTCTGAACATGGGTCTGGGTGAAGCGATTGGCGATAAAAAAGTTTTAGAAAACGCGATGGCTGATATGGAAAAGATAACCGGCCAGAAACCGGTTACTACATTGGCACGTAAATCGGTAGCGTCATTTAAGGTTCGTGACGGTTATCCGATCGGCTGTAAGGTGACATTGCGTCGTGAAAAGATGTATGAGTTCCTGGACCGCCTGATCAGTATCTCTGTGCCACGTATTCGTGATTTCCGTGGTCTGAATCCTAAATCCTTTGATGGCCGTGGTAACTACAACATGGGTGTTAAAGAGCAGATCATCTTCCCTGAAATCGAATACGAGAAGATTGATGTTATCCGCGGTATGGATATTTGTATTACGACTACAGCGAAAGACAACGATAGCGGTCTGGCACTGTTAAAAGAATTTCATTTCCCCTTCAAGGGCGAAAGCAAGCAAGGTAGTAAATAAGATATGGCAAAGAAATCAATGATTGCCCGCGAGAGTAAACGTACTCGTCTGGTAGAACAATACGTTGAGAAACGTGCAAAGTATAAAGCTGTCCTGATCGATCAGAATGCAAGTTTTGATGAAAAGATGGAAGCGCAGCGTCAGTTACAGACTTTGCCGAGAGATTCTAGCCGTGCACGTGGCCGTAATCGTTGCCGCATAACTGGTCGTCCTCATGGTGTGTACCGTAAGTTCGGTTTATGCAGAATAAAGTTACGTGAAGCCGCCATGCGTGGTGATATTCCCGGTCTTGTTAAGGCGAGTTGGTAGAGGTAATTCATTATGATGACAGATCCTATAGCAGATATGTTGACGCGCGTTCGCAATGCGCAGGCAGCATCGAAACATGACGTTACGATGCCGGCATCTAAATTAAAAATGGCGATTGCAAAAGTATTGCAGGATGAAGGTTACATCAGTGGTTTTGAAACTGATGGTGCGGCTAAGCCAACCCTGACCATTACCCTGAAATACTACGAAGGTCGCCCGGTTATAGACAATATTAAACGTGTAAGTCGTCCAGGTCTGCGTATATACAAGAACAAGGACGAATTACCAAAGATTTTAAATGGTTTGGGTATTGCTATCGTTTCCACCTCAGCAGGTGTGATGACGGATCGTGAAGCACGCGCTACGGGTCGTGGCGGTGAAATTATCTGTACTGTTTCTTAATTAACAGATTTATATAGAGTAAAACAATGTCTCGTATTGCAAAAAAACCTGTCGAACTGAAGTCTGGTGTAGAAGTAAGCATCAATGGTCAGTCAATTACAGCAAAAGGTAAAGAAGGCAACCTGTCGATGGAGCTACATGCGGCAGTCAGCGTAAAACAGGAAGATGGTGTGCTTAATTTTGCTCCTAATGATGGTTCAAAAGACAGCATGGCCATGACCGGTACCATGCGCTCACTGGTTGACAATATGATCAAGGGTGTTAGCGAAGGTTTTAGCAAAAAGCTGCAGTTAGTCGGAGTCGGCTACAGGGCGCAGGTGCAGGGTAATGTGCTTGATCTGTCCCTGGGTTTTTCACACCCGGTCAAATACGCAATACCGGCTGGTATTTCAATTGAAACACCGTCGCAGACTGAAATTAATGTAAAAGGCGCTGATAAACAGAAAGTTGGTCAGGTTTGTGCGGAGATCAGAGCGTACCGTCCACCAGAGCCATATAAAGGTAAGGGTGTGAGATATTCTGACGAGCATGTACTTCGTAAAGAAGCTAAGAAGAAATAACGGCTAGGTTATTAACATGATATCTAAAAAAATTAACAGAATACGTCGTGCGAAAAAAACACGCATAAAGATCAGCGAACGTGGTGCGTACCGTTTAAGTATTCATCGCACGCCGCGTCATATCTATGCCCAGGTTATCAGTCCAGACGGCAGTAAAGTAATCGCAGCTGCGTCAACTTTACAAAAAGACATCGCAAGTGATGCAAAGTATACAGGTAATGCTGATGCTGCATCACTGGTGGGTAAAGCAATTGCTGAAAAATCAAAATCTGCAGGTATTACTGCTGTTGCTTTTGATCGTTCAGGTTTCCGTTATCACGGTCGTGTTAAAGCTTTAGCTGACGCCGCACGTGAAGCTGGTTTGGAGTTTTAGGCTCTGAGTCTCGAACATAACGGTTTATTTAAAGATTAATCATAAAAGATTAAACATAGGGTTTAAGCATGGCACAAGCAGAAGTTTCAGCAAATAAAGACGATTTGATTGAAAAATTAGTTGCTGTTAATCGTGTAGCTAAAGTAGTTAAAGGTGGTCGCCAGTTTGGTTTCACTGCATTAACAGTTGTTGGTGATGGTAATGGCACGATCGGTTTTGGTTACGGTAAAGCAAAAGAAGTACCGCTGGCTATACAGAAAGCAATGGACAAAGCACGTAAAAACATGAAAGCCATACCGCTCAAAGGCGGCACACTGCAACATGCAGTGACTGGTATTCACGGCGCGGCTAATGTTTATATGCAACCTGCATCTGACGGTACCGGTATTATTGCTGGCGGTGCGATGCGTGCGGTATTCGAAGCAGTTGGCGTGAAGAATGTTCTGGCCAAAATCAATGGTACACGTAATCCGATAAACGTCGTGCGTGCAACCATCAATGGTCTTACAACCATGTCTTCTCCAGAATACATTGCTGCAAAACGCGGCAAAAAAATCGAAGAAATTTTAGGTTAACTAGATCCAGTTAAAAAGATTCAGGTATACAGAACATGGCTAGCAAAGAATTAAAAGTTACGCTGACAAAGAGCACGATTGGTCGCTTGAAATCACACAAGGCATGTGCACGTGGCCTAGGTTTGCTGCGTACAAATCACAGTGTTACTGTTCAGGATACTCCTGAGAATCGTGGCATGATCAATAAAATTTATTACATGGTCAACGTTGAGGAGGCTAAGTGATGTCTACAGGCACAATGCATTTAAATACGCTTCAACCTGCGCCAGGCAGCAAAAAGAACGCTAAACGTGTTGGCCGTGGAATAGGTTCTGGCCTCGGTAAAACCTGTGGTCGCGGCCACAAAGGTCAGAAATCACGTTCCGGCGGTTTTACTAAAGTCGGTTTCGAAGGCGGTCAGATGCCTTTGCAGCGTCGTCTGCCAAAAGTTGGTTTTAATTCACGTTCAGCAAAATTAAGCGCTGAAGTCCGTCTCGATGAACTGACAAAAATCGATTCAGACGTAATCGATCTGGCTGCTTTGATCAAAGCGAATGTGGTTCCAGCTTTCACCAACAAAGCGAAAGTTATTGCTTCCGGTGAAATCTCGAAAGCGGTCCAGTTGAAAGGTATTAAAGTAACTCCAGGTGCTCGTTCAGCAATCGAAGCTGCTGGCGGCAAAATAGAGGATGTTGCATAAAGGACGACTGTCCGGCGACAACACTTAATTTATGGCAGGCAATAATCTTTCGGAGTTAAAACAGCGTATCCTTTTTGTACTGGGCGCGCTGATTGTTTTTCGTATAGGTACTTTTATTCCTGTACCGGGCATTGATCCTACCGTGCTGTCAACGTTGTTTGATCAGCAAAAGGGCAGTATTTTAGGCGTTTTTAATATGTTCTCCGGTGGCGCACTGGGACGTATGTCTCTGTTTGCACTGGGTATCATGCCTTATATTTCGGCATCGATCATCATGCAGCTGCTGGCAGTGACAGTGCCTTCGCTGGAACAGCTTAAAAGAAGGTGAGCCAGGCCGTCGCAAGATCGCGATGTACACGCGTTACTTTACCCTGGTACTGGCAAGTTTCCAGTCAGTGGGTATTTCGGTGGCGTTACAGGGGCAGTCAGTTGGTGCTACAGCACTGGTGATGCATCCCGGCATTAGTTTTATATTTACTTCGGCCGTTACCCTGGTGACCGGCACCATGTTTTTGATGTGGCTGGGTGAGCAGGTTACGGAACGTGGGATTGGCAACGGTATTTCGATACTTATTTTCTCGGGTATTGTTGCCGGTTTGCCTAAAGCTGTAGGTGGCACTTTGGAACTGGTGAGGACAGGTGAGTTACATACCCTGGCCACGATATCCCTGTTCATTATAGCGGTTGCTGTTACTGCATTTGTTGTCTTCATCGAGAGAGGGCAGCGACGCATTACCGTTAATTATGCGAAGAAACAGCAGGGTCGTCGTCTGTATCAGGCGCAGAGCAGTCATCTGCCGCTGAAGCTGAATATGGCGGGTGTAATTCCACCTATTTTTGCTTCCAGCATTATCCTGTTTCCAGCGACAATGGCGAGCTGGACCGGACAGACTGAGGGTATGGAATGGTTGTCAGATATCGCCAGCAAGATATCTCCCGGACAGCCGATCTATATCATTTTATTTGCCATCGCGATTATATTTTTCAGCTTCTTTTACACCGCGTTGCAGTTCAATGCGCGTGACACGGCTGATAACCTGAAGCGCGGTGGTGCGTTTGTTCCTGGGATACGTCCCGGTGAGCAGACTGCGAAGTATATTGACAAGGTAATGACACGTCTGACATTTGTCGGTGCGCTCTATATAACAGCGGTGTGTCTGTTGCCAGAGTTTTTGATTTTGTACTGGAACGTTCCATTTTATTTCGGCGGCACGTCATTATTGATTATCGTTGTTGTAGTAATGGATTTTATGGCGCAGATACAGTCACATCTGATGTCGCACCAGTATGAAGGTATTATGAAAAAAGCCCATCTTGACGGTTACAAACGTTAAGCAGGCATTGTAGATAATAGAAATCGATTCAAGAATCGGATTAAAAGTAGCAGGGTTAAGAAAATGAAAGTACGTGCATCAGTTAAGAAAATGTGCCGCAACTGTAAGATCGTTAAACGTAGTGGTGTAGTAAGAGTAATCTGTACTGACCCTCGCCACAAACAGCGCCAGGGCTGATTCATAATTGATCAGTTTTGTAGTTGATTTGAACCCATATTATTAGTAAAATTGCGCGCTTTGTCGCGATTAGACGGAAACCAAAATGGCTCGTATTGCAGGTATAAACATCCCAACACATAAGCACACGGTAATTGGCTTAAGACACATTTACGGTATCGGCCAGACCCGTGCGCAGCAGATCTGTGCAGCAGCTGGTATTGCTGAAGATCTGAAAATCGGCGAACTCTCTGATGAGCAGCTGGAAACCTTACGTACCGAGGTCGGTAAGTACTCGGTCGAAGGTGATTTGCGCCGTGAAGTATCAATGAGTATCAAACGATTGATGGATCTCGGTTGTTACCGTGGTATCCGTCATCGTCGTGGTTTGCCGCTCCGTGGCCAGCGCACAAAGACAAACGCACGTACCCGTAAAGGTCCACGTCGACCTATTACGAGATAGTTAAACCAGATAACGACGCAATAACGTTGCTAGATAATTTAATATAGAGTATTCACATGGCGAAGCCTGAAGCAAAGAAAAAAGTAAAACGTACCGTGGTTGATGGTGTTGCACACGTATATGCAACATTCAATAACACCATTATTACCATTACCGACCGACAGGGTAACACCCTGGCGTGGGCTACATCAGGTGGTTCAGGTTTCCGCGGTTCTCGCAAGAGTACACCGTTTGCAGCACAGGTTGCCGCAGAACGCGCAGGCACGCGTGCAAAAGATTATGGTATGAAATCAGTTGAAGTTCTGGTACGCGGCCCAGGCCCTGGTCGTGAATCAGCTATTCGTTCACTGAACAATATTGGCTTTAAAATCACCAATATTTCTGATGTAACACCTATTCCTCATAATGGTTGCCGTCCTCCAAAAAGACGTCGCGTATAGATATATCTGAGAAAATTATATGGCTAAATATATTGGACCAAAATGTAAACTCAGTCGTCGTGAAGGTGTCGATTTAGAACTTAAATCTTCATTACGTCCACTGGATAGTAAATGTAAACTGGATCAGGTTCCAGGACAGCACGGTGCTCGACGCACACGTCTGTCAGATTACGCATTGCAGTTACGTGAAAAACAGAAAGTACGTCGTATCTACGGAATCCTCGAAAAACAGTTCCGTAACTACTACAAAGAAGCAGCTCGAATCAAAGGTTCAACCGGTGAGATCCTGTTACAGCTTTTAGAGCGTCGCCTCGATAACGTGGTATACCGAGCCGGTTTCGGAGCGACCCGCGCAGAAGCACGACAGATCGTTAACCACAAGTCAGTGATGGTGAACAACCAGGTCGTAAACATTCCTTCTTACCAGGTGAATGCAAACGATGTGATTTCGATCCGTGAAAAATCTAAGAAACAGACACGTATTGCCGATTCAATGAACCTGGCAAAACAGAGTGGCATCGTTGACTGGATTTCTGTAGACGAATCAAAACTCGAAGCTGTGTATAAAAACGTTCCTGAGCGTGCTGATCTGTCAGCAGAAATCAACGAACAGTTAATCGTCGAACTTTATTCTAAGTAGTAGTGGAGCACATAACATATGTCAGCGACTGATGAACTTCTTACACCGCGTACTATTAACGTACAGTCTTTCGGTGATACACATGCAAAAGTTGCTCTTGAGCCGCTGGAGCGTGGTTTTGGGCACACTCTAGGTAATGCTCTGCGTAGAATCCTGTTATCTTCTATCGAAGGCAGCGCGATTATCGAAGCACAGATCGAAGGTGTCGTACATGAGTACAGCACCATCGAAGGCGTACAGGAAGACGTTCTCGAAATTCTGCTGAACCTGAAAGGCGTGGCATTGATCATGCACACTAGCGAAGAGCAGACGATCACCATCAGTAAAACCGGTAAAGGCGTGGTTACAGCCGGTGATATCGAAACGGGCCATAATGTTGAAATCATGAACCCTGATCACGTCATCGCCAATGTTAACAGTGATGGTAAATTGAATATCACCATGAAAGTGGCAAAAGGCCGCGGTTATCAGCCTGCCAATGCCCGTACTGTCGATGCTGAGTCAGCTACTATCGGTACGCTGCAGCTTGATGCATCATTCAGTCCTATCCGTCGCGTTTCTTACAATGTTGAGAACGCACGTGTGGCACAGAGTACTAACCTGGATAAACTGATCATTGATCTACAGACCAATGGTACCGTTGATCCGGAAGAAGCGATCCGTACTGCGGCAACGATTCTACAGGCCCAGCTTTCGTCGTTCGTTAACCTGCAAAGCATGGAAGATGTTGTTGCTGTCGATGAGGAAGCCGATATCGATCCGATCCTGTTGCGTCCTGTCGACGAGCTGGAACTGACCGTACGTTCTGCCAACTGTCTGAAAGCTGAAAATATCTATTATATCGGTGACCTGATTCAACGTACTGAAGTTGAACTGCTGAGAACGCCAAACCTGGGTAAGAAGTCTTTGACTGAGATCAAGGATGTACTGGCTTCACATGGCCTTTCCCTGGGTATCCAGTTGGACAACTGGCCACCTGCTTCAATCCGTGAAAAAGAAGAAGCACTTTAAATAGACAATACAACCATAATAGAACTGGTTAAATATAAAGGTTATACATCATGCGTCATCGTAAATCAGGCCGCCAACTTAATCGTAACAGTAGTCATCGTAAAGCGATGTTCAGTAATATGACTAATTCACTGTTAGATCATGAGATTATCAAGACAACGTTGCCTAAAGCGAAAGAATTACGCCGTTTTGCTGAACCGCTCATTACTTTAGCGAAAGAAGATTCAGTTGCTAACCGCCGATCTGCATTTGCAAGTCTGCGTGACAAAAAGATGGTCGGTAAACTGTTCAACGAACTGGCTCCTCGCTATAAAGAACGTCCAGGTGGTTATACTCGCATCATGAAATGCGGATTCCGTTCGGGCGATGCTGCTCCTATGGCGTATATCGAACTGGTCGACCGTCCTGCCGATGCAGTTGAAGTTGCTGAGTAAGACAAAGCGAT
>Ga0316593_10000027_pt1 | contig 15426 bp, 28 predicted proteins | sample S5NA_3_FD_204564 | JGI IMG/M metagenome (GOLD analysis project Ga0316593, IMG submission 204564) | Metatranscriptome of rhizosphere microbial communities from salt marsh grasses in Alabama, United States - S5-7_160517rA (Metagenome... | ecosystem: Host-associated > Plants > Roots > Rhizosphere ... | reverse complement strand
GACAACGTGAAGATGACGGTGAAGCTGATTGCACCGATCGCGATGGAAGAGGGCCTGCGTTTTGCGATTCGCGAGGGTGGTCGTACCGTCGGCGCCGGTGTGGTATCCAAGATTATCGAGTAATAGATAATGGCAAACCAGAGAATACGTATCCGTCTCAAGGCATTCGATCATCGTCTGATCGATCAGTCGGCCAGGGAAATCGTGGAAACCGCCAAGCGCACTGGCGCCCTGGTACGTGGACCGATCCCGATGCCGACCAAAAAAGAGCGATTCACCGTGTTGATCTCTCCGCATGTCAACAAGGATGCGCGGGATCAGTATGAGATCCGCACCCACAAGCGTCTGCTGGATATTGTCGAACCAACCGACAAGACCGTGGATGCATTGATGAAGCTCGATTTGGCCGCCGGCGTCGACGTGCAGATCAAACTGAACTGAGGTTAAGAAAGATGGCTATTGGACTAGTCGGGCGTAAAGCTGGCATGACGCGGGTATTCACCGAGACTGGTGCTTCGATACCCGTGACCGTCATAGAAGTGGAGCCGAACAAGGTCGCTCAGCTCAAGACGTTGGAGACTGATGGCTATAAGGCCGTGCAGGTGACTACCGGTGGACGCAAGGCCTCGAAGGTGAACAAGCCCATGGCAGGTCACTACGCCAAGGTCGGGGTCGAGGCAGGCCGGGGTCTTTGGGAGTTCCGGCTCGACGATGGTGAAGGTGAAGAACTGCAGGAGGGCAGCGAGATCAAGGTCGACCTGTTCGCAAGCGGGCAGATCGTGGACGTACGCGGCAATACCCAGGGTAAGGGTTACCAGGGTACGGTCAAACGCCATAATTTTCGTACCCAGGACATGACCCACGGTAATTCCATATCCCATCGTGCCCCAGGTTCTATTGGTCAGTGCCAAACCCCTGGGCGGGTGTTCAAGGGCAAGAAGATGTCCGGTCACATGGGGGCTGCACAGCGAAGCCAGCAGAACCTCGAAGTCGTCCGGGTCGACGTGGAGAGAAACCTGCTGCTGGTCAAAGGGGCGGTACCGGGATCCAAGGGCGGTGACGTGATCGTGACGCCTGCGATCAAGATGAAGAATAAAGGGTGATACTGATGGATCTGAATGTTCAATCGAGCAGCGGCGGCAGCCAGACGTTGCAGGTCGCGGACACTGTATTCGGTGCCGAGCTGAAGGAAGGTCTTATCCACCAGGTGGTTACGGCGCACATGGCAGCAGCACGCGCGGGTACCAAGGCGCAGAAAAATCGTTCCGCAGTACGAGGTGGCGGCGCCAAACCCTGGCGGCAGAAGGGTACAGGTCGTGCCCGTTCCGGTACCAGTCGCAGTCCGATCTGGCGTAGTGGTGGCGTAAACTTCGCGGCTGCGCCGAGAAATTACACGCAAAAGGTCAATCGCAAGATGTATCGGGGAGCGGTCCGCTCGATTCTCTCTGAATTGCTGCGCCAGGAGCGCCTGGTCGTCATGGATGATTTCAATGTGACGGCCCCGAAGACCAAGGAACTGGTGGCAAAGTTAAATGAGCTGAATCTCAAGGATGTCTTGCTGATCAAGGTCGATCCCGATGAGAACCTCTACCTGGCGGCGCGTAATCTCTATGGTGTCGACGTCCGTGATGTGGCAGAGATAGATCCGGTCAGCCTGATTGCCTACGAAAAGGTACTGATGACCGAATCAGCCATCAAGAAGATCGAGGAGCAGCTGGCATGAACAATGAGAGATTGATGAAGGTCCTGCTGAGTCCTCTGGTATCGGAGAAAAGCACTATCGTGGCTGACGCCAATGGGCAATATACCTTCCGCGTCAAGACCGATGCCAGCAAACGTGAGATTGCCCGCGCGGTTGAGAAACTGTTCGATGTTGAGGTCGAGCGGGTGCAGGTAGTCAATGTAAAGGGTAAGCATAAACGCTTCGGGGCAATCCTCGGGCGCCGTTCCGATTGGAAAAAGGCCTATGTTCGCCTGAAAGCTGGGAATGAAATCGATTTCTCAGCCGGTACCTGAAACCAGATTACGGGATAGATAGAATGGCTGTCGTAAAAAGCAAACCGACTTCTCCTGGTCGCCGCTTCGTGGTCAGCGTGGTCAACAACGATCTTCACAAAGGTGAGCCGTACAGACCACTGATCGCAAAGAAGGCCAAGACCGGTGGACGCAACAACCATGGTCGGATCACCACCCGTCACCGTGGTGGGGGACACAAGCAACGTTATAGGATCATCGACTTCAAACGGAACAAAGAAGGTGTTCCGGCTGTGGTCGAACGCTTGGAGTATGATCCGAACAGGACCGCACATATCGCATTGATTCGTTATGCAGATGGCGAGCGTCGCTATATGATAGCGCCGAACAAGCTGGCGGTCGGTGATACAGTGCAGTCAGGTACAGATGCACCGATCAAGGTGGGTAATTGCCTGCCGTTGCGCCTGATTCCGTTGGGTTCGGTTCTGCATTGCATCGAAATGAAACCGGGCAAGGGGGCGCAGATCGCCCGCTCGGCGGGTGCTTCCGTGCAGCTGGTCGCACGTGAAGCCGATACCGCCACGTTACGCCTGCGTTCCGGTGAGATGCGCAAGGTGATGGCAGATTGTCGCGCTGTGATTGGCGAGGTCTCTAATTCGGAACACAATCTGCGCTCTCTGGGCAAGGCCGGTGCCAAACGCTGGAAAGGTGTGCGCCCGACCGTGAGGGGTGTGGCGATGAACCCGGTCGATCACCCGCATGGTGGTGGTGAGGGTCGCACCTCTGGTGGTCGCCATCCGGTGTCTCCCTGGGGTGTGCCTACCAAGGGTTATAAAACCCGAACCAATAAGCGTACCAACAAAATGATCGTACGCCGTCGAAACAGCAAGTAACTTTAGGGGTTATTGTCGTGCCACGTTCAATTAGGAAAGGCCCTTTCGTAGACCATCATCTTGCCAAAAAGGTGGATGAGGCCGTAGCGCAGAACAACAAAAGACCGATCAAAACCTGGTCTCGCAGGTCGATGATCCTGCCGGAAATGATCGGCTTGACCATCGCCGTGCACAATGGCCGTCAGCATGTTCCTGTACTGGTTTCGGAAAACATGGTTGGACACAAACTGGGCGAATTTGCCTTGACCCGTACCTATCGTGGTCATGCAGCCGACAGAAAGTCCAAGTAGAGGTTTTTGATGCAGACAACAGCGAAATTGAGACACGCCCGCATCTCGGCCCAGAAAGGGCGACTGGTTGCAGACCAGATCCGTGGTCTACCGGTCGAACAGGCCCTGGATGTGTTGGCTTTCAGTAAGAAAAAAGGTGCCATTCTGGTCAAGAAGGTGCTCGAATCCGCCATCGCCAATGCCGAGCACAACGAGGGGGCTGATGTCGATGAACTCAAGGTGGCGGCTGTGAGTGTGGATGAGGGACCGACCATGAAGCGTATACGCGCCCGGGCTAAAGGGCGGGCATCCAGAATTCTCAAGCGGACCAGTCATATAAACGTGACTGTCGCAGACTCGTAACAGGCAAGAGAGACCGATATGGGGCAAAAAGTACATCCAACAGGAATTCGGCTTGGGATCGTCAAAGACTGGACATCCAAATGGTATGCGGATTCCAAGCATTACGCGAATTTTCTCAACAGTGATCTGGAAGTTCGTGATTACCTGAAGAAGCGTCTCTCTCAGGCGTCGGTCAGTCGGATTCAGATCGACCGGCCTGCTAACAATGCACACATAACCGTACACACCGCCCGGCCCGGTCTGGTCATCGGTAAAAAGGGTGAGGATATCGATGCCTTGCGCGGTGAGGTCTCCAGGATGATGGGTGTACCTGTCCATATGAGCATCGAGGAGATACGCAAACCCGAATTGGATGCTCAATTGGTGGCGGAAGGCATCGCCCAGCAATTGGAGCGCCGCGTGATGTTCCGGCGGGCCATGAAGCGCTCTGTACAGAACGCGATGCGCTTGGGGGCGGAAGGCATCAAGGTCAACATTGCGGGCCGTCTGAATGGGGCTGAGATTGCCCGTTCCGAATGGTATCGGGAAGGACGGGTACCCCTGCATACCCTGCGTGCGGATATCGATTATGGATTTGCAGAAGCCGCCACTACTTACGGCGTCATTGGGGTGAAGGTCTGGATCTTCAAGGGTGAAGTCTTTAGTGATGCGGAAGAGGCGACGGCAGAGACCAAGCCGAAGGGCGCCGCCAAGAGGTCATAAGAGATGTTACAACCAAAACGTACCAAATTTCGTAAACAGCATAAGGGACGCAATCGAGGTCTGGCGATCAGCGGTAGCACCGTCTCTTTTGGCGATTTCGGTTTGAAGTCGACAGGCAGGGGGCGTCTCACCGCCAGACAGATCGAGGCTGCGCGTCGCACGATCACGCGTCATATCAAACGTGGCGGTAAACTGTGGATCCGCGTGTTTCCGGATAAACCGGTTTCCAAGAAGCCGTTGGAAGTACGTATGGGTAAAGGTAAAGGTAATGTGGAATATTGGGTCGCCCAGATACAGCCAGGCCGGATGCTTTACGAGATAGAGGGTATTTCCGAAGAACTGGCCCGTGAGGCATTCGCTCTGGCGTCTGCGAAACTGCCAATTTCAACAACCTTCGTCAAGCGGACGGTGATGTGATGAAAGCGAGTGAATTACGGGAAAAGACTTCCCTTGAGTTGTCGAGTAATCTCGAAGAATTGTTGAAAGAACAGTTCAACCTGCGGATGCAAAAAGGGACAGGGCAGCTCAGTCGCCCTTCCCGCATGAAGGAGGTTCGGCGAGAGATTGCACGGATCAAAACTGTGATGAACGAACAAAAGTCGAGTAACGCATCATGAACGAACAACAAGCCAGCAATCGCACATTGATAGGCGAGGTTGTGAGCAATGCTATGGATAAAACCATAACGGTCGTTGCAGAACGTAGGGTGAAGCACCCCGTTTATGGTAAGTACATGCGGAGATCAACCAAGGTGCATGTACATGATGAGGCTAATGAGTGTAACACGGGCGATACCGTGATGGTGGAGCAGTGCCGCCCTCTTTCCAAAACCAAAACCTGGCGGTTGGTGAAAATTTTGGAACGTGCTAGCTGAGTCTTAGCGATCCTGAGAACAGATAATCAATTCAATTTAGGACATAACCATGATTCAGATGCAGACAAACCTGAATGTGGCCGACAACAGCGGTGCTAGGCGCGTCCAGTGTATCAAGGTGCTTGGCGGATCGCATCGGCGGTATGCAGGTATCGGTGACATCATCAAAGTCAGTGTCAAAGATGCTATACCGCGCGGTAAGGTGAAAAAAGGTGACGTTTACAATGCTGTGGTCGTGCGCACCAAGAAGGGTGTAAGAAGGCCGGACGGCTCACTCATCCGCTTCGATACCAATGCCGCGGTGCTGCTGAACAATCAGCATCAACCCATCGGTACGCGTATCTTCGGCCCGGTCACCCGTGAATTGCGCAGCGAAAAATTTATGAAGATCATTTCGCTTGCGCCTGAGGTTCTGTGAAGGAGTGCGTGATGGCTAGCAAGATCAAGAAAGGTGATGAGGTCATTGTCCTAACCGGTAAGGATAAGGATAAGCGTGGTACCGTAATCAGGATGGTGGGCAGTGACCGTGTCGTTGTCGAAAACATCAACATGGCGAAAAAGCACGCGAAACCCAATCCTAACAAGGGTGATCCAGGCGGTATCCTCAACAAAGAGATGTCGATCCATATTTCGAACGTCGCTCTGTACAACCCTGTCACCGGCAAGGGTGATCGGGTGGGCTTCAAGATACTCGGAGATGGAAGGAAGGTACGTGTTTTCAAGTCCAACGACGAAGTCGTGGATATCTGAGGCGTGATCGGTAATGTCTAGATTACAGCAATATTACAAAGAGACTGTGGTTAAGGAGTTGATGGATAAATTCCAGTTCCAAAGTGTGATGCAGGTACCGAGAATCACCAAAATAACCCTGAATATGGGGGTTGGTGAGGCGATCGGTGATAAGAAGGTCCTCGAGTTCGCTGCTGGCGATATGGAAAAGATCGCGGGTCAGAAACCGGTGATCACCCGTGCGCGGAAATCCATCGCTGGCTTCAAGATCAGGGAAGGCTGGCCCATCGGTTGTAAAGTCACGCTGCGTAAAGAGAAAATGTATGAGTTTCTCGATCGTTTGATTAATGTGGCGATCCCGCGAATTCGAGACTTTCGTGGCTTGAACGGCAGGTCCTTCGACGGTCGCGGAAATTACAGTATGGGTGTGACTGAACAGATCATCTTCCCTGAGATCGACTATGACAAGGTCGATGCCTTACGTGGCCTGGATATCACCATTACCACAACGGCACAGACCGATGACGAAGGTCGGGCACTGCTGGAAGCATTCAAGTTTCCATTCAAGAACTGAGTTTGTGATATGGCAAAGAAAAGTATGATTGCGCGCGAGAAGAAGCGCACACAGATCGTGAAAAAAAGCAACGCAAAACGTGATGCGTTGAAGGCGATCATCAAAAATCCCAACAGCACCATGGAGGCGATCGAAGCAGCAGCCTTACAGCTTCAGAAACTGCCAAGGGACGCCAGTCCGACCCGTCAGCATAATCGCTGCCGGATCACCGGGCGACCGCATGGTTACTATCGGAAGTTCGGTCTGTGTCGTAACAAACTGCGTGAAGCGGCCATGCGGGGAGATATTCCTGGACTTGTCAAGGCAAGTTGGTAGAATCAGGGGTTTTTCACCGGAATAATTCCGAAAATTTCATTCGGGTATCGCGTCTCAAAGACGGACTGACCCTAGGAGCTCATCATATGAGTATGTCAGATCCTATTGCGGATATGTTGACGCGTATCCGGAATGGCCAGGCGGCAAACAAAACAAGTGTCGAGCTGCCCTCTTCCAAACAAAAATTGGCGATTGCCAATCTTCTCAAAGACGAAGGTTTTATCAAGGAAGTCTCTGTCAGAAGCGACGGTGTGATGCCGATTCTGATGGTTGAGCTGAAATATTTCCAAGGCGAACCGGTAATCGAACAGATCAAACGTGTCAGCCGTCCCGGTCTGCGGGTTTACAAGGGATGTAAGGACCTGCCTAAGGTTCGCGGCGGTTTGGGCATCGCAATCATTTCCACCTCCAAGGGCATGATGACCGACCGTGCAGCTCGAGCAGCTGGTGAAGGCGGTGAAGTCATCGCGTTCGTGGCGTAAGGGAGGGTATGCAATGTCTAGAGTAGCAAAAAGCGCGATCAATGTGCCGAAGGGGGTGGATATCCAACTCGCAGGCCAGGGTATGACTGTCAAAGGTGCGAAAGGGGTAATGAGCCTGGAGCTTCACGAGAAGGTCTCGGTTGAGCAAAAGGATGGCGTGCTCAACGTCTCGCCTAAGGCCGTAGACAAGGATTCATGGGCAATGGCAGGCACCATGCGGGCCCTGATCAACAATATGGTCTCGGGCGTCAGTCAAGGCTTCGATCGGAAACTGGAGCTGGTTGGTGTCGGTTACCGGGCGCAGGCAAAGGGCAAGGTGTTGAGTCTGAGTCTGGGGTTTTCGCATCCGGTTGAGTATGCAGTACCTGATGGTATCGAGATCACCACACCCACACCGACTGAAATTATTGTCAGTGGTTGCGACAAGCAGAAAGTAGGTCAAACGGCGGCGGAGATTAGGGCCTATCGTCCACCTGAGCCGTACAAAGGCAAGGGGGTACGCTATGCAGATGAGCATGTCGTACGTAAAGAGGCCAAGAAGAAATAGGGTTGAACGATGGATAAGAAACAAGCTCGTTTACGTCGCGGCAAGCGTGCACGCGCGAAGATCCGCGAATTGGGTGCGAATCGTCTGACCATCCATAGAAGCTCACAGCATATCTATGCCCAGATCATAGCCCCTGATGGAGAACATGTGCTGGCCAGTGCATCGACACTTGATAAGGCGGTCAAGGAACAGATCAGCGGAGCCACCAGCAATATCGCTGCGGCCACCGTGGTCGGCAAAACGATAGCTGAGAGGGCCAAACAGGCCGGTATCGAACGGGTCGCATTCGATCGTTCGGGCTTTCGCTACCATGGCCGGGTGAAGGCATTGGCTGAAGCGGCTAGAGAAGTTGGACTCCAATTTTAAGGTTCGGGATTATGTCAAATTTTAATGCAAAGCCTGAAGGCGACGAACTGCTCGAAAAACTGATCAATGTCAATCGGGTAGCAAAGGTCGTCAAGGGTGGACGTCAATTCGGCTTTTCAGCGCTGACGGTAGTCGGTGACGGCAAGGGACGGATCGGCTTCGGTACCGGCAAGGCAAAGGAGGTCCCGGTGGCGATTCAGAAGGCCATGGAGAATGCCAGAAAAAACATGGTTGAAGTCAAGTTGAGTGGTTCGACCCTGCAGTATCCGTTAGTGGGCAGGCATGGCGCGGCCAGCGTCTATATGCAACCGGCATCAGAAGGTACAGGGATCATCGCAGGTGGTGCGATGCGGGCAGTGTTCGAGGTGGTTGGAGTGCACAACGTGCTGGCCAAATGTATCGGCACCAACAATCCTGTCAACGTGGTGCGCGCAACGGTCAATGGTCTCAAATACATGACGGACGCGGAAGAGGTTGCAGCCAAGCGTGGCAAGAGCAAAGAAGAAATTCTGGGGTAGACGATGTCTGACAAGAAAATGATGAAGGTTACCCTGGTGCGTAGCATAAATGGTCGGCTGGCAAGCCATAAGGCGTGTGTACGCGGCTTGGGTTTACGCCGTATGCACCAGACCGTCGAGGTGGAAGATACGGCCGCCACACGTGGTATGCTCGCTAAGGTTTCGTACATGGTGAAGGAAGTGGAGGCAGAAAATGCGTCTTAATTCTATTCAACCCGCGGCAGGCGCAAAACGAGAAAGGAAGCGTGTCGGTAGAGGTATCGGCAGCGGTCTGGGTAAGACCTGCGGACGCGGCCACAAGGGGCAAAAATCCCGTACAGGTGGCTATCACAAGGTAGGGTTCGAAGGCGGTCAGATGCCGCTGCAACGGAGGCTGCCCAAAATCGGCTTTTGCTCTATCGTAGGACGTTACACTTCAGAGATCAGACTCGATGAACTGCAGAAGCTCGACGCTGAAGTGATCGATCTTGACGTGTTGAAAAAGGCAGGTCTGATCAATAAGTCGATTAGGCATGTCAAGGTCATCTTGTCAGGTAACCTTGAACGCGCTGTTACTTTACGGGGTCTTGGTGTAACCAAAGGTGCACGCTCGGTGATTGTATCGGCTGGCGGCAAGATAGAGGAATAAATGGCCAAAGATTCCGCAATGATGAATGCGCTGGGCGGGATGGGTCGCCTGACGGAACTGCGACAAAGGCTGCTGTTTGTGGCGGGTGCCTTGTTGGTTTTTCGTATCGGTACCTTCATCCCGGTTCCCGGTGTTAACCCGGTAGCTCTGGCTGCGTTGCTCGAGCAGGCTCAGGGTTCGATTCTCGACATGTTCAATATGTTCTCAGGTGGAGCATTGAAACGTGCGAGTCTGTTCGCCTTGGGTATTATGCCGTATATCTCCGCCTCTATTATCATGCAGTTGATGAGTGCGGTGATCCCGACCTTGGAGCAGCTCAAGAAAGAGGGGGAATCGGGGCGTCGCAAAATCACCCAGTACACAAGATACGGCACGGTGGTATTGGCTACCTTTCAAGCAACTGGTATCTCGATTGCGCTGCAAAGTCAGAGCATGGGAGGTGAATCGGTTGTCATTCATCAAGGCATAGGTTTCATCGTGACGGCAACAGTGTCATTGGTCACCGGGACGATGTTTTTGATGTGGCTCGGTGAGCAGATCACGGAACGAGGGATAGGCAATGGAATATCACTGATTATTTTCGCCGGTATTGTTGCTGGTTTGCCAGCTGCCATTGGCGGTACCTTGGATCTTGCCCGTACCGGTGAGATGAATGTACTGACCATCCTGTTTCTGTTCGTCCTGGCGGTGGCCGTAACCGGCTTTGTGGTGTTCGTCGAACGTGGTCAACGTAGAATCACCGTCAACTATGCCAAACGTCAGCAAGGCAGACGGGTGTTGGCTGCACAGAGTACTCATCTGCCGCTGAAGCTGAATATGGCCGGCGTTATACCCCCGATTTTCGCCTCAAGTATCATCCTGTTCCCGGCAACCCTCGGTCAATGGTTCGGTAACACCGAAAACACACGCTGGATACAGGATATATTTTCGAAATTGTCGCCTGGTGAGCCTGTCTATGTGATGCTATATGCTTCGGCGATCATCTTTTTCTGTTTCTTCTATACGGCATTGGTGTTCAATGCCAGAGAGACGGCAGATAATCTCAAACGCTCCGGGGCCTTTATTCCTGGAATTCGCCCCGGTGAACAGACAGCGAAGTATATCGACGGGGTTATGTCCCGTTTGACCCTGGGCGGCGCAATCTACATCACCGCAGTCTGCTTGTTGCCTGAATTTCTGATAGTAGGTTGGCACGTGCCTTTTTATTTCGGTGGTACGTCCTTGCTCATCATCGTCGTAGTGGTAATGGATTTCATGGCGCAAGTCCAAGCACATCTCATGTCGCATCAATACGAAGGGTTGATGAAGAAGGCGAATTTGAGAGGTAGCGGTACAAGTCCCGGCCTCGTACGCTGAACCAATATTAGATCGATTGTTAGAGTAAGTGGAGCTGAACCATGAAAGTTCGTGCATCGGTGAAGAAAATCTGCCGCAATTGTAAAATCATACGCAGAAATGGTGTCGTCAGAGTGATCTGTAAAGAGGGTCGCCACAAACAACGCCAGGGTTAACATCAAGTTAACAGAATTTGCGTAACTGAAATTTAAAGGTTATCATTGCCCGTTTCCGCCCGCTGAAAGGTCGAAAGGGTCGATAGGAGAGAATTGAGATGGCTCGTATAGCTGGAGTCAACATCCCGGATCGAAAGCACGCACTGATCGCGCTGACATCGATCTATGGTATCGGTCGTTACCGAGCTGCCGACATCTGTAAAGAAACCGGTATCGAACCACATAAAAAGATCCTTGAGCTTAGCGAAGAGCAGGTTGATACGATTCGCGCGGCCGTGGCCAAGTATACCGTAGAAGGTGATCTCAGACGGGAAGTTTCCATGAACATCAAGCGTTTGATGGATCTGGGTTGCAATCGGGGTATCCGGCATCGCCGTGGCCTGCCGTTACGCGGTCAGAGAACGCGTACCAATGCCAGGACCCGTAAGGGCCCGCGCCGCCCGATCAAACGCTAAACGTGATTTGAGATATCGTTTTTGTAGGAACAGATAATGGCAAAACCGAGTAGCCGTACCAAGAAAAAGGTCAAGAAGAGTGTCAGTGATGGAGTGGCGCATATTCATGCCTCCTTCAACAACACCATCATAACCATTTCAGACCGTCAGGGTAACGCACTGGCCTGGGCGACTGCGGGTGGGTCGGGTTTTCGTGGTTCTCGCAAAAGCACGCCCTTTGCAGCGCAGGTGGCGGCGGACCGTGTCGGTCAGATGGTTAAGGAATACGGTGTCAAGAACCTGGATGTGAACGTCAAAGGTCCCGGACCCGGTAGAGAATCCGCGGTACGTGCCTTGAACAATGCTGGTTTCAAGATCACCAGTATCTCGGATGTGACACCTATACCCCATAATGGCTGCCGGCCACCCAAAAAACGCCGCGTTTGAATATCTGGAGTTGAAATATGGCAAGGTACATCGGCCCTAAATGTAAGTTAAGCCGTCGCGAAGGAAGTGATCTTTTCCTGAAGAGTCGCGTCCGCTCGTTGGACTCCAAGTGCAACATGGAAAAGGTGCCGGGCCAGATGGGCGACAGACGCCGCAGGGTGTCGGACTATGGGCTGCAGCTTCGTGAAAAACAGAAGGTCCGCAGAATCTATGGTGTTATGGAGAAGCAATTCCGTAACTACTATAAGAAAGCTGCGCAAGTGAAGGGTGCTACTGGTGAAAACCTGTTGCAATTGCTCGAGAGCAGGCTGGACAACGTGGTCTACCGAATGGGTTTCGGTTCAACCCGGGCCGAAGCGCGGCAACTGGTCAGCCATAAGGCGATCGCAGTCAATGGCAAGGCGGTCAATATCCCTTCCTATCAAGTGACGGCGGATGATGAAATCTCAATTCGCGAGAAGGCGAAAAAGCAGGTTCGCATCCAGGGCGCATTGGCGCTGGCGGAACAGTATGGCTTTGTGGATTGGGTTGAAGTCGACACCAAAGCCATGAAAGGAAGCTTTAAACGTATACCTGATCGGGTGGATCTCTCCGCTGAGATCAACGAACAACTGGTCGTAGAGTTGTATTCGAAGTAAAGCCTGATCAAGAGGAAAATTCATGACAGAGAATGTTATGGAATTCTTGAAACCGCGTATTGTCAATATACAGCCGGTTTCAGAAACAAGGGCAAAAGTCACATTGGAACCTCTGGAAAGAGGTTTCGGACACACCTTGGGCAATGCACTGAGACGGATTCTTCTTTCATCCATGCCTGGGAGCGCGATCACTGAGGTCGAGATCGCTAATGTCCTGCATGAATACACCACGATTGAGGGTGTACAGGAAGACGTTCTGGAGATTTTGTTGAATCTCAAGCAGGTTGCCATCAGTCTGCACAGTCGAGACGAGGCTGTTCTAAAGCTGCAAAAGAAAGGGCCAGGGCCGGTAGTTGCCGGTGACATCGCCTTGGATCACGATGTCGAAATCGCCAATCCAGAGCATGTCATCGCAACATTAACGAAATCCGGCGAGGTCAACATGATACTTAACGTGCGTCGTGGCAGGGGTTATCAACCCGCCGCGACCCGTGAGAGTTCTGCAGGGGACGATCGGCCGATCGGCATGCTGCAGGTCGATGCGTCATTCAGTCCGATACGGAATGTTTCGTACACGGTGGAGGCGGCGCGTGTCGAGCAGAGGACCAATCTGGATCGTTTGGTTATCGAATTGGAAACCAACGGCACGATCGATCCCGAAGAGGCGATCCGGCGATCGGCAAGCATCTTGAGGGATCAGCTGTCCGTATTTGTGGACCTGGAAGCCGAGGCCGCAGTCTCCGTGGCAGAGCCTGAAGAACCCTCCGTTGATCCGATCCTGTTGAGACCGGTAGACGACCTGGAACTCACGGTTCGCTCGGCCAACTGTCTCAAGGCTGAGAACATCTTCCTTATAGGTGATCTGATTCAGCGAACCGAGGTTGAGTTGCTGAAGACACCGAACCTGGGCAAGAAGTCGCTGACTGAGATCAAAGATGTGCTCGCCCGCAGAGGCTTGTCTTTGGGCATGCGTCTTGAAAATTGGCCGCCTGAGAATATCGAAGAGCAGCTTGCACACTGATCTTCAAATGTGAACAAACGACTGACATTAATAACCGTATTATTGGGGAAGTAGACCCATGCGCCATCGTAAGAGCGGACGACAGCTGAATCGCAATAGTAGCCATCGTAAGGCTATGTTCCAGAATATGACGGTATCACTGATCAATCACGAGTTGATCAAAACTACCTTGCCGAAGGCCAAGGAGCTGCGCCGTTATGCCGAACCCTTGATCACCATGTCGAAGACCGACAGTGTGGCGAAACGCCGTTTGGCCTTCAACCGCCTGCGTGATAAAAGTGCCGTCGGCAAGCTTTTCATGGAACTGGGTCCGCGCTACAAGGATCGTCCCGGTGGTTACCTGCGGATTCTGAAATGTGGTTTTCGCCCCGGTGATCAGGCGCCTATGGCCTATGTTGAACTGATCGACCGTGCTCAGGTAGAAGAGGCAGCTGAAGGCGAAGAGAACGAAGAAGATTAAGCTAGACTCTAGCCGCCGATCCTACGGAAAACCTCACAGAATCTATCCTGTGAGGTTTTTTTATTGGATGTGAAAAACGCCTGATCAGATAAGTCGAATTATTTCAATACGGCTGTGCCCGTCTTGTGAGAAATGTGGGCTAGCCGCTAAGCACACGAATCGAATCCGTACCTCCGGCCTGCTGATGGAAACCAGCGGTGGAGATCACCAAGTCACCTGCTCTGATGTAGCCAAGCTGTTTGCAACGATCCAGACCGAATTGCAGTTTTGCCTCGTCTTCTTTAACGCCTTCGTAGCAGATTGGAATGACGCCCCAGTTCATAGCGAGGCGACGGGCTACGGTTCTTGAGCTGGTGATCGCAAAAATCGGGCATTCCGGCCTGTGTTTGGAGACCATTCTGGGGGTAAAGCCGCTTTCGGTGAGACAAAAAATGGCACTGGCCTTCAGATTAGATGCCATCGTCGTGGCGGCCTGGCTTACGGCCTCCGTAACCCTGTTGGCAGGATTTGGGCTGATAATCTGTAGATAGCCATATTCACTGAGGTAGGATTCTGCGCGCAAAGCGATATCCGACATGGTCTGTACTGCCTTTGCCGGATAGTTTCCGGCAGCGGTTTCTCCTGACAGCATGATTGCGGATGAGCCGTCAAGGATCGCATTTGCCACGTCGGATGCTTCCGCTCGAGTGGGTTTGGGGTTGCGTTGCATGGATTCCAGCATCTGGGTGGCAGTGATGACCGGTTTTCCGCTGGTTACCGTCATACGGATGATCTGCTTTTGCGTACCAGGGACATCGGCCAGTGGCAGCTCGACCCCCAGATCTCCCCGTGCAACCATGACCCCATCGGCGGCTTGAACTATACCTTCCAGATTGGCAACGCCTGCGCGATTTTCTATCTTTGCGATGATCGGAATTTCGACATTACGTTCCATCAAGAGCTCACGTAACAGATGGATATCATCCGCATGCTGTACAAAGGAGGCGGCGATATAATCCACTTCGTTTTCAGCGGCAAAATTCATTTCTCGTACCACATCCTCACGGGTCTCGGGACTGACTGCCCGCAATGACAGTTCCGTTTCAGGTAGATTAAGGCCCTTGGCTTCGCCGAGACGACCGCCGCTGACGATCCGACAATGCACAACGGCTGTTTCCGTTCGCTCTACTACCAGTTCAATGCTGCCGTCATCCAGCAGGATCGGGGTGCCGGGTTGGACCTCGGCGGGAAGTTTTTTATAGGTAACCGAAACCCCTTCCTGGTTGCCCGACCGCTGGCTGTCTGTGAACAGAGAAAAGGGTTGGCCTATCTCCAGATCCGCGCTGCCGCCCTCGATCATTCCGGTGCGAATCTCGATTCCTCTGGTGTCGATCATGATGGCGATATGTGCCTGAAGGGCCTCGGCTACGCGTCTGATCCTCTGGGCACGTTCCTTGTGTTCGCTCAGAGTGCCATGGGAAAGGTTGAGTCGAGCAACCGTCATGCCTGCGCGTATCATGGCTTCCAGGGTTTCGACTGCATCACAGGCGGGACCTATGGTTGCGATGATCTTGGTTTTGCGGATTCTTCTTCGATGCGGCATCTTGTTAAAGCCTTCTGGTGGGTGGTGAGGGGGCAGCGTTTGATGCTCCGGATCACTGATCGGGTCTTTGCTGCTGATAATGAGTCATGCAACCTGCGG
>Ga0316593_10000026_pt1 | contig 15562 bp, 1 predicted proteins | sample S5NA_3_FD_204564 | JGI IMG/M metagenome (GOLD analysis project Ga0316593, IMG submission 204564) | Metatranscriptome of rhizosphere microbial communities from salt marsh grasses in Alabama, United States - S5-7_160517rA (Metagenome... | ecosystem: Host-associated > Plants > Roots > Rhizosphere ... | reverse complement strand
TGGATTCGGTCAGCGCTGGTACACGCGACGATCGAAACTCGAGGTCTGGGGTTCGGCACCGAATAACGTCTAACCGTTATTCTTCCCGTGTCAACACGTCCGCGTAATTTGTTTGATTTCTATTGCAATAAAAATATAATCGAAAAAAAAAACGGGGGAGACATGGTGAGGTTGGTCGCCTCGCCGGAAATTTCGCGCCGTTCCAGTGCCGCGTCGATTGCGTCGGGCACGACCGTCGGCGAAGGCGGGGCTCTGACGACGATCCAGATACAGGCCGGACAGGCCAAGGTCGAACTTGCTCTGTTGAGGGTACACGACAAATGGAAGGTGCTCGTTCGTCAGATGGTACCCGACTTGACTGAAGTCGGCGACAGCATTGAACAGGCTCGGACTCTCCGCCAGGAACACGATGACCTCGTCTCCAAACTCAACGCCAAACAGCGCGAGTTTGCGGCAATTCTCACTCGTACGCCGAAGAGTCAAGATGGCGGACAGCCGGAAGTGTCGGTGGAGTCGTTGGCGGAAGCCTGGAAGGACATCAATAAACAGATGGAGTACAGGAGAATGCTGCTCGATCAGAGTATTGCGTTTCACAGCAGTGCACAACAGTTCGCGAAGAAGATGGATCAGGTGGAGTCCGAGTGTTCGGGAGATGTACAGGCGACGGACGTGGAAGGTGTTCGACAACTGATGCAGAAACACAAAGATCTCAGAAAAGGTGTGTTGGAATCGTCGATGGCGACCGTACAAGAAGGTCAGCTGTTACTCGACCGTATTCGCAAGGTGGCGCTCTGTGCCGGCGTTCACTGCCGCCATGCCACGACGTCGGCGGCCTACGCCATCGAACGCATGATTCAGCTGCTGCATGACAAATGGCGGCGTCTTGACGACCTGTGGCTGAAAAGATGGATACAGTTGCAGCAGTGCATACAGCTCGGCCAGCTGGACCAGGAAAGCGGCAAGGTTCGTACGTGGCTTGACTCGGTTGGCGAGAGTTACCTGAATAAACGCGAATTGGGAGATTCATTGGACAGCGCCTACTCGCTGCAGGAAGACTGTCTCAATGTCGACGCAGATTTCTCGGAATATCCGGCTATGGTGAGACGTTTCGTCAACACTGCCGACTATCTGATCAACAGTTTCCTACCGAAGGAAGGCGAATGCGGTGCAGTTCGACAGAAATTCGTGGCCCTGCAGCGCCGAGTCGACGACTTCAGCAAGATGTTGGCGATACGTCGCAAGAACGTCAGCCAATCGGCGCAGTTCTTTTCACTGGCCCAAGTGGCGACAGTCAAACTGCAGGAAATAGAAAGTCAACTGATGCGTCCAAACATGTCCGATAGACACGCCTACATGGCGACGGCCATACTGGACGTATCGACAGTGGCGTTGCATTGCGGAAAGACGCTGATGGCCCGCATTGGCCAGAATATTCCCACTGCTAAGGGCATCGAGACCACCTTGAACAATCTGGAGGAGAGATGTAAACGACTCTACAGTCTTTGTGCTGATCGTCACGGCAAGAGAGACAAGCCGAACGATGCTCTAAATACATTATTCGACGGAATCGCTACGTTGACGAACTGGGCTGGCCAAGTCGGCGAGGCGGTTGTTTCGGTAAATTTCGACTCGGGTTCGAATCTTCAGACGGCTCAGGACTTCATGGAACTTCATCAGAACATCATTGCCGACCTCAGAGTAAAGCTGACCGAACTGAAGAATCTGGATCGTTTCGTTGGCGAGTTGGCGGCGACGGGCGTCGAGGCGGACGTGGCGGCGTCGAAGCAGGCGGCCGACAAATTGAAAACTTTGAACGAGCAATACACCAAGTTGAACGCGGCTGCGGAGACCCGACTGAAACTGGCCGGCTCGCTGGTCGCATTCCACCGGCGAACTGAACAGCTGACTGCTCAAATGGATCTGCTGGAACTCCACCTCAAGTTGGAGAAGTTGGATCCGTCCCACGTGCCCGAATCTTCGATCGCACAGAAGGACGAAGCCTACAGGCAGATGAACGCGCACTGGGCTGAAGTGGAGAAAATGGGAAAACAGTTTGTCGCCGACTGCCGTGAGCCGGTGAACGAAGGAAAGATCGACTTGAACCATTCGTCGTCGTCCGTCGACTTCCTGCTCGCTCACCTGTCAGACCGCCGCGCGATTCTCGCCGACTTTGTCGACAAGTGGAAGATTCACGTGACTTCCGGGCGAGATTTCAAGACCGAATGGCAACAGTTCGTCAAAGACGCTCGCCAGACAATCGATTGGATCATGAAAGTGGAAAATGATTTCTTCCCGGAAATCGCCGGCGAACTAGGAAACAATATGAACCAGGTGAAAAACCACCAGAAGAGACTCGAAGAATTCAAGCCAACCATTCTGAAAGCGAAGGAGGAGACGGAGAAACACCTGAAGACGGCCGAGATGTTGTCGATGAAAGGCAACACTCGTGGACAGAGAGATCAGATCGTGACGGAACTGCTGAAGGCGCACACCAGATTCCTGTCGCGACTCGGCGAATATCGCTTTCTTCTCAACCTCTCCGAGAAGTTCTTCACCAATCTCGACCAGTTGGACGAGCTGATCAAACAGACCGAGAAAGCGTACGCCAGCGAGGAGATGCCGAAGGAGGTGGCGGTCGCGCAGGCCGCCCTCAAAGAGCACTACGAGTCGCACGACGGTCTGGAACAGTTTATCAACTTCGCGAGCGAGGAGGCCGATCAGATTGTCACCAGAGTCAGACAACAGGACTCAGATGCGATGGCTCGCGACGAGGTTCAAAACATTCTACAGGCGGCCGAAGCGAAACGTAACGCCTGGGACAAGGCATGGCAAGATCAGAAGGACCGCCTTGATCAGAACTTCCAAGCTTGCCAGTTCTACTTCGATCTTAAACAGCTGCAGAATCTGCTGGACGAATTGCAGCGTCAGTTGGACATGCGTCGCGGCAACTACGGCAGCTCGCTGTCGTCGGCCGAAATGGTCTCCATGTCGTTCCAGGCGTTTCTGGCGCTGGCCGACGCCGTCGAGGGACGCATGAAGGAGTTCGTCGGAACGTCGGACAGAATGGTCCGCGACAAACACTACGACTCGAGAAGGATCCGACACGAGGTTGACGAGACCGACAAACGATGGAAGACGTTCTACAACAGTATCAAGAATTACGAGGCAGCCTTGGATGATTCAATGAAATTCTACAAGTATTGGGATGAGTGCGAAGGTTGGATACACGACGCCGGACAGTTTCTGCTCGGTATCAGTAGGGAGGCGCCGAACGTCAAGACCAGCGAAGATGTCGACAATCTCATTCGTAAAATCGAGACCTATCGCATGGACGGCTATAAAGTACAGGACGGCCGTCTTAACACCATGGACCGTATCGTCACAGATTTGTATGGGTCTGTCCAAGGGCCCGAAAAACTCCAGCCTCTACTTGACAAGAACCAGGAAATGTTTAACGCTTTCGTCAAGGCAGTTGAAGATCTCGCCATCTTGAAAAACAACTTGAACAAAACGGAACAAATCTTGGCCAACGTGGGGTCGGTCGTCGAACAAAAAGCACCTAAACAGCCTCGCTTCGTCCAACCGCTTCACAACGCCGAGATCACCGAAGGCAACAGCGTGACGTTGGAATGCCGCCTGGAATGCGACACTGCCAATCCGCTCGTCGAATGGCTCAAGGACGGCGTGCCGATGTCACGCGGTACAACGGTCTACAAGGACGGTCTGTGTCGGCTGTCGATCGACGTCGCCACTCGGGCCGACTCAGGCGTCTACACGTGTCAGGTGACGACGTCGGCCGGCAACGCCGACAGTTCGGCCAACCTCAAGGTCAAAGAGGCGCAGCAGAAAGTGACGGCGCCAACGGTGACCGGTCAACTGAAATCGGTCGACGCGCCCGAGGGAACCTCCCTGACTCTCGAGTGCTACTTCAGCGGCACGCCCTACCCGACGGTGACCTGGTACCGGGACGGCGTGGCCCTGTCGCCCGACGGCCCGGACTACACGATGACGGTCGGCAACAACGCCGGCGAGCCGTGCACGCTGCGTATCAAGGGTCTCAACCCGGCCAAGCACGCCGGCGTCTACACGGTCAAAGCCGCCAACCCCGGCGGCGAGGTCTCGTCGTCGGCAACGGTCAACGTTATATCCATTCAAAAGCCGGAGTTTATCGAACCTTTGAAGGATATCACCGTTCAGGAAGGCAAGGGAACTAGACTGACGTGTAAATACACTGGACAGCCCGCACCGCAGATTCAGTGGCTGTTCAATGACACGCAGATCTTCCCGAGTGCTCTTATCAATGTAACGGTCGAGGGCGACACGACGACTCTGGAGATGCGTGAAGTGTTCGCCGAGGACTGCGGCGTGTACACGGCGATCGCCCGCAATCTGGGCGGCGAGGCGAGAACGACTTGCCGGGTCGACCTGGTCGAGACGTCGATTGGCGTGTCGGCGGAGGCTCGGGCCGGGGCGCGTCGACCTGTCCGACCACAGTTCTTCAAACCACTCGAGGACCTGATTGTGCAGGAGGGTAACCGGGTAACATTGGAATGTGTCATCACTGGATATCCTGATCCTGAGATAACGTGGACGCACAACGGTAGTCCGATGAAGAAGTCGAAAGACGTCGACTTTTTCTACGACAACGGTAGATGCAGTCTGGTGATCTACGAGGTCTACCTGGAAGACGCCGGCGACTACGTCTGTGTCGGCAAGAACGAACACGGCTCGACGCAGACCTCTTGTCGTATGATTGTCGAACCGTTGGGTGATCTGAGCGACGCGTCGATCTCGGCGACTGGCGACGTTCCGCCCAAATTCACGCAACTCTTGAAAGACATCGAAGGAACCGAAGGCGAACTGATACGATTCGAATGCCGCGTCATCGGACACCCGACGCCGACCATCAAATGGTATCGCGGTCGAAACCAGATCGACAATTCGCCCGAGTTTCAGATTCTCTCGGACAGCGAACTGCAGGCCCTGACGATCCCGACCGTCTGCAAGGAAGACGCCGGCAACTACATGGTCAAGGCGAACAACGACGCCGGACAGGCCAAGTGCTACGCCACTCTGATCGTCAAGCCGGCGTCCGACCGACAGGCGATGAAGATGCGACTGATCGAGGCCTGTCACTCGATACAGACGGCGTTCGTCGACGGCGCTTCGCCGCCCGTCATCACTCGCTCCTTCCGCGACTACTCGGCCCGACCCGGTCAGCCGTGCACCATGGAGGTCGTGATCGACGGAACTCCCAAGCCGAAGGTACACTGGCTGTTCAACAACGAACTGATATCAATGTCCGACTACGAGATGTACTCGTTCGGCGACGTCTACTCGCTGCACATCCCGGCCGTCGCCGAGCGAGACGCCGGCCGGTTCACGATCATCGCCGAGAACCCGGCCGGCAAGGCCTGGTGCTCGGCTCTGCTGGTCGTCGTCGAATCGGGCCAGTTGCACGAAGACCTCGGCTCGCCGCCCGAGACGCCGGTCGGCGAGGCCGCCGTCAGGCCGTCCTACGGCCCGCCGCCGCTCTTCTCGAAGCCGGCGGCGCCTCGATTCGCCGACCAGTTGCGAGACGTGGCGGTCGAAGAGAGATCGCCGGTGACTTTGGAATGCCGACTGACTGCGGCTGGACCGCCGGAACAGACGACGGTGCGCTGGTTCTGCGAAGGTCGTCCTCTTCTACCCGGACCCGGTGTCGAGATAGGTCGGTCCGGCGACCGAGCCTGGCTGCGACTGCAGTCGGCCGTCGAAACCGACTCGGGCAAGTACACGTGCATCGCCCAGAACGCGAGTGGCGAAACGATGACGGCGGCCACTTTGATCGTTCACGCGGCCACAGTGCCTCCACAATTCCTCGAACTGCCCCGCAGTCAGAGAATCCGCGAGGGTCACCAGGCCCGGTTCGTCACGCGCTTGACCGGCCGACCTCAGCCGGAAGTCACGTGGTACCGCGAGGGCGTCCCGATCGTCAACTCAGCCGAGTTCGCCGTCTCCAGTCAGGCCGACCTGTACTACCTGGATATCGGCGAGGTGTTCTGCGAGGACGCCGGCAGGTACAGCGTCCAGGCGGTCAACGATGCCGGCCGACAGCAGGCCGTCTTCGACCTCAACGTTGAACCGACAAAACCGCAAGCTGTGTCACCAGCACCTCCGATTGCACCACAGTTCTCCAGGCCGTTGAGTAACCAGCGGGCTCGCGTTGGTCAGCTTGTGACGTTGGAATGCGCCTTGCCTCCGTACACCCGTCCCGACCAGGTCAACTGGTACCGCAACGAAGTCCATCTCGACATCAACGATCCCGACTATCAACAGTCGTTCAGAGACGGTGTTTGTGTGCTGACCATACCGCGTGTCGCGACTGACCAGTCCGGGCGTTACTGTTGCGTTATCGCTGTGCAAGGCGCCTCCAACTCGACCGATATGTACCTGGAAGTAGTGCCTGACGAATACCGCCAGGCGCCGGAGTCTTTCCCGCCGAATTTCGACGACAAACTGCGAAACGTTGAGCTGTCGGAAGAGGGACATGATGCTGTGTTCGTCTGTCATCTGACTGGAAGACCTCCGCCAAATATACAATGGTATCACGACGACGAACCGATCCGGCCGTCTCGCAAACACGAGATCAGACTGACCAAGGACGGCGTCTGTTCGCTGAGGGTCAAGACGGCGACGCTGGACGACGCCGGACAGTACACGTGCGTCGCGAGCAACGTGGCCGGCAGACAGTCGTGTTTCGCCCGGCTGACGCTAGGCGGCGGCGCTGTCGACACGCCGCCGGACGGACTGCGTAGACTGACGGCCAGTCCCGGTCATGTGTTGGACGGCGAATACGGCGGAGTGTCGGAGCAGTATTTCAAGCCAGTCTTCCGTAAAGTACCAGCTGACCTCGACGTGCCCGACGGACATTTGGCCCGCTTCGACTGCGTCGTCATCGGTCGGCCACGACCGGACGTCTACTGGTTCAGAGATGGCACCGAGGTGTTCGAAGATCGTCTGCACAAGATCGTTATCAACGAGGAGGGCGTCAGTTCGCTGATTGTCGACGCCGTCAGCCCGTCGGACGCCGGACTCTACACGTGTATCGCTCGGAACCGGGCCGGCGAAGACCGGTTCCAGGCCCGACTGAACGTTCAACCTCGCCCTACGTCGACGCCGCCTCGATTCTTGGCGCGCCTCACCAACCAGACCGTCCACGTCGGCCAGTCGGTCATGTTCGAGGCCGAGGTCCAGGGAGTCCCCGTGCCGATGCTCAGCTGGCAGAAAGACGGCAGCCACATCGCGCCGGGCGGCGACCGATACCGTATCCAGACGGAGGGCTGCCGGTCTACGCTGTACATCCCGTCGGTGAGATCGGACGACGACGCCTGGTACCAGTGTACGGCGGCCAGCGTGTCCGGCACGGCTACCAACAGAGTCCGTCTGGTCGTTCAACCCGATGCAAAGCTGACTCCAACTCATCCAGTTCAACGACCAGTCAGTGCCAGTTTTTTAGACCAGCAGGAAGTTCACCGTGCTCGTGCGAATTTGACGGTGTCGGCCACACCGCCGCCGTCAAGGTCTTCACCGTTCCGCCAGGTGGCAGGACTGACTCGTGTCGAGACCGTCACCAGAAGTCACGGCGTGTCGCCAGCAACGGTTCGTGTCGAGTCGTCGGGCGTCAAGGCGCCCGTTCTGTTGGAACCGATGCGCGACCAGCATCTGCACGACGGCGCCACGGCGAACTTCCGTTGTAGGATTGCCTCGCCAGTGCCGCCATCTTGCGAATGGTATTGCGACGGGCGACCTCTGCCGACCCAGTCGAACGACAAATATCAATTCACTATCAACTCGCGTGAAGGCGACTACGGACTGATGGTCTATGATGTGAGACCACGTGACGCTGGAATTTACAAATGTATTGTCAGTAATCCGGGCGGAGAAGTCACGTGCATTGCACACTTGAACATCGATTCTGTGCCTGGTCGGATGTCACGAGTGGAACACTCTCCAATGAGAACCGGACTGTCTCCCGTACCGCCGTCAGGTGGCGACACCGAGACGGTCGTCACTCAGACGTGGACGCAACACCAGCATCAGCAGCAGCAGCAGCAGCAGCAGCAGCAGCAGCAGTACATCCAGCGTACGACGACCTCGTCGTCGCCGGTCCCTCCACAACAGAGTCACGCTACGCTGCTGCCACCGAGCGGAGGAGTGCCACGGGGTCCGTCGCCGACCGTCGGTCAAGGACTCCGCTTTGTCGAGCCACTCGGCGACCGGACGGCTCAGGACGGGTCGGAAGTGGTCCTGTCGTGCCAGCTGGCAGGCCGACCTCTGCCGCAGATGGTCTCGTGGTTTCATAACGACCGATGCATCGACCAGAGTAGTGACTTCGCCATCAGTTACGACGAAACGACGGGACGTGCCGAGTTGGTGATAGTCGACTGCATGGCCGACGACCGTGGAACGTTCCGTTGTCTGGCCGCCAGTCCAGCTGGCCGCACGGAGACCAGTTGCATGTTGACCGTGCTGCCACCTGCCGGCCAACAACAGCACGTCATGGACGTCGACGAGGAGTACAAGACTGCCAGCTCGCAGCTCCAGAGACCCAGCTCTGCTGACGGACTGGCGCCGAAGTTCGTCCAGCCGATCCAGCCGTGTGTCGTCGTCGAAGGCGACGTCTGTACATTCACGGCCACCGTCGGCGGTGATCCGAGACCTCAGATCGCCTGGCTCAAGGAGAAGCAAGACCTGCTGATGACTTCTCGGCACTGGGCCGGCATGGACCCGGTCACCGGGACCTGCTCGCTGACGATTCGCGGCTGCACGTCGGCCGACACGGGCGTCTACTCGTGCCGCGCCTCGAACGACCACGGCCGGGCCACTTGTACGGCCAACGTCGTCGTTGTCCCGCCGAACGTCGACGTGACGGTCACCGAAAAGACGACGTCGATGAAGAAGGAGAAGGTGACGATGGTCGGCGACCAGGAAACGAGGATCGTCGAGAACTCGCCGACGTTCACCGAGACGCTGGTGCCAGTCACCGAGGTCAACGAGGGCGCTTGTGTCAGACTACAGTGTCGATACGCTGCTCAGCCAGCTCCGAGTGCCTCTTGGACGTTCAACGGGACACCTCTGTCGTCCGGACCTCGTCTGACGCTGACCGCCGACTCGCTCCAGGCCAGTCTCGTCATCGACGCCGTCAGCATGGCCGACACGGGCGAGTACGCCTGCACCGCCCGCAACGGTCTCGGCGAATCGACCACCAAGACGTTCATCCGCGTTCGCAGATCCGATGGAAGTTCTGTGCCGCCCGTACCGTCGTCGATGCAGCGGTCAGCTCCGCCGGTCGACTATCGTCCCGTTCCGTCCGGCGGACTGCCGATCACTTCCGGGTCGGCTTTCGAGGTCGCCTCGCTCGTACCGGACAGATTTCCGATCACTCCAGTTCCGCTGGTTGAGCCGTGCACGATTGTCAAGAAGGAACCTCCGAATTTCGCGTTGCCCTTACACAACCAGGTGGTGAACGACGGCGAGAGAGTTGTTCTGTCGGTCCAGTACGGCGGCAGTCCGAGGCCGTCGGTCGAATGGTCGGTCAACGGTACGCCAGTACGCGAGGGTCGCCGCTATTCACTGACCACCGACGACCGAACGATGACCAGTTCGCTGACCGTCGACCGGGCGACGGCTGGAGCCGACGGCGAATACGTCTGTACGGCGACCAACGAAGCAGGGACGGCCTTTACGACGGCACACCTTTTCGTGATCGGTCGTTCTCCGGAGCCGAACGGCACTCGGCGATCAACGGGCGATGTTACCAAAATGATGATCAGCGCTTGCACAAGACCGCGCGACGCAACTGTCGTCGACGTTGTAATCGGAGGCACGAAACAGCAGCTGCAGTCGTCATTCTCGAAGAAAATCCAGGCGGAACGGCCAAGCCCAGCCGGATCGTCGATTCGCTCCGACGCCAGCCACCGTATCCCGGTCACGAACGTCTTCATCCCCATCTCGGTGGCCGAGAAACGCGGTCTCGACGTCGAAACGACGACGACCGGCCACCAGCAACTGCTGACCTGTTTCGCCGCCATGCCGACCGTCGTCGTGGCAACGAACCACCAGCAGCAGCAGCTGTTCTCGGAGACGGTTGCCATTGACAACAAGTCGCCCGGTGAAATGGTTGAGCTGGAGTTGATGAAGTTGAAGAGGTCGACACTGGATGTCCGACAGAAATCATTTCCGCAGGGATATAAGATGATCGCAGAGATAACCGAACCGCAGACGTTTTCCGAGACGATCTCAGTCGACGCGGGCGACAGTCGCCCGTGCGAGATAGAACTGCTCAAAAAGAAGACGTCCGTCGTGGACGTCGAGAGAAAGGCGCTGCCTCGCGGACTCCGAATGGAGGCCGAGATACTTCCGGCACCCGAACAGCGCAGGACCGCCGTCGTCTACGTCGCTCGCAGTCGATGCATCGAGGCGATGCGACAGCACCGCGAAGAGTGCTTCTTGAGACTTGACGAGCGAGGAGCGGCACCGGTCTTCGTCGAGAAACTACAGCCGCTGACACAGGCCATTGGCACTGCCAAGGTGACGCTAGCATGCCGCGTCGTAGCTCGCCCGATGCCTGACGAAGTCAGCTGGCTGCGCGACGGCCGACCAATCACGCCAGACAATCCTGACTACGGCTGCCGCTACGACCAGGGCACTGGCCGAGCTAGCCTGTCAATCAACCAAGTATACCCCGACGACGCAGGCCTGTTTGAGTGTGTCGCCGCCAATCAACATGGACGTGCCTCGACACAGGCTGAACTTATTGTCGAGGCCTACGAATGTATCGCCGAGACGACCAGTGATCAGTCGTCACGATGTCCGTCGAGTCCCTCGCTCGACGGCTCGCCTCTGCCGCAACTCTCCGAACTCCTGCTGACTGCGCTCGACTCGCGACTGACCGTCGCCGAGGCGCTGTCCGAAGAGACCCGCCCGGTCGCCGTCGACGTGGAAGCCGTCCGCATGGCCGACGTCAAATGGTGCGTCCGCGACATGTCACTCGCCGAGCGGTCGGAGATGGCGCTCGAGTTCCGCCCGAAACACGGCGGCGACGTACGGGACGCGACGACGACGACGACGGCGGCGGCGGCGGCGGCGGCTGCGGAGGCAGCCGAGCTGGTCCGACGACCGCGCATCGTCGCCCGTCCGTATTCGAGGGTCGGTCCGCAGAAGACCGAACCGTTCACCGAGGCACAGCTGACTTCACCGGGAGCCGGACAGGCTGTCGACAGTGCCGTCCAGGAGGTCGTCGAACCCGTCGTCAAGATCAGAACGACGAGCGCCGGTCGTACGCAGTCGCGAACTCGCCCGCAACCAGTCGCCGACCAGTACGACGACCAGTCGGCGACAGTCGTGATCGGAGTCGTGTGCGGCGAGCAGAAAGCGGCCGAACGCGAGACAAGTCCGCTACAGACTGACGCTCGTAAGGCGCTGCCTACCAGCTGGACTTCGACACAGATTGACCACGTCCAGACTGACCAAACGATCGACCGCGGTCAGTTGGAAAGAGTTCCATCTCCAGAGCAGATTCCAGGACAGCAGGTCGACTACACTACGGAGACATCACGGTCGACGACTCGATCAGTCGTCAGCCACGTTTACCCGTCTGTCGATCACCAGTCAGACGGCGAGACCGAAGATCTTTGGCTCGACGCAACCGACTCGCCGAACGCCGTCGACGTGTCCGGACCGCAGGCTCTGTCCCGGGCCGTGCTCCGTCCTCGTCCGTCGAACCTCACCGCACCCGTTGTCGACCGCTCCGAGCTGGTCGACGCCGCGCCGTTTGACGCCGGCTTCGTCGGCCAGGAACCGCGGCCCGAGTTCTGCCCCGACCACGGCCTGTCGTCGACCGTACTCGTTCGGAGAACCGAGACCCACGCGTCCGTTCAGGCCCCGCCGGCCGGGCCAGCGCAAGAGACGGTAGGCGAGGCGGACGGACCGGCGACGGAGGAAGGCCGCGACCCGGTCAGTGTGGCGGTGCTATCCGATATTGCGTCTGGTCGTGTTGGGAAGGCACTGCCGGCACTGGTCAGTCCACTCGTTGAACTGGTCGAGGTCAATCGTACTGGCGACTTGACAGCTGGCGACAGCAACGACCAGCAGGCGGTCGAAGGACGCGACGTGGTCGACGAACTGTGCGGCCGATCGGATGTCGGGCACGTCGACAGACCGCTGTCGAAAGTGCGTCCCGTTGTCGAACTGGTAGGAATGGAACTGACGACGACGTCGGACAAGAACGCCGAGATCGATCGTCAACAGACGAACGAGTCACTCGTCTCGAACGAAATAGAACTGACTGCCAACAAGGATGTCGGACTGACGACGCGTGCTCGTCAACAGACGGCTGTGACGAGCACCGAGGGAACGGGACAACTGAACGTCGAGCACGTCGAACCGGCGAGCAGCTCCGAGCAGGTCGTCGACGGCGTCCCGGGACTTGAAGTCGAGCCGCCCCGAGCGAGGGTCGGACTTCCGACCAATGTGGGCGGAGTTACGAGCCGTCAATCACCGGGTCGCTATGACGAATTGTCAGACAACGAGGCTGCCGAAGAAGGACAACAGATATTTATCGAAGAGAACGCTACCGAGCGCGCCGTTGTCGACGGTCAGCAGTTATCGCTTACTCAGCCGCTGACACATCGCTTGGACGCTGACCAGCTCGCCGAACGCCTAGTCGATGCTCAGCGCAATGAAGTACACTTAGTACAGACAACGGGCGACGAAGTGACCGTGGAACTAGCGACTTCCAGTAAGCTGGACCGACCCCAGACCAAGGTGACTCCCGTTGTCGAACTTGTCGGCCACGAGAGAACCTCCGACGACGTCAACGGAGAACGTAAACCGGAAACAGCCGCCTCCAGCGTCGTCTCTGATGACGACGTCGTCGAACCGACGGTCAGCCAACCGGACGTCAAAGAGTTGCCCTTCGAAGAAATCCTGGAACCGATCGGCAAACCGCCGGAACGTGAGCCACCGACGCCCAAGGAACCCGACGAGGGTTCGACGCCGCCGCCAGCATTCGAAGAGATTCTCGAACCGATCAGCAAGAAGCCCGAGCGCGAGCCACCTTCGCCCAAGGAGTCTGACGAGCCACAACACAAAGAACCGTCGCCTGCATTCGAGGAAATCCTAGAGCCAGTCCGCAAACCGCCACAACGTGAAGCACCAATCAATTATCCTATTGAACCCCAGGAAATGCCTCCGCTTGTTTCGGAAGAAGATAATTTGGCGTCTCTGGAGTCCAAGGAAGCTGACAGTTGCTTGCCAGAAACGGTACTGGACATATTGGAACGAGGACAGAGTATCTTCGATCAACCGGACATCAAGGACGGGCCGATGCCGCCAACGATGGAGGAACAACTCCTGGAGCCGACGCGTCGACCGGTGGAGCGCGAGCCGCCCGTCCAATGGGCCGTCGACGACCGGCTCGGCTCGGACGAAGAAGCCGAACGCGACGAGGTGTCCAGTCTGCACGCGGACGACGCGAGCAGGCGGACGGTGGCGCCGACGGCGGTCCGGGAGAGCGACCAGTTGATGGAGGCGTGCGTCAACGAACAGGAGATCATTGTCGACGAATTGATAACCGAGGAGGTCGTCATCGATCTGCGTCGGTTGATTGAAACGATGTCGCGTAAGAAGCAACTGGTGGACAGCTTGTTGTGTAGTGATTACGAGGAGATACCGATTGAAACCACGAGTCCATTCGAGGTGGAGCCGGTCGTCGCCGACGAAGTTGCAGCGACTGAACGGGAGATTGTCGGCGAGGTGACGGTCGCCGAGGAGCCCGAAATCTGTTCATTCGACGAGGAAACGATGACCGAAGAAGTAGTTATTGTCGTCAACAGACAGACCGAGGAGATCGGTGTAGAACAGCGCACCACCGCCACCACGAAGGGCAAGTTCAACGCGTTCCCCGACAGCATTTCGCTGCCTCAGACGATCGTGCACCGCGTCGAGGCGACTGGACGACTGGCGTCTCCGCCGCCGCCGGTCTCCGTCGAGGCGCGCGTCGAGCCGATCGACGGCGGGCCTGCGACGGCGACGGCCGACGAGTGCACGGTCTACCAGCGCGACGAGGAGACCTTCAGCGAACAGACCGTCGAACAGAGACTGGAGTACGACGGAATGGATGAGTTGACTCGCCGTCAGTCGTGGATCATGCCGTCATTTCCGGTGCCGCTGCGCAACCAGACGGTCGTCGACGGCCGCTCGGCCAGCCTCGAGTGTCGCGTGTCCGGTCGGCCGAGTCCGCACGTCACGTGGTCCCTGGACGGTGCCGACGTGCTGGAAACAACGACAAGCGACGTGATCCGCGTGACGCACGACCGGGAGACCGGCCGATGTCGGCTGGAGATCAGCGAGGTGATACCGGAAGACGAGGGGACGTACACGGCGACCGCCGTCAACCAGCTCGGCACAGCGTCGACGTCGGCCTACGTCACCGTTCAACGCGACCGAGAGCCGGAGGAGGAGTTGTATTCGTCGGGCGAGGAGACGACGGACACGTGGACCGTGGAAAACAAGAAGATTTTCGAGGAATTCAACCAGGTGGAAATTGACGTCGACTTGAAGAGATCTGCAGTGTCGGCCACCAGCCAACGGCCAGCTCTTCCTCTAGAAGTCCGCGAAGCGCCCGTTTTCAGTCGTCAGCTGGAATCTCTGGACGTCTTCGAGAGCACCCCGATCAGACTGGAATGTGATGTCACCGGCTATCCACAGCCGGACATCACCTGGTACCAGGACGGTAGGAAGATAGAGACGGGCGATCATATCCAATTAGACTACAACAATGGCCATTGTTCATTGTCTATTGACCGTGTTACAATCGACGACGAGGCCGAATATGTCTGCGAAGCGCGCAACGACTACGGCACTGCTTCGACATGGGCTGAGCTTCTTGTTGAAAAGTTGATCGCCGGTCTAGAGAAGATGGTTGTCGATGAATTCTACGAAGTCGAAATCGAAATGAATTTCAAGTGGAAAGAAGGCCAGAAGCAACGGCCACGAACGCCCACCAAAATCCAGGCTACAATCAACTAAGCCTGGTCGCATACCCTGTTGAATATTCATTAGTACTGCGCCATTTTGATCTAGCAGACACAAAAGTCATCGTTTTTTTTTGCTGTTTTAACTTTTGTTCTCATAAATCATTAAATTTTATCGCTGTTCGGTTCAGTATTTTTCAATAACGTACTAATTAAATTGCCACAATAATCTTGAGAAGTAATCGATTCTCTTACGAATTGCATTAACGAATTTTTAGGCGATTTCAACAGTAGACAAGACAATGCTTTCGATTAGGCTAGTTCGCTTTACTGACAACAAAAACTGACGATTACTTAGCCTATAGCTACAGTTGTAATTTCATGTGATGATAGCGATGTTTCTGTTTGTTTTGCTTGATTACTCTCGGCGAATTTTAGCGACAAGACAATTCGACTGTGATTAAAATTGTTCTATTTAATTGGTTTTAAGTTTGACGTTCGGGTTCACGCAAAAGAAATCGACTTTCTTTATTCGATGATTATCA
>Ga0316593_10000024_pt1 | contig 15590 bp, 11 predicted proteins | sample S5NA_3_FD_204564 | JGI IMG/M metagenome (GOLD analysis project Ga0316593, IMG submission 204564) | Metatranscriptome of rhizosphere microbial communities from salt marsh grasses in Alabama, United States - S5-7_160517rA (Metagenome... | ecosystem: Host-associated > Plants > Roots > Rhizosphere ... | reverse complement strand
TTCACCACCATATTTTTCCGCCATACACTTTGTCAGGGCGGCGGTGAGTGTTGTTTTACCATGGTCAACGTGACCAATTGTTCCCACATTTACGTGCGGTTTCGAACGTTCAAATTTTTCCTTAGACACGTGAGCACCTCGCTATAAATTATTTCTAAACCTTTCTAATTACTGCATCAGCCACATTCGCTGGAGCTTCGTTATATTTCGAAAACTCCATTGAATAGGTTGCTCGCCCCTGAGTGGCTGATCGCAAATCAGTGGCATACCCAAACATTTCGCCTAAAGGCACTTCGGCCCTTATAATTTTACCAGATGGCGCATCTTCCATCCCCTGTACGAGGCCGCGACGTCTATTCAAGTCGCCCATCACGTCCCCCATGTATTCTTCAGGGGTAACAACTTCAACTTTCATGATTGGCTCAAGCAACACCGGGCTTGCTACAAGACATCCCTGCCGAAATCCCATGGATCCAGCAATTTTGAATGCCATCTCATTTGAGTCTACATCATGATAAGAGCCATCGTACAAAGTCACTTTCACATCTACTACTGGAAAGCCACCCAGAACACCACTGGTCATTTGCTCCTGCACGCCCTTATCAACTGCAGGAATGTATTCTTTGGGAACAACACCACCGACTACATTATTAACAAATTCATAGCCAGCGCCTTGCTCCAGAGGTTCAATTTTAAGCCACACATGACCGTATTGACCTCTACCACCAGACTGCCGAACAAACTTACCTTCTTGCTCAACCGCCTTGCGTATCGTTTCTCGATAGGCAACCTGAGGATTACCTACGTTGGCCGCAACACCAAATTCTCTTTTCAAGCGATCAACAATAATTTCGAGATGCAACTCACCCATCCCTGAAATAATTGTCTGACCAGACTCTTCGTCGGTATGGACCCTGAACGATGGATCCTCCTGAGCCAACTTACTCAACGCAATCCCCATTTTTTCCTGGTCAGCTTGCGTTCTTGGCTCAATCGCTACTGAGATTACAGGCTCAGGAAATTCCATTCTCTCCAACATAATCTTATGATCCATGTCGCAGAGAGTATCGCCCGTTGTAACATCTTTCAGTCCAATGGCCGCGGCAATATCGCCGGCTCCAACCTCTTTAATCTCTTCCCGGCTATTAGCGTGCATTTGAACAATTCGTCCAATTCGCTCTCGCTTTCCTTTCACCGGATTAAATACGGCATCTCCGGATTTCATCACTCCGGAATACACCCTGAAGAAGGTCAACGTACCCACAAAAGGATCTGTTGCTATCTTAAATGCCAGGGCTGCAAAGGGTTCATCATCGGAAGGATGCCTTTCTGCCTCGGTATCCTTACCATCATCCAGCATACCTTTAATACTGGGCACGTCTGTTGGTGAGGGCAAGTAATTCACCACTGCATCCAACATTGCCTGAACACCTTTATTTTTAAAGGCAGAGCCACACAAACAAGGAACCAGCTGACCCGCTAGAGCCTGCATACGCAAGCCTTGTATAATCTGTCCATTGGACAACTCACCTATTTCCAGATAAGCATCCATTAATTCTTCGCTGGCCTCAGCGGCAGACTCAACCATCTGCTCTCTATATTGCTCACACTCTGCCAGCATATCTTCTGGAATCGCTTCAGCCTCATAAGTAAGGCCTTTATCGGCTTCATTCCAGTAAATGGCTTTCATTTTAATCAGGTCAACAACACCTCGAAAACCATCTTCTGCACCAATAGGCAATTGTACCGGCACAGGATTCGCCCCTAAACGGCGCTTGATTTGCTCGACCACGCGCAAAAAGTTCGCGCCGGCTCGATCCATCTTATTTACAAAAGCAATACGCGGCACATGGTATTTATTTGCCTGTCGCCACACTGTTTCCGACTGTGGCTCCACCCCACCTACCGCACAAAAAACAGCCACCGCACCATCAAGAACGCGTAATGAACGCTCTACTTCAATGGTGAAATCAACATGCCCCGGAGTATCGATAATATTGATGCGATACTCATCAAACTGCTGATCCATTCCGCGCCAGAATGTTGTAGTTGCAGCCGAAGTAATTGTAATACCTCGCTCCTGCTCCTGCTCCATCCAGTCCATGGTTGCCGCGCCGTCATGGACTTCTCCAATCTTGTGCGATAACCCGGTATAAAACAAAACTCGCTCCGTAGTTGTCGTTTTCCCAGCATCAATATGTGCCATGATGCCGATGTTACGATAACGCTCGATTGGGGTTCTGCGAGCCACTAAGTAAACCTCAATCCAGAAGAATTACCAACGATAATGCGCAAACGCCTTGTTAGCTTCAGCCATACGGTGAGTATCTTCACGTTTTTTAACAGCTGAGCCTTTATTATCTGATGCTTCAAGGATTTCACTTGCCAGGCGAAGCCCCATGGACTTTTCACTACGCTTCCTGGCTGAATCAGACAACCAACGCATGGCCAGCGCCACGCCACGATCAGCTCTCACCTCAACAGGCACCTGATAGGTCGCGCCACCTACACGTCGAGACTTAACCTCAACCATTGGCTGCACGTTTTCCAGGGCTTTATCAAACATCTCAAGCGGATCTTTACCGGATCTCTCGCTAACCTGAGCTAAAGCACCATATACAATTTTTTCAGCAACGGATTTTTTACCGCTACGCATAACCATATTTATAAAACGCGTTAGACGTTGTGATCCAAATTTGGGATCTGGCAAAACTTGGCGTTTTGCGACAACTCTTCTTCTAGGCATACTAAAATTCCAATGTTTACTGAGCCATTAGACTCTTTAACTAATAAATTTACTTAGGTCGCTTAGCACCATACTTTGAGCGACCCTGCTTACGTTCAGCCACACCAGAGGTATCCAGGGTGCCACGAACAGTATGGTAACGAACACCTGGTAAGTCTTTAACACGGCCGCCGCGAATCAATACGACTGAGTGTTCTTGCAGATTATGTCCTTCACCACCAATATAAGAGGTAACTTCCATGCCGTTGGTTAAACGAACACGGGCAACTTTTCTCAAAGCCGAGTTAGGCTTTTTGGGCGTAGTAGTATAAACACGAGTACATACACCACGTCTTTGAGGACATGCCTCTAGCGCAGGCACATTACTTTTTTCTATTTTACGAGTGCGCGGTTTCCGCACTAACTGATTAATTGTTGCCATCTTGGTGCTCCAAACACATAAAATCTAGCGACAGGCATTCCACACCCGCCTTATTTGCAAGCGTATCTTAAGGGTGCGCAATTGTATTGATATGTCCCCTACCTGTCAAGGGTATAAAAAGAATAATTTACTGATAACCTTAGAACGGATAGCCAAACTTTAAGTTGCTGTTACTGCGTAGGGAAATAATCCTTCTCTCCCACAACATTGTCTATTGTATGGCCATACAAATTAAGAAGGGTAGGCGTTTTTTAATACCTACCCTTCTTTTTACCTGACACTCTCTGAATAATTAACTAATAGTCTGTTCAGAGTTTTCAGTGATACCATCCCCACCAGGGAGGTTTTCTAGTTCCCCACCTGATTCTGCAAGCCTTTGACGCTCCTTATGGTAAGCCAGCCCAGTTCCAGCAGGGATTAAGCGACCTACGATAACGTTTTCCTTCAAACCACGTAACTTGTCGACTTTACCGCTAACAGCAGCCTCAGTCAGCACACGTGTGGTTTCCTGGAATGATGCAGCCGAGATAAAGGACTCAGTAGCAAGGGACGCCTTTGTAATACCGAGCAATATGGATTCAAAAGTAGCAGGCATTTTGCCTTTGGATTTAGTCACATCATTTTCTTCCATTAAGCGAGATCGCTCGACCTGCTCACCTTTCAGAAAACGCGAATCACCTGAATCGACGACTTCGACTTTTCGAAGCATCTGGCGAACAATAACCTCAATGTGCTTATCATTAATACCTACACCTTGTAGACGATAAACATCCTGAACCTCATTGACGATGTATTTTGCCAGCTCACTGACGCCCTGCAGACGCAAAATATCGTGTGGAGCCAATGGTCCATCACAGATCACCTCACCCTTTTCAACCTGCTCCCCTTCGAACACGGTTACGTGACGCCACTTGGGAATCAGCTCTTCATGGGTATCACCATCGGCTGGCGTAATAATAAGGCGCTGTTTGTCCTTGGTTTCCTTACCAAAACTCACAATACCCGAAATCTCTGCCAGAATTGCAGGTTCTTTAGGCTTGCGTGCCTCAAACAAATCAGCAACTCGTGGAAGACCACCGGTGATATCACGTGTTTTTGAGGATTCCTGAGGAATACGAGCAACAACATCACCAACGCCAACTGGAGCTCCGTCTGAAAGGTTGACGATTGCACCAGCCGGTAGAAAATACATGGCAGGCACATCTGTTCCAGCAATCATCAGGTCATTACCATCCTCGTCAACCAGCTTAACCATAGGACGCATATCCTTCGCCATGGAACTACGACGCTTAGGATCAATAATAACGGTGCTACTCAAGCCAGTCACTTCATCTGCCTGACGATCTACCGTTAAACCTTCTACAAACTCATGGAATTTAATCTTACCAGCAACTTCTGTGATTACCGGGTGAGTATGAGGGTCCCAGTTTGCAACGTTTTCACCCGCTTCAACCATGTCACCATCACCTTTGGAAACTATGGCACCATATGGGATCTTGTAACGCTCACGTTCACGACCAAATTCATCCACAACACCAATTTCCCCTGAACGAGAAACGGCAACAAAGTAACCCTTGTCATGCTTAACTGTCTTCACATTATGCAAACGCAAGGAACCTTTTGATTTCACTTCCACATTACTGATTGCGGCAGAACGTGACGCAGCACCACCGATATGGAAAGTACGCATGGTTAACTGTGTTCCTGGCTCCCCAATGGATTGCGCTGCCACAACACCCACTGCTTCACCAATATTCACCTGATGTCCACGCCCCAGATCGCGACCGTAACATTTGGAACAAATGCCAAATCGGGTCTCACAGGTAATTGGTGAACGAACCTTAATCTGGTCAATACTTGCTTTTTCAAGCTCATCCACCCAGGCCTCATCAAGCAATACACCGGCTTCGACAACGACTTCGCCAGTTTGCGGAGAAACAACATCTTCCAGCACCACTCGACCAAGCACGCGTTCACTTAAGGGCTCAACAACGTCGCCCCCTTCGATATGCGGCTCCATGATTAAACCATGAGTCGTACCACAATCCACTTCTGTAACCACCAGGTCCTGAGCAACATCGACCAGACGACGAGTCAGGTAACCGGAGTTTGCAGTTTTTAGCGCAGTATCAGCCAGACCTTTTCGTGCACCGTGTGTAGAGATAAAGTACTGAGAAACGTTCAGGCCTTCGCGGAAGTTCGCTGTAATTGGCATTTCAATGATAGAGCCATCAGGCTTGGCCATTAAGCCTCGCATACCAGCCAATTGACGAATCTGTGCCGCACTACCCCTGGCGCCAGAATCAGCCATCATAAAGATAGAGTTAAATGACATTTGCTGAACATCATTACCATCTTTGTCCTTAACGGTATAGCTTCCGAGCCTATCCATCATTGCTTTTGCAACCTGATCATTAGTGCGAGACCAGATATCAACGACTTTATTGTAACGTTCACCGTTTGTTACAAGACCTGAGGTATACTGATTTTCAATTTCTTTGACTTCCTCTTCTGCCACAGACAGGATGTCCTGCTTGCTGTCAGGAATTACCATATCCTCTATACCAAAAGACACGCCTGCACGAGTCGCGTAGTAGAATCCGGTATACATCAGCTTATCAGCAAAAATAACTGTAGACTTCAGACCCAGGCGGCGATAGCAATCATTAATCAAACCAGAAATTGCTTTCTTGGTCATGTGCTTGTTGACCACTTCAAATGGCAATTCATCTGGGATAATTTCTTTTAATAATGCTCGGCCAACTGTGGTATCGATCAGTACATTTTTAAATTCAAGTTCACCGTTTTCATTTCTCACGGGATCTTTGATACGCACCCTACATTTAGCGTGCAATGAAACATGACCTGAGTTATAGGCTCGATGCACTTCTTTAACATTCGCAAAAACCTTACCTTCACCCTTGGCATTCACTTCTTCTCGACTGATGTAGTAAAGACCAAGTACCACGTCTTGCGAAGGAACAATAATAGGTTCTCCATTTGCCGGAGAAAGCACATTATTGGTGGACATCATCAGGGAACGCGCTTCCAGTTGTGCTTCCAGAGATAATGGCACATGCACCGCCATCTGGTCTCCGTCAAAGTCCGCATTGTATGCCGCACAAACTAATGGATGCAGCTGAATCGCCTTACCTTCAATCAACTGTGGTTCAAACGCCTGAATACCCAGACGATGCAGTGTTGGCGCACGATTCAACATTACCGGATGTTCACGTATAACTTCTTCCAGTACATCCCAAACCTCAGGACCTTCACGCTCAACCATCTTCTTGGCTGACTTAATGGTAGTTGCTAGCCCTCTGCGCTCCAGCTTGCTGAAGATAAATGGCTTGAATAATTCAAGCGCCATTTTCTTGGGTAAACCACATTGATGCAGGCGTAAAGTGGGACCAACCACGATTACTGAACGGCCTGAGTAGTCAACACGTTTACCAAGCAAGTTCTGACGAAAACGCCCTTGTTTACCTTTAATCATATCTGCCAGGGATTTCAATGGACGCTTGTTAGTGCCAGTAATCGCACGTCCACGTCTACCGTTATCCAGAAGCGCATCAACCGCTTCCTGCAGCATACGCTTTTCATTGCGGACGATGATGTCTGGCGCATTGAGATCCAATAGACGCTTCAAGCGGTTATTTCTGTTAATAACACGACGATATAAGTCATTCAGGTCAGATGTTGCGAAACGACCGCCATCAAGCGGTACCAGTGGGCGCAATTCTGGAGGCAGTACAGGCAACACTGTCATTACCATCCACTCTGACTTATTACCCGATTCAACCAGCGCTTCCAACAACTTCAGACGCTTGGTTAATTTTTTCAGTTTGGTTTCTGAATTGGTTGCATCCATTTCTTCGCGCACCTGGACAATTTCAGCGTCCATATCCAGTGTCCGCAACAATTCATAAACGGCCTCAGCACCCATACGAGCATCAAAATCATCACCCCATTGCTCAATTGCATCGAGATAAGCTTCATCTGTTAATAGTTGACCACGATCCAAGTCAGTCATACCCGCATCGATAACAACAAATCCTTCGAAATAAAGAATACGTTCGATATCGCGCAAGGTCATATCCAGAAGCAAACCCATGCGTGAGGGTAAGGACTTCAAAAACCAGATATGCGCTACAGGACTTGCCAGCTCAATATGCCCCATACGCTCACGACGAACGCGAGCTTGAGTGACTTCAACGCCACATTTTTCGCAAATAACACCGCGATGTTTCAGGCGCTTATATTTTCCACATAAACATTCATAATCTTTTATGGGGCCAAATATTTTGGCGCAAAACAAACCGTCACGCTCTGGCTTGAACGTACGATAGTTAATGGTTTCTGGCTTTTTAACTTCACCATAAGACCAGGAACGAATTTTTTCAGGTGAGGCCAGGCCAATACGAATACCATCAAAATCATCCGCTTGCCCCTGCTTCAATAAATTCAATAAATCTTTCAAGATGTTTCTCCTTATCGAGGAAAAATAATATGCTTTACCGTTGGCTTACTTGGAGTTATCCAGCTCAATATCGATACCCAATGATCGAATCTCTTTAAGCAATACGTTAAAGGATTCAGGCATTCCAGCATCCATAGTGTGGTCACCATCAACAATGTTCTTATACATTTTGGTCCGTCCGTTAACGTCATCTGATTTAACCGTTAACATCTCCTGTAGCGTATAAGCAGCACCATAAGCTTCAAGTGCCCATACCTCCATCTCACCAAAACGCTGGCCACCGAATTGCGCTTTACCTCCGAGTGGCTGTTGCGTAACAAGGCTGTAAGGACCAGTAGATCGAGCATGCATTTTGTCATCAACCAGGTGATTCAGTTTCAGCATATACATGTAACCAACAGTAACCGCGCGATCAAATTTTTCTCCGGTTCTACCGTCGATAAGATAAGTTTGGCCATGAGAAGGCAGATCAGCCAGCTCAAGCATCTTTTTGACCTCACCCTCTTCAGCACCACTGAAAACAGGTGTTGCCATTGGCACACCATTACGGAGATTTCCAGCAAGCTCATCGATTTCGGCATCGGTCAAATTGTCCAATGGTTCATTATTCCCATTGGCATAAATCTCATCAAGAAAACTGCGTACTTCAGCAGTGGGCTTTTGTGCATCCAGCATCTTGCCAATTTTCACGCCCAAGCCTTTAGCTGCCCAACCCAAGTGGGTTTCAAGCACCTGTCCAACGTTCATACGCGATGGTACGCCCAAAGGATTTAAGCAGACATCCACCGGAGTACCGTCTTCGGTATAAGGCATGTCTTCTACAGGCACAATCATGGAAATAACACCCTTGTTTCCGTGACGACCCGCCATTTTGTCACCTGGTTGAATGCGACGTTTAACGGCCATGTGCACCTTAACCATTTTCAATACACCTGGCGCAAGATCATCACCTGATGTGATTTTCACGCGCTTTTCTTCAAACATTTCGTCGAATTTTGAGCGTGACTGTTTCAAATGTTCTGCAGTTTTTTCGATGCCTTCATTAGCGGTATCATCTTTTAAGCGTATTTCAAACCACTTATCACGATCGATACCAGACAGGTAGTCTGCAGTAATTGTAGAGCCTGACTTGAGTCCTTTTGGACCACCAGCTGCCTCCTGACCAAGCAGGTTTTTCTCCAGACGTTCAAACGTGTCGCTTTCAAGAATACGATACTGATCGTTCAGATCCTGACGATAACGATCCAACTCTGCATCTTCAATGGCTTTGGCACGCGCATCTTTTTCGACGCCGTCTCTAGTGAAGACCTGCACATCAATAACGGTTCCATTCATTCCAGAAGGAACACGCAAGGATGTATCTTTAACATCCAGCGCTTTTTCACCAAAGATCGCTCGCAACAACTTTTCTTCCGGGGTCAACTGGGTTTCACCCTTAGGTGTAACCTTACCCACCAGAATATCGCCTGCCTTAACTTCAGCGCCAATATATACAATTCCGGATTCATCCAGTTTTGAAAGCGCGGATTCACCAACGTTTGGTATGTCCCCAGTCACTTCTTCAGGACCCAACTTGGTATCACGTGCCACACAGGTCATTTCTTCGATGTGAATTGTGGTATAACGGTCTTCTTCAACCAGACGCTCAGAAATCAAAATAGAGTCTTCAAAGTTGTAACCATTCCAGGGCATGAAGGCAACCAGCATGTTTTGCCCAAGCGCCAGTTCACCCAGACTTGTAGATGGACCATCCGCCAAAACATCACCACGCGAAATAACATCGCCTGTTTTTACCAGTGGTGTTTGATTAATACAGGTATTCTGGTTGGAACGAGAGTATTTAGTCAGGTTATAGATATCTACACCTGCTTCACCTGCTACGGTCTCGTCGTCATTAACTCGGACAACCATGCGTGCTGCGTCAACGGAATCAACAACACCACCACGCTCGGCTACTACAGTAACACCCGAATCAATGGCAACGGTTTTTTCCATTCCGGTACCAACCATGGGCGTATCTGCACGCAATGTAGGCACTGCCTGACGTTGCATGTTTGAACCCATTAATGCGCGGTTTGCGTCATCGTGCTCAAGGAACGGAATCAATGAAGCCGCAACTGAAAGAACCTGTTTAGGTGAAACGTCCATATAGTCCACCCTGTCAGGTGACGCTAGCATAAACTCACCCTCACAACGACAGGAAACCAGATCATCCACCAACTGTTTGCTTTCATCCACAGCGGCATTTGCCTGGGCGATAATAAACTTACCTTCTTCAATGGCTGACAGGTAATCGATATCATCTGTCACATGAGCATTTACCACTCGACGATATGGGGTTTCAAGAAAACCATAATCATTAGTCCGTGCAAATACAGACAATGAGTTAATCAAACCAATATTTGGCCCCTCTGGCGTTTCGATTGGACAAACTCGACCGTAATGCGTGGGGTGAACGTCGCGAACTTCAAAACCTGCACGTTCACGCGTCAAACCACCGGGACCTAAAGCAGAAATACGACGCTTGTGGGTAATTTCCGATAGCGGATTGTTTTGGTCCATGAACTGTGACAACTGACTTGAACCAAAAAACTCTTTAACCGCCGCAGATACAGGCTTGGCATTGATTAATTCCTGAGGCATTAAACCTTCAGATTCTGCCAGACTCAGGCGCTCCTTGACTGCACGCTCAACACGTACCAAACCAACGCGGAACTGGTTCTCAGCCATTTCACCAACAGAACGAATGCGTCGGTTACCGAGATGGTCGATATCGTCTACCACACCATTACCATCCCTGATGTTAATCAATGTTTTCAGAACAGAGATAATGTCATCATTGGATAGTGTACCTGTGCCCGTTTTTTCATCACGCCCGATACGACGATTAAATTTCATTCGACCTACCGCTGATAGATCATATCGCTCATCGGTAAAAAACAGGTTTTGCAGTAAGCCCTGCGAGGCTTCTTTCGTTGGTGGCTCACCGGGGCGCATCATGCGATAAATTTCAACTTGCGCTTCCTGCTCTGTAGTGGTCGGGTCGACACGCAAAGTATCTGACATGTAAGGACCGTGATCCAGGTCGTTGGTATAAATGGTTTCAAACTCGCCTACACCTGCTGCGATGACTTTTGCCAGCAACTCTTCGGTAATTTCGTCGTTTGCGTTAGCAATAATTTCCCCAGATTCCAGGTCAACGACATTTTTAAACAAGGCCTTTCCATATAGGTAGTCATTTGGTACTACAATATCTTCCAGCTTGATTTTTTCCATTTCCTTGATGTGACGAGCAGTAATTCGACGATTCGCCTCGACGATGACATTACCTTTTTTATCCGTCAGATCAAACGACAATGTTTGGCCCCGTAGGCGTTGTGGATTCAGTGCGATATGCCAGTTTTCACCGTCACGGAAACTGCGCTCAGTCTCAAAAAACATGGCCAGCATTTCTTCGGTAGTATACCCCAGCGCACGCAATAAAATCGAAGCAGCCAATTTACGGCGTCTGTCAATGCGCACATAAACAATGTCCTTGGCATCGAATTCAAAATCCAGCCAGGAACCACGGTAAGGGATAATACGCGCTGAATAAAGCAACTTACCAGATGAATGCGTCTTACCTTTGTCGTGATCAAAGAAAACACCGGGTGAACGGTGCAACTGTGAAACAATTACGCGTTCCGTACCGTTAATGACAAAAGTCCCGTTCTTGGTCATCAATGGGATTTCGCCCATGTAGACTTCCTGTTCTTTGATATCTTTTACAGATTTGCTTTCAGGCCCTGCTTCTTTGTCATAAATAACCAGACGAAGCTTGACTCGCAGCGGAGCCGCATAGGTCATTCCCCTTTGCTGACACTCTTTTACGTCAAAAACCGGTGTACCCAGTCGGTAACTTACATATTCAAGTGCTGCGCTACCTGTGTAACTGACAATTGGAAAAACTGAGTTAAATGCACCATGAAGACCTAAATCCTGCCGTTTATCAGGACTTGCTTCCTGTTGTAAAAAAGAACGGTAAGAATCTAGTTGAATGGAAAGTAAATATGGTATTTCCAGTACATCAGGGTGTTTACCAAAATCCTTGCGGATACGTTTCTTTTCGGTAAATGAGTACGCCATCGATAAAGTGCCTCGTCGCCGGTATAAATTATTTGAGTTTATAGTCGATAACCTTGTAAAGTTAATCCACTATAATTGAAAGATCCTTCGCCAAAAGTTCATGGCGATTAATATTTAATCAAGCAGAAGAAGGCCGGCAGCTAAAGCCACCAGCCAAATCCTGTATAATAGTAAAAATAATTACACTTAACAATTTATCAGTGCAATTATTTAAGCTCGACAGATGCTCCAGCCTCTTCGAGCTGCTTTTTGATGCTTTCAGCTTCATCTTTTGAAGCGGCTTCCTTAACAGTTGCAGGCGCGCCTTCAACCATTTCTTTCGCTTCTTTAAGACCAAGCCCAGTAATACCACGTACTGCCTTGATAACAGCAACCTTGTTAGCACCAAAGCTGGTCATAACAACGTCAAATTCTGTTTTCTCTTCAGCAGCAGCGCCTGCATCACCGCCTGCAGGTGCAGCAGCAACAGCAACAGCCGCCGCAGCAGTTACACCAAATTTTTCTTCCATTGCAGATATAAGATCTACAACTTCCATTACTGACATATTTGAAATTGCTTCCAAGATATCGTCTTTAGTAGCAGCCATGTTAATCTCCTAATAAATTATTGTTTAGTAAAAACCAGAATAAAGCTTAACCAGCTTCTTTCTGGTCTTTAATTGCAGCCACAGTACGCACCAATTTGCCTGGCACCTCGTTAAGAGTGCGAGCCAATTTCGCAATAGGTGCTATCATGACTGACATTAATTGAGCAATTGCCTCGTCCTTAGTAGGCAGGCTAGCCACAGCTTTAATATCTGCTGGGCCTAACAGTTTTCCACCAATAGAAATGACTTTAACAATCAGTTTGTCATTAGTTTTAGCGAAATTATCAATGACACGTGCAGCACCGCCAGGATCTTCCTGAGAAAATGCAAGTAATAAAGGGCCTACCAGGCTATCTTGCATACACTCATAATCCGTACCTTCAATAGCACGTTTAGCAAGCGAGTTTTTAACCACTCGCAAATAAACGCCACTATTGCGTGCTTCACGGCGCAACAATGTCATCTGTTCAACTGTTAACCCACGATATTCAGCAGCAACGGCCGACAAAGCACCTGAAGCGACTTCCGCCACTTCTTTGACAACTGCTTTTTTATCTTCAAGAGTTAAACTCACCAGCGAACCTCCAGGGTATCGTTGAGACAGGAAAAGCAAAATGTTGACACAGATTACTTCCCAAACCTCAATGAGATTCTCAAACCAAGCGTGAAATTCACGCCACCTATACGGCTACCCACTACAGAATTCTGAAAGGGATCAACCGTCTGCGTAGGCCGGAAACCATTAAGCCCCCAATTTAAACAACAAACTGTCGGCACCTACGGTCTTTGACGTCTCTGCCATATAATGGCAGAGCCCAAAGTCTTTATTGAATAACAGATGAAATCTCGACTGGAACACCTGGTCCCATAGTTGTCGACACTGTTATTTTTTTGAAATAAACGCCTTTTGATGTACTTGGCTTCATTTTTCTTAAATCTGACATCAGAGCAGACAGATTTTCTTTGAGTGCGTTCACATCAAAATCAACTTTTCCTAGCGTGCAATGAATAATTCCCGCTTTATCAGTTCTATATCGAACCTGACCAGCTTTGGCGTTTTTCACTGCTGTTTCCACATCTGGGGTAACGGTACCCACTTTAGGGTTAGGCATTAAACCGCGAGGACCAAGAATTTGACCCAATTGACCCACAACACGCATGGCGTCAGGTGTGGCAATGACCACATCGAAGTTCATATTGCCCTTCTTGATTTCCGCCGCTAGATCATCCATACCCACAATATCTGCACCTGCTGCAGTGGCCTTGTCTGCATTTGCACCCTGGGTGAAAACTGCCACACGAACAGTTTTACCAGTACCGTTTGGCAATACAGTGGAACCACGAACCACCTGATCAGATTTACGTGGATCTACACCCAAATTGACGCTGACATCAATGGATTCCTTGAATTTAGCCTTTGGCAAATCTTTTAGCAGTGCAAAGGCATCTTCTACAGAAAGAACCTTACCTGGCTCAATCTTTTCGCTAATTGCTTTTTGACGTTTGGTTAACTTTGCCATCTTAGAGACCCTCTACCTTCAATCCCATACTGCGCGCACTTCCCGCAATAGTACGGATTGCGGCTTCTTCATCTGCAGCTGTCAAGTCCGGCATTTTAATCTTTGCCACAGCCAACAGGTGATCACGGGTTGCAGTACCTGCAACGTCACGCCCGGGGGCACTACTTCCACTCTTAAGACCAACTTCCTTAAGTAGCAATACAGAGGCAGGTGGGGTTTTTGTAATAAAGGTAAAACTACGGTCACTGTAAACAGTAATAACCACTGGAATTGGCAAACCAGCTTCCAGGCTTTGAGTCTGTGCATTAAATGCTTTACAGAACTCCATAATATTTACACCGCGCTGACCAAGTGCAGGACCCACTGGTGGACTGGGGTTTGCCTGGCCGGCCTTAACCTGTAGCTTGATATAAGCTTCAACTTTTTTAGCCATTTAATTTACTCCTGTTTGGGTACCGTGATCCATCAAGGGATCAACTAGCGTCAACCAAATTGTTGACTCCCCGGTTTAAAAAACGTTAACCCTTCTCGACCTGCCCAAACTCCAGTTCAACTGGAGTGGATCGACCAAAGATTAACACTGAAACTCTCAGGCGACTTTTTTCGTAGTCAACCTCTTCGACAACGCCATTAAAATCATTAAATGGGCCGTCGGTAATTCGAACCACTTCACCTGGTTCAAATAGAATTTTTGGCTTAGGCTTATCGACACCTTCTTCGACTCTTCTTAGTATGGCGTCCGCTTCCTTATCTGTGATCGGTGCTGGATTATCACTGGATCCGCCGATAAACCCCATCACTCGAGGCACACTTTTCACCAAATGCCAGGTTTCATCGTCCATTTCCATCTGAACCAACACATAACCCGGGAAGAACTTGCGATCACTCTTGCGCTTTTGCCCTTCTCGCATTTCAACCACTTCTTCGGTCGGCACCAGTATCTGACCAAATTTTTCAGCCATTGGACTATGGCGAACACGCTCCTCAAGTGATTTTCTCACCTGGTTCTCAAACCCTGAATATGCATGAACCACATACCAACGCAATGCCATTTAGCCTAACTCCCTTGACCGGTTAACAATTTCACTGCCCAAAGCAGCAGCGAATCAAGCGCCCATAGCATAATTCCAACTACTACCACGCTCGCCATTATAAGCAGAGTCGTTTGAGAAGTCTCTTTTCTTGTTGGCCAGACAACTTTACGAACTTCGGTTCTGGCATCCTGAAGAAATTTCCAGGACGACTTACCTAATGCCGTTGTCATACCAATGCCAATCGCGACGAGAGATAACGCCAATAACCCAAGAACACGATAAAGCAAAGTTTGATCGTCGTAGTAATAAAAACCAACGATACCAGCCGCAACAACTAAAAAGGCTACAAATAATTTAATTCGGTCTGCCATTTCACCACACGCTTTAAATTGTAATGGCAGGCCAGGAGGGAATCGAACCCCCAACCTGCGGTTTTGGAGACCGCCGCTCTGCCAATTGAGCTACTGGCCTATCACAATTACAAAAGATTATGCCTTACATAGAGGCAAGGCACCTACCCTGGTAAGTGCCTATAAACTTAACTTAATCTTTGATGTTACTCAAAAATTTTCGCAACAACACCTGCGCCAACTGTACGTCCACCTTCGCGGATCGCAAAACGCAAGCCTTCTTCCATCGCTATCGGAGATATCAGTTTAACCTTCATGTTGATGTTG
>Ga0316593_10000023_pt1 | contig 15798 bp, 11 predicted proteins | sample S5NA_3_FD_204564 | JGI IMG/M metagenome (GOLD analysis project Ga0316593, IMG submission 204564) | Metatranscriptome of rhizosphere microbial communities from salt marsh grasses in Alabama, United States - S5-7_160517rA (Metagenome... | ecosystem: Host-associated > Plants > Roots > Rhizosphere ... | reverse complement strand
TCTACGCCGCGCAACAGCAAACCCGCATTGTCGCCCGCTCGCCCTTCGTCCAATAGCTTGCGGAACATCTCCACACCCGTACATACACTCTTGCGATGCGCGCCCAAACCGACAATCTCAACCTCGTCCCCGACCTTGACAATGCCGCGCTCAATTCGACCCGTGCCCACGGTGCCGCGACCTGTGATCGAAAATACATCCTCGATCGGCATCAAAAACGGCTTGTCCGTGTCGCGCTCAGGCGTCGGTATATATTCATCTATCGCATCAATCAATTCACGAATACAATCCCACTCCGACCCTTCGAAATCGCCGGCTACACCTTTTTCCATGGCCAACAGCGCTGATCCCTTGATGATCGGTATCTCGTCCCCTGGAAACTCGTACTGCGACAACAACTCACGAACTTCAAGCTCGACCAGCTCCAACAACTCCGGATCATCCACCTGATCCGTCTTGTTCATGAAAACAACGATCGACGGCACGTTCACCTGACGCGCCAACAAAATGTGCTCGCGCGTCTGCGGCATCGGACCATCTGCTGCAGATACCACCAATATCGAACCGTCCATCTGAGCAGCCCCGGTGATCATGTTCTTGATATAGTCCGCGTGACCCGGACAATCAACGTGCGCGTAATGACGCTTGTCGCTCTCGTACTCCACATGCGCTGTGTTGATCGTGATGCCGCGCGCCTTCTCTTCCGGCGCATTATCGATCTCATCATACTTCTTTACATCCGCCTGCCCCTTATTCGCCAAGTACATCGTTATGGCGGCAGTCAATGTCGTTTTGCCGTGGTCAACGTGACCTATCGTCCCTATATTTACGTGTGGCTTGGATCGTTCAAATTTTGCCTTGGCCATTGTCCAAATCTCCTCTATTGATTTTTGATAAATCTCTCATTATCTCAAGCCGCCAGCCCCATGCCTTCAAGCAATTTCTTGGAGACGTCCGGACTCACAACTTTGTATTTTGAAAACTGCATGGTAAAAATTGCTCGCCCTTGCGACATATTTCTCAAATCCGTTGCATACCCAAACATTTCGGCGAGAGGCACATAGGCAGCTATTGTTTGATTCTCGCCTCGTTTACCGTGCCCCTCGATGGTGGCACGCCGTCCCGCCAAATCACTTAAAATCGAGCCAAAATACTCTTCCGGCGTAATCACTTCCAATTGCATAATCGGCTCCATCAACACCGATTTTGCCTTGCGCAGCGCATCCTGAAGCGCCAATGTTCCGGCGATCTTGAACGAAAGTTCTGAAGACTCATCCTCATCAAAAGACGCATCAATCAATGTGGCGCGGATGCCGATGACAGGGTATCCTGCGATCGATCCGCTGGTCATTGCGTCTTTTATGCCATCAGCTACCGGCTTTATAAATTCACGCGGGATTTGATTATGCTCAATCTTATTTTCAAACTCAAACGTCTCGCCGGATTCGCTCGGCTCTATGTCAAGCACAACGTGCGCAAACTGTCCTTTGCCGCCGGCTTGCCTTTCAAATCGAATATCACTGCGGACTTGTTCAGTAATAGTTTCTCGATACGCCACCATGGGTTTGCCGACATTTGCTTGTACTTTAAATTCGCGCAGCAGCCGATCCGCGATAATATCGAGGTGAAGCTCACCCATGCCGCCAATCAGCATTTGACCTGTTTCCGGGTCAACTTTTACTTGAAAAGTCGGGTCCTCTTCGCTCAGCGCATCTAGGGCATTCACCAGCTTTTCTTCATCAGCTTTTGACTTGGGTTCGATGGCCACTGAAATAACCGGCACCGGAAACGTCACGTTTTCCAGCATCAGGGGATGCTTGGGATCGGCCAGCGTATCACCTGTCACCGTGTCGCGCAAACCAACCACTGCGACAATATCACCCGCGGAAATCTCTTTGACATCCTGTTGCTTGTTCGCCGACATGATCAGCAACCGTCCGAGACGCTCTTTCTTTTTTGTTCTCGGGTTCAAAACCGACTCACCGGCTGAAACCTTGCCAGAGTAAACTCGGCAAAAGGTCAACTTTCCAACGTACGCATCGGTTTGAATTTTGAACGCCAAAGCCGAAAAAGGTTCTTCAACGGACGAATGACGCGTCTCAATTTTGCCGGTAAAGGGATTCTCGCCACTTACCGGTTTGACATCTTGTGGTCCTGGCAAATAATTGATCACCGCATCCAGCAGCTTTTGTATGCCGATGTTGCGCACAGCCGCGCCGCAAAGCACCGGAACCGCATGCGCACTTAGTGTGGCGCGTCGAATCGCGGCGTTAATTTCTTGTTCGCTAATCTCTTCGCCGGACAAATATTTATTCAAGATCGTATCGTCTTGATCGGAAATCACTTCGAGCAATTTATCGCGATACGCTTGTGTTTTTTCGAGCATATCCTTAGGGATATCCAGTTCATCCCAGGTAGCGCCAAGGGTTTCCACATTATATTTGAGCATTTTCATGCTCACAAGATCGATGATGCCGGAAAAACCGTCGCCTGCGCCGACTGGCAGATAGAGCACAATTGGTATCGCTCGCAGTCTATCTTCGATCATTGACAGGGCATTATAAAAATCAGCGCCCAATCGATCCATCTTGTTAATAAAAGCGAGCCGAGGAATATCATATTTGTCAGCCTGCAGCCACACCGTTTCCGACTGCGGTTCGACACCGCCGACAGCGCAGAAAATCGCAACAGCGCCATCCAAAACTCTCAAAGAACGTTCGACCTCCGCGGTAAAATCTACATGACCCGGAGTGTCGATGATATTAATCTGATGGTTTTTCCAAGTGCACGAGATAGCAGCGGACGTAATGGTAATACCGCGTTCTCTCTCCTGCTGCATCCAATCCATGGTCGCCGCACCATCATCGACTTCGCCGATGCGATGCACCTTGCCCGTGTAATACAGAATCCGCTCTGTCGTGGTCGTTTTGCCGGCATCGATGTGAGCAACAATGCCGATATTGCGAATTTTTTCCAGCGATTTGGATTTGGGCATAAAAAAACCATTTGTTATCAACTGCTTACCACTGTGTAGTCAAAGACACATGACGCTACACATTGACAACCGCTAACAAATGGTCTCTCGTGTATATGCGCCAGGGTCTTACAACTACTTTCCAATCCGGCCACGGGCCTTGAATGGATTAGAGTTGGACTGCAAGACTGGCTTTCAATGTCAGAATTACCACTTGAAATGGGCGAAGGCCTTATTGGCCTCGGCCATCTTGTGCGTATCCTCACGTTTTTTCACAGAGGCGCCTTCTTTATTATAGGCAGCCATAAACTCACCGGCCAATCGTTCGGCCATGGTTTTTTCGGATCGCGCCTTTGCGTAAGAGATAATCCAACGTATTGCCAAAGCTTGTTGGCGCTCCGATCGAACTTCAACCGGCACCTGATAAGTGGCGCCGCCAACGCGCCGTGAACGAACCTCGAGAATAGGCTTTACATTATCAATTGCCTTTTCGAAAAGCTCAATATTTTCCGAATTGTTTTTCTCGTTCGTAATATCGATTGCTCTGTAAAATATTTTTTCAGCGACACTACGCTTGCCACCACGGAGCAGTCCATTAATAAATTTTGTAACCAGAACACTCTTGTATTTGGGGTCTGGTAAAACTTTTCTTTTCGTAGCTCTTTTTCTTCTCGGCATCTTTTTCTAGAATAATAAGGTAAATAAATTAACTCTTCATTTTAGTGCCATACTTGGAACGTCCCTGCTTGCGATCTGAGACGCCACTGGTGTCCAATACGCCGCGAATCACATGATAGCGCACACCAGGCAAATCCTTAATACGTCCGCCACGGATGAGCACAATAGAGTGCTCTTGCAAATTATGTCCCTCACCGGGGATATATGCTGTCACTTCAAATCCGTTAACAAGCCGAACACGTGCAACTTTTCTCAGCGCGGAGTTCGGCTTTTTCGGAGTCGTTGTATATACTCTGGTACAAACTCCGCGTTTCTGCGGCGCACCCGCCAATGCCGGAGCTGTTCCCTTTTTCGTTGTACGCTTACGCCCATGTCGGACTAACTGATTAAGCGTCGGCACTTTACCTCCTGTTTTTTACAAAGCCGATAAAAGTAATAAATTTTTCTATTATATGCAAGTATTTTTTATCTTGTGATATAAAACCTCAGCGACGCCTGAGCATCCTGGTTGCCAAACTCGAGCTTGGCAACCAGGGAATGAAACTGCACCGGAGGCTGCGCTAATACCACTTGACAGATGTTAACGATTTTTGCCATCGAGTGCTATTGCTGCACGTCGTGACTTTCTGCCATTTCTTCAATGGCTATCTCTTTTTCTTCTTCATCCGGCTCATCATACAGATCCGGGCCCGAAACTCGCAAATCATTAAATTTGCGGATACCCGTGCCTGCTGGAATCATATGACCCATAATGACATTTTCTTTCAAGCCGTACAATTTATCCACCTTGCCCTCAACCGATGCATCCGTTAATACTCGCGTGGTTTCCTGAAATGAAGCTGCAGACAAAAAGCTCTCGGTCGTAAGCGAGGCCTTTGTGATACCAAGCAGTAACGGTTGAAAGGTTGCCGGTTGCGCTGGGCGAGATTGCGGTGCTGTTTTGTCCTTTTCTTCAAGTGCAGTGGACTTTTTGCGAAAATCCTCCAAAAGCACCAGCTCACCCTCTTCGTAACCGGAATCACCCGGCGTTGTAACCACCACATAGTTGCGGATATCTTCATTTTCACGCAAGAAACGCAGTCGATCCACCTGGTCTCCCGGCAAATATCGCGTGTCGCCTGGGTCTTCTATCTTGACTTTTTGCAGCATTTGTCGAACGATAACTTCAATGTGTTTGTCATTAATGCGCACACCCTGCAGACGATACACTTCCTGGATTTCGTTCACCAGGTATTCCTGCACTTTGTTCGCTCCCATAATTGCCAGGATGTCATGCGGCGCCACCGAGCCCTCAGACAGTTTTTCGCCAGCATGTACAAAATCACCATCATGTACGAGAATATGCTTGCCGTAAGGAATCAGATATACCTTTTCCTCATGGCCATCTTCAGAAGTGATATGAATGCGTCGAACACCGCGCTTTAATTCGCCGAAACGAACAATACCGTCGATTTCACTGACCACAGCCGGCTCTTTGGGTTTGCGCGCCTCAAACAGCTCTGCAACGCGGGGCAAACCGCCGGTAATATCACGGGTTTTGGAAATTTCGCGTGGAATCTTCACCAAGGAATCGCCGGCAACAATATCCTCGCCTTCTCTCACCTGCAAAAATGACCCAACCGGCAACACAAAACTTGCCAGCTTTTCATCATTTTTATCCATGACTCCAACAGTTGGATTCAAATTTCTGCTACGTGTCTCAATGATGACGCGCTGTCGCATGCCAGTAGTTTCGTCCAGTTCCTCGCGAAAAGTAACGCCCTCGATAATATCGATAAACTTGGCTTTACCGCTGTGCGTGGACACGATGCTTGCAGTATAAGGATCCCACTTGAAGATGACATCGCCTTTTTCAACCGTGTTACCTTCTCTTGCGAGCACACTGGCAGCATATGGCACGGTCAAACGCTCAACGACGCGATTGTCTTCGTCGATAATCTTGATCCGGCCACTTCGTCCCAGCGAAATAACTTCTTCTTCACGTTCAACAACGCGCAGATTTTCCCATTCGACCTTTCCATCTTGCTTGGCAACTATTTGAGATTGCGCCGCGATACGAGAAGCCGTACCACCAATGTGAAATGTTCGCAGGGTCAACTGGGTGCCCGGCTCACCGATCGATTGAGCGGCCATAACACCAACGGTTTCACCAATGTTGACCATTTTGCCGCTCGCCAGGTTACGGCCATAGCAGAGCGCACACACACCGCGCGGCGACTCACAGGTGAGCACCGATCGAATCATAACATTTTCGATGCCCGAATCTGAGATGTGGTTGGCAATTTCTTCAGTAATCAATTGACCGGATTCGATAATAATGTCGCCTGTGTCCGGATGAAACACTTCTTCCGCCACGACGCGACCCGAGATGCGATCGACCATTGATTCAATGATTTCTTCACCTTCTTTGAGATCACCAACGCGCAGACCTAAAATAGTGCCACAATCGGTTTCAGTAATAATTACATCTTGCGCCACGTCCACGAGTCGGCGAGTTAAATAGCCGGCGTCAGCCGTTTTCAGAGCCGTGTCCGCCAAACCTTTTCGCGCGCCGTGCGTCGAAATAAAATACTCGAGCATGGAGAGACCTTCGCGAAAGTTTGCTGTAATCGGGCTTTCAATGATCTCACCCATAGACCCGGTCATTTTCTTTTGCGGCTTGGCCATGAGTCCGCGCATGCCAGCCAACTGGCGAATTTGTTCCTTTGAACCACGAGCGCCGGAATCGGCCATCATAAAAATCGGATTAAAACCTTGACGATCCTTGGCCAGGGTCTGGAACATTTTTTCTGCGACATTACTGGTTGTATGTGTCCAAATATCTATAATTTGGTTGTATCGTTCACCATCAGTTATGATGCCGCGCTCGTATCGTTTTTGGATGGTTTCGACCGCCTTGAATGCATCATCCAGCAATGTTTGTTTTGCTTCAGGAACGATAACATCGTAAATGCCAATGCTCGAACCCGACTTCATCGCATAGTGAAAACCAACTTCTTTCACTTTGTCGAGCATCTCAGCCGTGCGATAGTTGCCGAGTATATTATAAGCTCGGGCAATGAGCGCTTCCATACCTTTTTTCGTCAACAATGTGTTGATAAAGCCAAGTTCATCCGGTAATATTTCATTAAAGAGAACGCGCCCAACTGTTGTGTCAATAATTTCGCCCTTGATGCGAACCTTTATCGGCGCATTGAGATGCACCCGATCGTCATCGTAGGCGATCGCCACTTCTGCGGGCGACGAAAACATCATATCCTCACCTTTTGTGCCGGCACGTTTTTTCGTCAAGTAATAAATGCCCAACACCATATCCTGACTCGGGATGGCTAACGGACGACCATGCGCCGGCGACAGCAAATTGTGGCTAGAGAGCATGAGAATTTTTGTTTCAATTTGGGCGTAAAAAGACAACGGCACATGCACGGCCATCTGATCGCCGTCAAAATCAGCGTTAAACGCCGCACAAACCAGCGGGTGCAGATGAATCGCCTTGCCTTCAACGAGCACTGGTTGAAACGCCTGAATACCGAGTCTGTGCAGCGTCGGCGCTCGGTTCAGCATAATGGGATGATCTTCGATAATTTCTTCGAGAATATCCCACACTTCTGGGCCACGGCGCTCAACTTGTTTCTTAGCGCTTTTCACGGTTTTCACCAGGCCGCGCTCGACCAATTTTCGAATGACAAACGGTTTGAACAGTTCCAGGGCCATATCTTTGGGCAAGCCGGCCTCATGCAGCTTTAGCTCAGGCCCAACAACGATAACGGATCGTCCGGAATAGTCGATGCGTTTTCCAAGCAGATTCTGCCGGAATCGCCCTTGTTTGCCGCGTAGCATATCCGACAAACTTTTCAGCGCTCGATTGCCGTCGCTGCGAACCGCCGAGGTTTTGCGACCATTATCAAAGAGAGAATCAACAGCCTCCTGCAGCATTCGTTTTTCATTTCTCAGAATGACTTCAGGAGCGCGAATTTCTAACAGTTTTTTTAATCGATTATTGCGAATGATAACACGACGATAAAGATCATTCAAATCAGAGGTCGCGAATCGACCACCTTCGAGCGGCACCAGTGGTCGAAGCTCCGGCGGAATCACTGGCACAACTGTCATGACCATCCACTCTGGTCGATTTTCCTGACGCTCATTCGCGCGTCGGAACGCTTCCACCACTTTGAGACGTTTGAGCGCATCAGTGCGTCGCTGGATTGACGTTTCAGTGGCGACAGCGTGACGGAGCTCTTTAGCCAACTCATCGATGTCAATTTTTTTGAGCATTTCAAGCACGGCCTGCCCCCCCATCTCTGCACGAAAACGCTCTTCTTCGGGCAGATCTTTTTCCGCCTCGCGAAGCTCTTCCAACAAGTCGAGATATTCTTCTTCAGTTAAAAGATCTCGTTCCTGCAAACCGCTCTTGCCGGGATTAATGACGACATAGTTTTCATAGTATATCACGCGTTCGAGATTTTTCATGCTCATGCCGAGAATATACCCTGACTTGGACGGCAGCGACTTCCAATACCAAATATGCACCACCGGCACGGCCAAAGAGATATGACCCAGGCGTTCCCGACGAACGCTTTTTGTCGTCACTTCGACGCCGCAGCGGTCGCAAACAATACCTTTATAACGAATTCTTTTATATTTTCCACAGTGACACTCATAGTCACGCACTGGTCCAAAGATTTTTTCACAAAAAAGTCCATCTTTTTCCGGCTTGAAGGAGCGATAATTGATGGTTTCAGGCTTGGTCACCTCGCCATGCGATCGCTCTAAAATCTTGTCGGGCGATGACAAGCCAATATATATGGCGTTAAATTTTGTGCTACCTGTCGGAGAATCAGTTCCGATCATTGTATTCAAATTATCACCTCCAAACTCAAATGATCCCGGCAGAAATTTGCCAGGATCACTTAATTACTTTCACTTTCGTTGATCAATTGAACGTCCAAACCCAGGCCCTGTAGCTCGCGGATAAGAACATTAAAGGATTCGGGCAGGCCCGGCTCCGGTATGTTTTCACCCTTGACAATCGCCTCATAGGTTCGTGAGCGTCCTCGCACATCATCACTCTTGACAGTCAGTATTTCCTGCAATGTATGTGCGGCACCATAAGCTTCGAGAGCCCACACTTCCATTTCACCAAAGCGTTGACCACCGAACTGTGCTTTGCCGCCAAGAGGCTGTTGCGTGATTAACGAGTACGGTCCAATCGAACGAGCGTGTATCTTGTCTTCGACGAGATGCGAAAGTTTAAGCATATAAATCATGCCGACCGTCACTTCTTCATCAAATGGCTCGCCGGTTCGACCATCATATAGTTGTATTTTGCCATTTTCAGGCAACTCTGCTTTTTCCATCTCTTCTTGTATCTCGGCAAGCGACGCTCCATCAAAAACAGGTGTGGCGTAATCGATACCAAGCTTGTCAGCAGCCCATCCCAGGTTTGTTTCCAATATCTGTCCCAGATTCATACGGGAGGGCACGCCGAGAGGATTAAGCACAATATCCACGGGCGTTCCATCCGGCAGATAAGGCATATCTTCAATAGGAACAATTTTGGACACAACGCCCTTGTTTCCATGTCGTCCCGCCATTTTGTCGCCAACCATCAGTTTTCTTTTTTTCGCGACATAAACCTTGGCCAATTGCGTGATGCCCGGCGGGAGCTCATCACCAACAACTATTTTGAATTTGCGCAGCTCGTACTCTTCTTCAACATTCTTGAGCTTTGTCTCGTAACGCGATATTATTTTTTGAACGAGCTCATTCGCTGTCTCATCAGTGGAGAGTGGCTGGGAATAGTCAATCTCATTAAAGTCAATTTTTTCAAAATGGCTCTGACTCAGCTTTGTGTTGGCTTTAATGATCACTTTTCCAGTGTTGATGTCACGAATACCGGCGCTCAGCTTGTCATCCAGCACGGCGATTATTTTTTTATCGTGCATTTGCCGAACTTTGGCATACGTGCGCTCTTTCCACTGCTCCAGATCATCCAGGACTTCCTTGTCCTTCTTTTTGGTGTCCGTATCTTTTTTCTTGCGTGAGAACAGATTGGTGTCAATGACAATGCCCTTTAGTCCCGGGGAACCTTTTAGCGAAGCATCCTTGACATCACCTGCTTTTTCACCAAAAATGGCCTTGAGCAATTTCTCCTCCGGCGTCGGGTCGGTCTCGCCTTTTGGCGTCACTTTGCCGACGAGGATATCACCTGCATGCACCTCGGCGCCAATCCGAATGATGCCATTTTCATCCAGATTGCGCGTCGCATCTTCGCTGACATTGGGAATTTCGCTGGTGAGCTCCTCTTCGCCTCGTTTGGTGTCGCGGACTTGCAGTTCAAACTCTTCGATGTGAACCGAGGTATAAACATCATCGCGCACAACCCGTTCGGAAATTACAATAGCATCTTCAAAGTTATAACCGCGCCATGGCATAAAAGCGACAAGAATATTTCGACCAAGCGCCAGCTCTCCATGCTGTGTCGAATGTCCGTCAGCGATCACTTGACCTTTTTTAACCTGCTCGCCTTCTTGAACGATGGGGCGTTGGTTCACGCATGTATCCTGATTTGTTCGTTTGAACTTTGTCAAGCCGTAGGTCACGCGATCGGATTCATCAAAATCAAGTAATTGCTCCAGATCACTCTCTTTACTCGGTGAAGAGGTTTTTCGAATAACAATTTGCGTGGCGTCTACTTTTTCGACAACGCCGTCAAAATCAGTAACAATAACCGAGCGAGAGTCCTGCGCCACCTTGCTCTCCATACCGGTTCCGACCATTGGCGCTTCCGGCACCAGGAGCGGCACGGCCTGACGCTGCATATTTGAGCCCATGAGCGCGCGGTTTGCATCATCGTGTTCCAAGAACGGGATGAGTGCGGCAGCCGCGGAAACGATCTGATTTGGCGAAACATCCATATAAGTCACTTCCGCTGGCGGCACAACTGGGAACTCGCCGCGGTGACGGCACTTCACGCGATCATTGACAAAATGGCCGCTGTCACCAATCTCGGCGTTTGCCTGCGCAACCATCTCTTCTTCTTCATCATCGGCTGCGAGAAATTCAATTCTTTTTGTCGGCACGCCATCCTCAACAACCCTGTACGGCGCCTCAATAAAGCCAAAATCATTAATGCGCGCATAAGTGGTCAATGAGGAAATGAGACCAATATTCGGACCTTCAGGGGTTTCTATAGGACACAAACGACCATAGTGAGTATAGTGAACATCGCGAACTTCAAATCCCGCGCGTTCGCGTGTCAGACCGCCCGGACCCAAAGCAGACAAACGGCGTTTATGTGTCATTTCTGCCAATGGATTGGTCTGATCCATAAACTGCGAAAGCTGGCTGGTGCCAAAAAATGTATTAATCACAGACAAGATCGTGCGAGCGTTCACCAGATCCTGCGGTGTCGGATTATCGCTCTCTCGCAAATTCATGCGCTCCTTGATCGTCCGCGCCATGCGCGACAGCCCGACCATCATTTGGGCGGATAGTTGTTCGCCCACGGTTCGCACGCGACGATTGCCGAGATGGTCGATATCGTCCGCATTTCGCTTGCCCTGCTGTAATTCCATGAGGTATCGAATAATGCCGATGATATCTTCTTTTGTCAGGGCCAAATTTTCATTATCAACGCCTAGGTTAAGTTTTTTGTTCAGACGATGTCGGCCCACATCTCCAAGTTCATAACGCTTGGGATTAAAAAACAGTCTTTCTATCAGTTGCTTTGCCGTATCGCTGTCCGGCGGTTCACCGGAACGTAACTGGCGATAGATCAAATCAAGCGCTTCTGATTGATTATGTGTTGGATCTTTTTGCAGCGTGTTGCTAATGATATCCGGTCCCAGGAACTTGTCGGACTTGAGGATATCGATGCTGTCCAAACCGAGTGCCAATATAATATCAATTTTATCTTCTGAAAGTTCTGCGTATCGATCAAGGATAACTTCACCCGTATCCAAATCGACAATATCTTCAACAACGCGCGAGCCGAGGTGCTCTTCGAGGGTTTTTCGTTTCACGTCAATGGTGGAGATAATATTAAACGCTTCCAGAATTTCCCGATCCGTTGAAAAACCGATAGCGCGCAGCAATGTTGTTGCAAGAAACTTTTTGCGGCGATCAATATAGACGTTCATCAGATCATAGATATCGGTTGTAAATTCGATCCACGAACCGCGCAATGGGATTATGCGAGCGGAATATAATTTTGTGCCATTTGGGTGAATAATTTCGTCAAAAAACACGCCGGGTGAGCGATGCAATTGACTAACAATAATCCGCTCGGCGCCATTAATGATGAACGTTCCTTTTTCAGTCATAAATGGAATATTGCCGAGATAAACGATCTGCTCAATAGAGTTTGCCAAAGGATTTTCGGCATCATACTCATCTTTTATTGAGAGACGAAGTTTTGCTTTTAGCGAAACCGAGTAGGTCGTTCCTCTTTCCTGGCACTCGACAACTGAATATTTTGCGGGTTCCACATAATATTCAATAAAATCAAGCTCAAAATTCTCCCGACTGTCAACGATCGGAAAAATGCTCTCAAATACAGCTTGCAAACCTTGACTCTTGCGCTCTTGAGGCGATGTGTTGGTCTGCAGAAAATCTTCAAATGATTTGAGCTGTATGTCGAGTAAATCCGGTAGCTCGGCAGCCGCAGGAATTTTTGAAAAAGATTTGCGAACTCTTTTTTGTCCGATTGCCAAAGATGTCACTCCCTTTCGATGGGTTTAATAATACTCAAAAACCGAGCGAGAGTCCTCCCGCCCGGTTTTGTTCGATTCTTTAAAAAAGGTCGATTTACTTTACCTCGACTTCCGCGCCGGCCTCTTCCAGTTTTGTCTTGATTTCTTCAGCTTCTTCTTTGGTGATGCCTTTTTTAAGCTCACTGGGGGCGCCGTCGACGAGATCTTTTGCTTCTTTCAAACCCAAACTCGTCAAGCTGCGGACAACCTTGATGACCTGAATCTTTTGTGCTCCCGCACTTTTCAAAATAACGTCGAATTCGGTCTGTTCTTCAGCAGCTTCCTCGGCGGCAGCACCGCCGCCGGCGCCAGGAGCGGCCGCAACGGCCATAGGTGCAGCAGCCGTGACGCCAAAACGATCTTCCAGCGCTTTTACGAGTTTGGACAGTTGAAGCACTGTCATTTCTTCTATAGCAGTCAAGATCTCTGCGATCTTGGGATCGTCAACTTTGACTTCCTTTTCTTCAACCTGAACATCTTTTTCTTCGGGCATTTCTACCTCCCGTTAGCGTTAAATGTATAAATAATTAACTTTCTTTCTTTTGTCGAACTGCGTTCACTGCATAGACAAAATTCCGAATCACACCTTGCAATCCGCCAACCAGTCCGCTCAATGGCGCAGCAATCCCGCCAACGACTTGAGCCACGAGCACCTCGCGCGGCGGAATATTTTTCATTGCTTCTGCCTCTTGTGCAGTCAGCATTTGCCCTTCGACAACAGCTCCCTTGATCTCGGGTTTTCCTTTTTCCTTATGTTGCTTGAGGAAATCAAAAATGACCCGAATAGGAGCCACCGGATCCGCTTGCGCCAGTGCCAAAGCAGTCGGACCATTCAGATATTGAACCATCTCGTTCAGCCCGACTTCCTGACAGGAGCGAATAGCCAGCGTGTTTTTCACGACCAGGTAGGAGACATCAGCTTTGCGAAAATCTTGTCTCAGCTTTGTGATCTCTTCCACGCTCAGGCCGCTGAAATCGGTTAGAAAAACACCCTTTGCCTGCTTCAAGCTTTCCGATATTTCTTCAACTTTTTTGATTTTTTCTGGTTGAGGCATTGTATCATGTTCCTTCGATAAATGGGCTGAATCACACCGTTTCGCTTATCGTGTTCTTGTCTACTTTGATGCCGGGGCCCATTGTGCTGGACAGGCTGATATTCTTGATGTAAACACCTTTGGCCGTCGACGGTCGCAATCGATTGATCACGTCCATAAAAGCCTGGATATTCTTTTTAAGGTCAGTCGTCGAGAATGATTTTTTTCCGATGGCTGAATGAACAATCCCGTATTTATCAACGCGAAAATCAATCTTGCCGGCTTTTGCTTCTTCGACGGCCTTGCCAACATCAAAAGTCACAGTTCCGACTTTGGGATTCGGCATCAGGCCGCGAGGTCCCAAAACTCGACCAAGCTTACCAACCATTGCCATCACATCGGGCGTAGCAATAACGACATCGAAATCAAACCAGCCGCCTTGAATTTTTTCGATCAATTCTTCACCGCCAACATAATCAGCGCCCGCTTCTTTGGCCTCGGCCTCTTTATCGCCTTTGGTCAAAACGCAGACGCGAACCTCTTTACCGGTTCCGGCAGGCAAATTAACCGTACCGCGAACCATCTGATCGGCTTTTCTCGGATCAACGCCCAGACGGATGCTGATCTCGACCGATTCATCAAATTGGGCCGTGGACGTCTCTTGCACAAGCGCGATGGCCTTGTCCAAATTATAGAGCTGCGCACGATCAATTTTGCTGACGGATTCTTTATACCTTTTGCTACGTTTCATTATTTCTCCGTAATGAATTCTGCAGAAGCCTAACCTTCTACCAGGATTCCCATGCTTCTCGCAGTCCCCTCGATTTGGCGCATCGCCATCTCGATGTCATTGGCGTTCAAATCTTCCATTTTGGTCTCTGCAATTTCTTTGACCTGATCGCGCGTCACCTTGCCAACCTTTTCTCGGTTAGGCTCGCCGGATCCTTTATCCAGCCCGGCTGCTTTTTTCAAAAGCACGGCAGCCGGCGGCGTTTTGGTGATAAAAGTAAAGGTGTGATCCTGATAAACGGTAATAATCACCGGAATAATGAGACCTTGCCTGTCTTGCGTTTTTGCATTAAAGGCCTTACAAAACTCCATGATATTCACACCGTGTTGACCCAAAGCCGGACCGACTGGCGGGGAAGGATTCGCGCTGCCTGCAGGGATCTGCAATTTAATTGTTCCGATTACCTTTTTCGCCATTTTGTTTGATCCTAAGATTCCAGTTCAACCTGCAGAAAATCCAGTTCCACAGGTGTTGCACGACCGAAAATGCTGACCATTACTTTGACTTTATTTTTTTCTTCGTTAACACCTTCCACAAAACCCGTGAAGTCCGTGAAAGGACCATCAACGACTTTAATCGGATCGCCGACGCGGAACGGCACACTGCCGCGACCCCGATCACCTTCTCGGCCGATGATTCTATCCGCCTCCTCTGGCTTGAGAGGAATTGGTTCGTTTTTGCGCCCAACAAAGTTTGTTACGCCTGGTGTATTCAAGACAAGATGTCGCGTTTGTTTGTCAAAAACCATATGAACAAGCATATAGCCGGGGAATATGATTTTGGTGCGACTGCGTTTTTTTGCCGTCACGCATCTCGGTGATGTCTTCGGAAGGAATCACGATCTTGTCAATCCTCTCCGAAAGACCGGCATGCATCGCCTCATTTTCCAAATATGCCTTTACTTTGTTTTCATGACCTGAAAGCACATGAATGGCATACCATTTTGCTTCTTCTTGTTCCACGCATTCAACCTATTATGGCTTTTATGGTTTTATGATTCCGACTTAGTAAATCAGATTGACCAACCATGACAAAAGGTGATCAACAACAAAAATGAATAGAGCGAAAAAAAGGGAAACAAGAATAACAATCCATGTTTGCCCTTTTAGCTCTTGGCGCGTCGGCCAGCTGACTTTCGACATCTCCGAACGCACATCCTGAAGAAACTTTGTCGCTTTCGCAATCATAACATTCCGTTCTTGATGTATGTCGTTTGTTCTGTTGGATTCTTAAAAAAAGAGCAGGCCTGGAGGGACTCGAACCCCCAACCCCTGGATTTGGAGTCCAGTGCACTAGCCAATTGTGCTACAGGCCTACTTTGGTTCACAATATTGTTATTCGTTATCGCGTTTCTTTGTGCACAGTGCGTTTATCGCACCATTTGCAATATTTTTTAAACTCAACGCGACCAGAGTGTTTGCGTTTGTTCTTGTCTGTGGAATAATTCCGACGCTTGCACTCGGTACACTCTAAAATGACCAAATCTCTCATCAGATTAACCGTTATCTCTGTTTGCTATTGAATAATTTTTGTTACAACGCCGGCGCCAACAGTACGTCCGCCTTC
>Ga0316593_10000022_pt1 | contig 15802 bp, 17 predicted proteins | sample S5NA_3_FD_204564 | JGI IMG/M metagenome (GOLD analysis project Ga0316593, IMG submission 204564) | Metatranscriptome of rhizosphere microbial communities from salt marsh grasses in Alabama, United States - S5-7_160517rA (Metagenome... | ecosystem: Host-associated > Plants > Roots > Rhizosphere ... | reverse complement strand
TGCTGTATCAGCTTCACAATGCCACGTCCATGGGCCGCCGCAATTGCCTCGGGTTCACCGAGCCCGAGCTCGTAAAAATCCGCGGTCACAGTATCTTCATTCAGGCCATCGGTTTTATTGACTACCAGGAGGATGGGCTTGCCGAGTTGGCGTATTTCCTTGGCGATGCGCTGATCGTTAGCCGTGATCCCCTCACGCGCATCTACCATAAACAGGATGATATCGGCTTCCTGCATGGCCAGGCGCGTTTGTTGGGCCATCAAGGTATCGATACCTTCACGTTCACCGCTTAACCCACCGGTATCGACCACGAGATACTCGCGTTCGCCAACCTTGCCACGTCCATACTTGCGATCACGCGTCAACCCCGGATAGTCCGCTACCAGGGCCTCCCGTGTTTTCGTCAGGAAATTAAACAGGGTGGACTTCCCGACATTGGGACGTCCAACCAGTGCGAGTACCGGCAGCATTGCTCTATGGTTACCTCACGAACAAAAATAGTATGGGGACCGGAAGGTCTGTGATTGCGATCAAGGCTCGATCAGCTGGAACACGGACAGTTCTCCGCCGTTACCGAGTGTCACGATTTTATTACCCGAAATGACAGGCGGCATGGCCAGGCCTTTATGATCCCCCCGTACCCGGGCCACAATTTTTCCATCATCCTGTGACAGCCAGTGCAGGTAACCTTCAAAATCGCCGAGGACAATATATCTACCGATACAGGCCGGCGCGGTCAGCGTACGCCATTGCAATCCATCCTGCTTCCAGGTCGAGGCACCGGTATTGATATTCAACGCCCAAACATCGCTGCTGTCATCGGTAACAAACAACTGCTTGCCCGCAACACACTGGCCCTCGTAGGATGACATCTTGCGCTTCCACATGACCTGCCCATCGATGGTCGATACAGCGGCCACATTTCCCTGATAGGCGGAGGCATAGATGATATCTCCCTGCACGACAGGATTCGCATCAAGGTCTATTATACGATCCAGTTCGGAACGCCCCTCGGGTATTGCGATTTCCTGAGTCCAGACCTCGCGACCATCATACAGGGACAGGGATACCAGCTGGCCATTATCAAATCCAATAAATACATGGTTACCAGATATAACCGGCCGGCTGGTTCCGCGCAGGGTCAGGGTCGGTTCCTGCTTCCGGTATTCCCAGACCTTTTTACCCGTACCGATGTTGATCCCGGTAACGCGGCCATCGATCGTGCGCACGACTGCCACGTCATTCTTCAGCGTGGGTACCGACAGGACCTCGCTACTGACCTGTTCTCTCCATAGCAGGCTACCCTTTTCCAGATCAAAGGCTAGTACTTCGGCATTGCGGGTACCGATCATCAGGATACCGGACCCGACCGCGGGACCCGCGGATACCTGGGTTTTCGCGTCGGACTCCCAGATCGTCTTTCCGTTTTCCAGATCAAAGGCATGGATCTTGCCATTGCGGCTTACCACGTACACATGTTCGGCATCGATGGCCGGTACCAGGCGCAGTAACTGTTCGGCATTGTCACCACCGGTACTGGCGCTCCATACCTGCTCGACCTTGATCTGGTTCTTGATTTCGGTAAGCGGCGTGGGAGGCTCCGCGTTCTCGTCGCCTCGGAAGTATTCGGTAATCCAGGAACATCCGGACAACAGGGATAATGCCAACAGCAGGGCTATTCTATATCTCATTTCGCACCCGGATCGCTTTCCGCTACCGCAACGTCGTCCAGTTTGAGCAGCAGGGTCGGATTACCCTGAACCGCATCCCCCGATGCCGCTTTCGCTTTCAGGTAGGCTTCGCGTGCCAGGTCATCCTTGCCCTGTTTGTGATAAATATCGCCCTTTAACTCTTCAAAAGCTGCCAGAAAGCTTCCCGCATCGGCCGCCGAAATCAGTTTCATTGCCGCATCGTCCTCACCCAGGCTATGCAGGACACGCGCCAGGCGTATCCGGCTGAGTTGCTTCATATCTGCGGTCTTGGCGTGATCGTAGGCCCATTGCAGATGAGTTTTCGCCTCGTCCAGCTTGCCATTCTCGATGTTCTCTTTCGCAATCAGCAAGGCCGAATCCACGGCATAGGGAGTGCCGTCGAAATCCTTCATGATCCTGTCGGTAACCGCCTTCAGTTCCTCGGGCTTCTTCTCACGCAGGGATTGCTCGGCCTGCATGAAGAGTACCGAGGCCTGGATGGACTGGTTGTTCTTATAATCCACCCACCAGCGCCAGCCATACAGGATCGCAAGTCCCAATGCGACGCCCAGAAGGATGGATTTGCCATTCTCCTTCCACCATTTTTTCAGTTCTTCAACGCGTTCATCATCGGTCAAATATTCCACAATTACTTTTCCTCATTACTTAATGATTTCGACTGCATGAATATGCCTGGTAAGATAGGCAGGCAAATCATGGAAAGATACCGTTTCCTGCCGGCTTTCGCCACGTAAAAATTTTACGCTCACCGACTTCTGCATCAGTTCCTGCTCGCCGAGAATCAGCGCAAGATCTGCCTGGCTGCGGTCCGCACGCTTCATCTGCGCCTTCATGCTGCCACCGCCACAATTGGATATGATTCTGAGATCCGGAAAACGGCTACGCAAATCCTCGGCGAGAATCATAGCTGTATCCTCCGCCTGTGCGCCAACCATGATCCAGTATACATGTGGATGAAGGTCAGCGGCAGGGACCTTTTCTTCCTCCATCAACGCAACCAGGCGCTCCTGACCCAGTGCAAAACCGCAGGCCATGGTCTCCTTGCCACCCAGTTGCGTGACCAGGCTGTCGTAACGTCCGCCGGCGCACACGGTACCTTGTGCACCCAGCTTGTCCGTTACCCATTCAAATACCGTATGCGAATAATAATCCAGACCTCGCACCAGGCGATGGTTGACCTGGTACGGAATGCCCACGTGATCCAGCACATGCCTGAGCCGGTTGAAGTGAGACAACGAGGCCTCACCAAGGTGGTCCATCAATTTCGGCGCCGCGGTAATCAGTGCCTGCATATGCGGATTCTTGCTGTCCAGTATGCGCAACGGGTTGGTGTGCAAGCGGCGCTTGCTGTCCTCGTCAAGCTCGCTTTCATGGGCGGTGAGATACTCGACGAGTACCTTGCGGAATTCCGCCCTTTCCTCCGAACTTCCCAGGGTATTGATCTCGAGACGCAGGTCTGCAAGGCCCAGTTCACGCCAGACCCGCGCGCATATCAGGATCAATTCAGCCTCGATCTCCGGGCCGGACATGCCGAAGGCCTCGACACCGATCTGGTGAAACTGGCGATAGCGGCCTTTTTGCGGTCGTTCGTGGCGAAACATCGGGCCGATATACCAGAATCTCTGCATCTGGTTATACAAAAGACCATTTTCAATCCCTGCACGCACGCACCCCGCCGTGCCTTCCGGACGCAGCGTCAGGCTGTCGCCATTCCGGTCTTCAAACGTATACATTTCCTTTTCGACGATGTCCGTGACTTCACCGATGGATCGTTTGAACAGCTCGGTTTTTTCGACAATGGGCAGGCGGATTTCCTGGTATCCGTATGCGTGCACGACATCCTGCACTACCTTTTCCAGACGCTGCCATAGCGGCGTCTGCGCGGGTGGAATGTCGTGCATCCCCCGTATGGCCTGAATACTGTTGGACATGTTTAACCTTATGAATACTTCAACTTCTACACATGATCAGGTCAGGAAACCCGTACCTGGATGGATCCCTCGCCCGCACTCCCGTGTTGTTCACCGGATGCCTTGCGCTTCTCGATCGCCTCGCGTATGGCCTTTTCCAGCTCATCCACGAGGTTTTCATTCTCGATCTTGTGATGGGGCTTGCCGTCGAGATAGAGAAGATTTGGCGTACCGCCGGTAAGACCGACCTGGACTTCCCGTGCCTCGCCCGGTCCATTGACCACGCAACCGATTACGGCAACATTCAGGGGTTCGGTAATATCTTCAAGACGGGATTCCAGGGCGTTCACGGTTGCTATCACATCAAATTGCTGCCGTGAGCACGAGGGGCAGGCAATCAGGTTGATGCCCTTGCTGCGAATGTGCAGGCTTTTCAGGATATCGAACCCGACCTTGATTTCCTCGACCGGATCCGCGGCCAGGGAAATACGAATCGTATCGCCGATGCCATCCGCCAGTAACATGCCGAGACCAATCGAGGATTTCACCGCGCCGGCACGTGCACCACCCGCTTCCGTGATTCCCAGGTGCAGGGGCTGTTCGATCTGGTCGGCAAGCAGGCGGTATGCATTCACGGTCATGAAAATTTCAGACGCCTTGAGGCTGACCTTGAAATCCGGAAAATCAAGACGGTCCAGTATATCGATATGGCGCAGGGCGGACTCCACCAGTGCTTCTGGAGTCGGCTCACCGTATTTCTTCTGCAGGTCTTTTTCCAGCGAGCCGGCATTGACGCCGATACGAATCGGTATGCCATGATCCCGTGCACTGTCCACCACGGCCCGAACCCGTTCCTCGCGTCCTATATTCCCCGGATTGATACGCAAACAATCCGCGCCCAGTTCGGCAACGCGCAGGGCGATGCGATAATCGAAGTGAATATCGGTAACCAGTGGGATGCTTACCTGTTGGCGAATCTTGCCGAAGGCCTCTGCCGCATCCATGCTTGGAATCGACACGCGAACGATATCCGCGCCTGCTTTCTGAATGGCATTGATCTGGCGGACCGTGGCTTCCACATCACAGGTTTCCGTATTGGTCATGCTTTGTACGGAAATTGGCGCATCGCCACCGACCGTCACAGAGCCAACCTGGATGGGGCGGGATTTGCGTCGCTTGATATTTGATTGAAAATCCATGCCGTGTTCCCTCTAAGAATCGCTTGGCTAAATTCGCTTGACTGTCTCTATCGGGCTTGTCATTTCAGTTGAAAACGGGCCACGTTACCACGCATGTGAGCACTGAAGTCATACGGCTGGCCATTGAACTCCAGGCGAACCCCCGTTGCGTTTCCCAGCAAGATGCGAAAAGGTGATTTACCCGATACCTTGATATTCTCGCCCTTGTTGATCATGCGATACACCAGCCGGGTACCGTTGGCGTCCACGATTTGCACCCAGGATTTATCCGGAAAATGGATATCGAGGGTATCGATATTCGCCACGGGTGCCGGTTCGGTTGCCGGTGCCGTGGCAGGTGCTGGCGGGGACATTGCCTGCGTGGTATCCGCGGCTGACTGGGCCTGCTCCGTTACCTCGCCTGAACCGGATGCGGGACTGGATTCGGTAGCGGATTCAGCGGAAGTCTTGTTATTTTCATCCATGGCGGGGACGTCGGGTGCCGGCGTCTCCTGCGGAACCACCTGGGTATCCTGCGCATCCGACTGTCTCTCCATCGGCAGTGATAAGGCCGGGCCGGCGTCAGTCCCGCCTGTTTCGGCAACCGGGGCTTCCTGCTCCTGCGACGGTGAGGGTCTATCCGTATTGTAGATCCATAACAAAACCGAAATTACGGCGATAATGGCAAGCAAGGCCATCAGCCAGGGAAAACGGAATGATTTTTTTTCCCTCATCGGTACATTCATCTGCGGCTCTTCCGAATCGGACGGAACCAGCACCCGTACCTGCTCGTTATACACACCGACGACGTCATCGGCGGACACCCCGACCAGGGCCGAGTAACTTCGGATATAGCCGCGTACAAAAATCGGTGCGGACAACTTGTCAAAGTCATCCTGATCCAGGGCCTTGATTACATCGATCCCCAGTCGCAAACTCTGTGCGATTTCCTGCTGTGAAAGCTTGCGTTCTTCACGCGCGGTCCTCAGGATTTCGCCCGGGCTCCGCCTCTCACGCGGATCTTCGTCCGGTTTGTCATTCTTATCATTCATTTTATATTCGATTCCAGGAGTAGCCGGGTTTCTTCCGAGTCAGGAAATTGTGTTTTTAATTGTTGTGCCTGTCCCCTGGCGGCAATTGCATCCCCAAGTTTTCGTTCGGTCTGTATACTCAGCCACAGACTGGCCGCGGTAGGTTTTACCACCTCGTGATAACGGGAAAGGTATGCGCGCGCGGACAAATAGCGCTCCTTCTGAAAACTGAATTCCGCCATCTGGAACAAACCGGCGGCGAATTTCGGATTCAGGCGCAATGCGGCACGAAAGAATTTTTCCTGTTCATCGGGATCCTGCGCACAAATACCGGCATTGAGATAGGCATATTCCGGCGTCCGGTACAGCGGATTGTCGATGGCGTCCTTGAATTGCTGCTCCGCATCCTTGTAGCGCTTCTGCTTGCACAGGAAGGCGCCATAGTTGTTGTGAATATCGGAATCCTTGGGTTCGATCTCGATCGCCCTTTTGAAGTTTCTTTCGGCATCTTCATTCTGCCCGAGCCGTGCATGCAACAGGGCTATACTGCTATACGCCAGGTGGTTGGACGGATCCATACTTACGGCCTTCTGCAGCTTGTCCATGGCCGTGTTGTAGTCACCCTGGTTCATGTAGGCAACCCCCAGCTCGGTGTTGATCTGGGACAATTTTACAGGATCCTTGACTCTCGCATCATCCACTCCGCATGCGGCCAGCAAAAGAACAGACAATATCGTAAATACATGGATAAAACGTTGCATCAATTCACACCCTGTATACTGAGTTTTGCATCCAGATTTTTTTGCTGGCGGCGGGTACGGTCCTGCACCCGGCCGACAAGCTGACCACAGGCCGCGTCAATGTCGTCACCACGGGTTTTACGGGTAACCGTAATAATACCGGAAGATATGACGATCTCCCGAAAACGGTCGATAGCCTTTTGTCCGGATCTCTTGAACTGCGATTGCGGAAACGGATTGAACGGGATCAGGTTCACCTTTGCCGGCACACCCTGCAGAATGCGCACGAGTTCGCGGGCATGTTTCTCGCTGTCATTCACGCCATCGATCATTACGTATTCGAATGTCACCCGACGCCGCGCCTTGCCCGCGACATACCGTTTGCAGGCCGCGAGTAATTCCCGTATCGGGTATTTCCGGTTCAAAGGCACCAACTGGTCCCGCAGTTCATCGTTCGGAGCATGCAGGGAAACCGCAAGACTGATATCGGTGACCTCGCGCAAACGATCGAGTGCCGGGATTACACCCGCGGTACTGAGCGTAACACGACGCTTGGACAGGCCAAAACCGATATCGTCCGTCATCAGGTCCACGGCGCGGATCACATTGTCAAAATTCAACAGTGGCTCGCCCATGCCCATAAACACCACGTTGGTTACGGGGCGAATACCCCGGTTATCCGGCAGCCCCAGCCTGCGATTCGCGAACAGGACCTGGCCGATAATTTCCGCGGTACTGAGATTTCTATTGAAGCCCTGCGTAGCGGTGGAACAGAAACTGCAATTGAGCGTACAGCCGACCTGGCTGGACACGCACAGCGTGCCGCGATCGGTTTCCGGTATGAATACCGTTTCGATATTATTACCGCTGTCGAGTCGCAATACCCATTTGCAGGTACCATCACTGGACGGTTGTTCCGCAACCATTTCCGGCAGGCGTATTTCCGCAACCTCATCCAGACGATTACGAAGTTCCTTGCTGAAATTGGTCATCGACTGAAAATCGTCGACCCCTTCATGATAAATCCATTTCATTAATTGAGACGCACGAAAGGCCTTCTCGCCGAGGCTGGCGAAGAAGGCCTTCAGTTCCTGCTGAGAGTAATTCAGCAAATTTACTTTTTCGATTTGCGTCTCCACTGTCCTTTCCGTTTGTATGGGTCTTACCGTGTGCGTGGGCAAATCTCGTCGTCTTTGAAGAAAAATGCAATTTCCACTTTGGCGGTGTCCGGACCATCGGAACCATGCACGGCATTTTCATCCACGGTCTTGGCGAAATCGGCACGAATGGTACCGGGTGCGGCGTCCGCGGGATTGGTGGCTCCCATCAATTCACGATTCCTGGCGATTGCATTTTCACCTTCCAGGACCTGTACCATAACCGGACCTGAAGTCATGAATTCAACCAGGTCCTTGTAGAACGGCCGTTCCTTGTGTACCGCGTAAAATTCACCGGCCTGTTCCTTGCTCAGATGAAGCATTTTGGATGCGATGATTTTCAGACCGCCCTTTTCGAAACGGCTGTAGATTTCGCCTATGACATTTTTTGCCACGGCATCGGGTTTAATTATAGAAAAGGTACGTTCGATAGCCATCTATCACTCCTGTAGAATTAATCGTAATAAAATAACATAAACCCGCGATGGTACGCGGGTTTCTCTGTAAGTTTTGAACTGTAAAGTTTACAGTTCCTGTGGAATTGAGGCAATGAATGGTGGCAAAAAAGAGCCGATTTGAGCCTATATTACAGCTTTATGGCGCCAATTCGGGATTTAATTATAATCATTATAATTAATGTGGTTAAAGCGTCCGGATCGTAATGCAATCAACGCTCGTCAATCCAGGCCATCTGGATGGCTTCCAGGATTTTTTCCCCGGAATGCTCGGGGTCGTCATCAAACTCCTCGAGATCGCAAACCCATTGATGTAGATCGGTAAAACGCACATATTGCGGGTCCACATCCGGATGCGTCTCATCCAGGGCAATGGCTATTTCCAGTGAATCTGTCCATTTCAGACCCATACTCTTCTCCTCAATGATTTTCTGAAACCATATTGATCGTGTATTTCGGGATTTCAATGACCAGGTCTTCCTTCCCGACCAGGGCCTGGCAACTCAGGCGGGAGTCGGGCTCCAGGCCCCAGGCCTTGTCCAGCAAGTCATCCTCGTCCTCGGTGGCCTCGTTCAGGGAATCGCCGCCCTCCCGAACATATACGTGACAGGTCGTACAGGCGCAGGATTTCTCACAGGCATGTTCAATCTCAATATCATGCTGCAGGGCTGCATCACAGATACTGATGCCCGCTTCGACCTCGATCACTGCACCTTCCGGGCAAATTTCTTCGTGCGGTAAAAATATGATCTGCGGCATAACTACTATCCTTATCTACATGCTTGCATCAGTACAAGGCATTTACTCAAAATCGGTTACACGATGTCCGGACATGGCTTCCTGAATACTGGAATTCATGCGTCGCTCGACATATCCGGCACAGGCCTTTTCGAGGCCATCCAGCGCGGACCTGATTGCCGCGCTATCAGTACCCTGGCGTTTGTTCAGGAGATCCTGCAAAGCCTGGTCGATGACGCCCCGTTCTTCTGTGGACAGGTACAAATCCCCGTCCTTGGCAAGCGCGGCCTGCAGCGCCTCGATCGCGCGGTCCGCCTCCACCTGCTGTTCGCGCAGGCGCCGCGCCTCCATGTCGTCCTGGGCATGACTCATCGAATCCCGCAGCATGTGCTCGATCTCGGTATCGGTCAGGCCATAGGACGGTTTGACCTCGATGCTGCTCTGCACGCCACTGGTCTGTTCCCGCGCCGTTACGCTCAGCAGGCCATCCGCGTCCACCTGGAACGTGACCCGGATCCGCGCCGCGCCCGCGACCATGGGCGGGATGCCGCGCAGGGAAAATTTCGCCAGTGACCGGCAATCACTTACCATTTCGCGCTCGCCCTGTAAAACGTGGATCGACATGCCCGTCTGTCCATCCTTATAGGTCGTAAATTCCTGGGCACGCGCAACCGGGATCGTGGTGTTGCGCTGTATCAGTTTCTCGACCAGGCCGCCCATGGTTTCCAGCCCGAGTGAAAGCGGGATCACGTCCAGGAGCAGCATTTCCTCTTCCGGCTTGTTGCCGGCCAGGATATCGGCCTGGATCGCTGCGCCGATAGCAACCACCTTGTCCGGGTCGATGTCGACCAGCAACGGGCGCTGGAAGAACGCTTCCACCTGCTCCCGTACCCTGGGGACACGAGTCGAGCCACCGACCATCACCACTTCATCGACATCCTCGATTTTCAATCCCGCATCGCGCAAAGTGCGGCGGCAGGGACTGATGGTCTTCCTGATCAACGGATCGATCAATTCATTCATTTTTTCGCGACTCAGGCGCCCGTTCCATACGCTCCCGTCCATGCGTTCCATCTGCACCTCGACTTCCGCTGCATCCGTCAACGCCTCCTTTGCGCGCTGGGCCTCATGCATCAGTCTGCGCATTTGCGCATGATCGGCATCATCCTCGATATCCGCCTGGGCCATCATCCAGGTCACGATCGCGGCATCCATATCATCTCCACCGAGAGCACTGTCACCCGCCGTCGCCAGTACCTCGAAAACCCCGCGGTTGAGGCGCAGGACCGATACATCGAAGGTGCCTCCGCCCAGGTCGTACACGACAATGACGCCATCGGATTTTCGATCCAGTCCATAGGCCACCGCCGCGGCCGTCGGCTCGTTGAGCAAGCGCAGTACATGCAGGCCCGCCAGTTTGGCCGCGTCCTTGGTCGCCTGGCGCTGGGCGTCATCAAAATAGGCCGGCACGGTAATCACGGCACCCGTCAATTCACCGCCGAGGGTTTGCTCCGCACGGTCACGCAATACCCTGAGTATATCCGCCGATACCTCGACCGCACTCACGTCGCCGGCTACCGTGCGGATGCGCGGTACGGCGGTATCATCGTCCTGCACGAATTCATAGCGGCTATTGGTTTTTTTCAGAATATCCTCCAGCCCGCGGCCCATGAAGCGCTTGGCCGACACCACGGTATTCATCGAGTCTTTCGGCGCAATGGCCCGGGCCTCTGCACCCACTACCGGGTCCTGGTCCTGTCGATACTGTACAACCGAGGGTAGCAGGTGCGAGCCGTCCTGATCGGGCAAGGTGTCGGCGACACCGCTGCGGACCGTGGCCACCAGGGAATTGGTCGTGCCCAGGTCGATGCCCACCGCGAGACGGTGTTGGTGCGGCGCGGTGGCCTGTCCGGGTTCTGATATTTGCAACAATGCCATGGGTATAATTATCCGGCTGTTATCCGACTGGGACTTCGTTCAAATCCGGCGTTCAGATCTGGTCTTCCAGTTCCGCCTCTGTCGATTCGGCTTCACTGCGAAGTTTGTATAAAAACTGCATTTTACGGATTTCCTGCCTGGCTTGCAGCAGGTTTTCCTCCGTATCATCCACCAACAGCGCCCGCAGCTGCGCGGTGCCTTGCTCGATACGTCCGTTGACATCGGTAAGCATGCCTGCAATCGCATCCAGTGGATCCGGCTGCTCGCGAACTTCCGCGAGTGCCTCGCGCAATTCCATCTGCTCCATCAGGAATACCGGATCATTCAGCGTACTCTGCTCGTCCTCCCACGCCACACCTTTGAGTTCCAGCAGGTAGCGCGCCCTCTCCAGGGGATCCCTGAGAACGCGATAGGCTTCATTCACCCGGGTGGCATACTGAAGTGACAGGCGGCGTTCCTGCTCGGAGGCGCTGGCGAATCGATCGGGATGTATGGTTTGCTGCAGATCACGAAACCGGCTGGTCAGCTGCGCCGTATCGATATCAAAGGATACGGGCAGTCCGAACAGGCGGAAATAATCGCTGGAAAGATCGAAAGACATTCGCAAACTGCCAGGGACAACTAGACGGTAAAGCTCTCACCACAACCACACATGTCCTTCACGTTCGGGTTGTTGAATTCAAACCCTTCGTTCAGACCTTCACGCTTGAAATCAAGCTGTGTACCGTCCAGGTATACCAGACTTTTCGGGTCGATGATGATCTTGATGCCATGGTCTTCGAATACAGCATCATTTTCTTCTATTTCGTCAACAAACTCGAGCACATAGGCCATACCCGAACATCCGGAAGTCCTGACGCCCAGTCGCAGGCCCACGCCCTTGCCGCGACTTTCCAGGAACTTCCTGACCCGGTCTGCCGCGCTGTCTGAAAGTGTAATTGCCATAACTCGTACCTTACTACATCTGCATTAATTCAAATCAGGCACTTTTCTTGTTCGAGCCCTGCTTCTGCTGATAGTCTTCTATCGCAGCCTTGATCGCATCTTCCGCCAGCACCGAGCAATGAACTTTCACGGGTGGCAAATCAAGTTCCTCGGCAATCTGGGTATTCTTGATTTCGCGCGCCTGGTCCAATGTCTTGCCCTTGACCCATTCCGTCAGCAGGGAACTGGATGCGATCGCGGATCCGCAACCATAGGTCTTGAAACGTGCATCTTCGATCACGCCCTGTTCATTGACCTTGATCTGCAATTTCATTACATCACCACAGGCGGGTGCACCTACCATACCTGTGCCTACGGAAAGATCGCCCTTTTCGAACGAGCCGACATTGCGGGGATTTTCATAATGATCAATTACCTTGTCGCTATATGCCATAACATAACTCCTGTTCAGGAAATACTACTCAAAATTCTGTCAAACCGTCAGTGGGCCGCCCATTGCACCTTGGACAGATCCACGCCCTCCTTGAACATCTCCCACAGGGGGGACAGTTCGCGGAGTTTTTCGACCTTGTCACGAATCAGGCTGACCGTGTAATCAATGTCCTCTACCGTGCTGAAACGTCCGATACTGAAACGAATCGAACTGTGCGCCAACTCGTCATTGCGCCCCAGCGCGCGCAGTACATATGAGGGCTCCAGGCTGGCGGACGTGCATGCGGAACCGGAGGAAACCGCCAGGTCCTTCACTGCCATTATCAGGGACTCACCCTCGACAAAGTTAAAGCTGATGTTCAGGTTCCCGGCTACGCGACGGTCGAGATCACCATTCACATACACCTCTTCCATATCCTTGAGGCCGTCCAGCAGGCGGTTACGCAACATCAGCACCCGCTCGTTCTCACTGGCCATCTCCTCGCGAGCAATCCGGAAGGCCTCGCCCATGCCAACGATCTGGTGGGTTGCCAGGGTACCGGAGCGCATGCCGCGTTCATGACCGCCACCGTGCATTTGCGCCTCGATGCGTACGCGCGGCTTGCGGCGCACATACAAGGCACCAATGCCTTTCGGGCCGTAAATCTTGTGTGCGGAGAAGGACATCAGGTCGACTTTCAGGTCCGCCATGTCGATGGGTACCTTACCGGCACTTTGTGCTGCGTCCACGTGAAACAGGATGCCACGCTCGCGGGTCATTTCGCCGATGGCCTTGATATCCTGGATCACGCCGATTTCATTGTTCACGTGCATGATCGAAACCAGAATCGTATCGTCGCGCATGGCCGCCTTGAGTTTTTCCAGGTCGACCAGGCCGTCGGTTTCCGGCGTCAGATAGGTCACTTCAAAACCTTCCCGCTCCAGCTGGCGGCAGGTATCCAGAACCGCCTTGTGCTCTGTTTTACAGGTGATGATGTGCTTGCCTTTTTTCTGATAGAAATGCGCAACACCCTTGATGGCCAGGTTATCGGATTCCGTCGCACCGGAAGTCCAGACGATTTCCTTGGGGTCGGCATTGATCAATGCAGCAACCTGTTCACGCGCAAGCTCGACGGCCTTGTCTGCCTGCCAGCCGTAAGCATGCGATCGGGAAGCCGGGTTTCCGAAATCACCGTCCATCGTCAGGTAGCTACACATCAGCTCGGCGACCCGAGGATCGACCGGCGTGGTCGCTGAATAATCCAGGTAGACTGGAAGTTTCCTGTTACTCACATTAACACCTCTTATCCAAACACTTTACATCTAAAATACTGTTGCAGAACAGTCCCTCCCGGGACAAATCCATACCCGACGCGATGCCCCGTCCTAGATACCGACCGAGGCCTTCTGGGGTAATTCTACATTTTGCGAGTGTTTTTGACCTTGACGTGCGGCAACTTCCTGAACTCCTTCCTTGGCGACCAACTGGCCCAGGGTGATGTTACTCAGGAAGTGGTAAATCTGTTCGCTCAGGTCAGCCCACAGGTCATGGGTCAGGCAGCGTTCATCGTCCTGGCAATTGCCCAGTCCGCCACATCGGGTGCTGTCGACCTTTTCATCGACGGCGGTAATAACTTCAGCGATTGCGATCTCGTTCGCGGAGCGGCTCAGCGTGTAGCCGCCACCCGGGCCGCGCGTGCTCTTGACCAGACCACCACGTCGAAGACGGGTAAACAGCTGTTCCAGATAAGATAAGGAAATACCCTGGCGCTCGGAGATATCCGCGAGGGAAATGGGGCCGCCGTTTTCGCGCAATGCCAGATCCAGCATGGCGGTTACAGCGTATCTACCTTTGGTTGTCAGTCTCATTGCAATATCCTACAAATTTATATAGCATTACGGGATGGCAAAACTTTTGCCTGACTAAACTGGTAGGCTATTGTACAAGCTTGAGTAAATTAGTCAAGTATTATCGGGTCATAATTTCTCTGACTCTCCCTCATCCTCCTGACCGCTTTCATCCTCACCTTTTGCCGTGGAAACCGCACTGCTGATTTCGCAGGGCCCGAGGTCCGATATCTGCATGTCTGCAACTTCTGCCCCCAAGCCCTTGATTGCACCACACATTTCCTCAATACGCTTATCCATAACATGGATATGGTCCAGCATGGAATTGATCGCATTGGCGACCGGATCGGGCATTTCATCGGTCATGCCGTAGGCGTCGAAACCGATTTTCTCCGCAATGGCCTTGCGGGTCTTTTCCTTGTCACTGGGTACACGGTGGGTCACGATTCGGCCCGGCACACCTACCACGGTAGCGCCATCCACTACGTCCTTTAATACGACGGCATTCGAACCGATACGTACGCGGTTGCCGATCGTCAGCGGCCCGAGAATTTTTGCCCCGGCACCGACGACCACGTCATTACCCAGCGTAGGATGGCGCTTGCCCTTGTTCCAGCTTGTCCCACCCAGTGTTACCCCGTGATACAGGGTGACATCATCGCCAATTTCGGCGGTTTCACCAATCACGACACCCATGCCGTGATCGATAAAGAAACGCCTGCCAATCGTGGCGCCGGGATGGATTTCTATACCCGTGAACCAGCGTGCAAATGCCGACAGCCAACGAGCCAGCCATTTGAGCCTGATATTCCACAGGGAATGCGCGAGGCGATGGAAAAGCAGGGCATGCACACCAGGATAGGTGGTCAGGATCTCGAATACATTGCGCGCGGCCGGATCCCGGTCAAACACGCAGTGGATATCTTCTCTGATACGATCGAACATTATGGTTTTCCTGGTATGTTCTGCACTGCATTCCCTCCGGAGGGCAATTGGCCCAATCCCGGCTGGTTCCCGTATTTCTCGATCGCGGTCAGAATCCCGCGGAGGATATTCAGCTCCTGCTGGTCAGGCTGGGCTCGATTATACAAACGCTTCAGCCGCCGCATGAGCTTCCTCGGCTGTTCCGGGTCGAGAAAATCGATATCGACGAGAACTTTTTCCAGATGTTCATAAAATAACTGCATATCCTCGGCCCTCGCCAGAGGCTGATCGGTATCCGCATCAGGTTCTGACGGTTTCGCGGACTGCCACAACGAATAGATTTCATAGGCCAATACCTGAACCGCCGCCGCAATATTCAGCGAACTGAATTCGGGATTACAGGGAATATGCACAAGATAATGGCAAAGATCCAGTTCCTCATTGCTCAAGCCATTGCGTTCCCGGCCGAATACCAGCGCCACGTCCCCCTGCTGCGCAACCTCCAGCAGGCGTATGGCTGCCTCGCGCGGCGCAAATTGTGGCCAGCTCAGCTTGCGTATGCGCGCGCTGGCACCAAAGACCATGTGACAACCTTCCAGGGCTGACGGCAAATCCGCCACGACCCGGGCATTGGCCAGGACATCATCCGCCCCCGATGCCCGCGCATCGGCATCCGCATCCGGGAACTTCAGCGGTGCAACCAGGTACAGCCTGTGCAGTCCCATATTCTTCATAGCCCTTGCCACCGCGCCTATATTGCCGGGGTGCGAGGTTTCCACCAAAATCACTCGAATTCGGGATAGCATGGTTTCCGG
>Ga0316593_10000021_pt1 | contig 15887 bp, 11 predicted proteins | sample S5NA_3_FD_204564 | JGI IMG/M metagenome (GOLD analysis project Ga0316593, IMG submission 204564) | Metatranscriptome of rhizosphere microbial communities from salt marsh grasses in Alabama, United States - S5-7_160517rA (Metagenome... | ecosystem: Host-associated > Plants > Roots > Rhizosphere ... | reverse complement strand
TGCATCCACCCCGCGGTTGTTTCACTGGACCAACGGGCCATGAAATAGAGAAGATAGTTGAGTACAATCAATCAGGTCAATAGGCTTTTTCCGTATTTCAACATCCCCAATCTCGTCGGGTTTTCAGTCAAAAAACTCATAAAATACTGCAGCTTGAGCCAGCAATTACTGTATGCAAAGTGCGGTTTTCGATGCATAATTGATATACGCCGAAATCGACAAGGAACCCCGCGGCCGGTTGTTTAGCGTTCCCACCAAGGCCCCACCACAATAGGGACAAGACAGGCAAAGACACATGTATGATGATTTTTACAAACTGAAAGGCAAACCCTTCCAGCTGACCCCCGATCACCGCTTCTTTTTCAACAGCAAGGGTCACAATCGGGCAATGGCCTATCTGCGCTACGGTCTGGAACAGGGGGAAGGTTTCATTGTCATTACCGGCGGTATCGGGACCGGGAAGACCACGCTGGTGCGTAATCTGTTCGAAGAACTCTCGGCCATGAACGTGATGGCGGCCCAACTGGTGACCACCCAGGTGGATGCAGACGACATGCTGCGGATGGTCTGCGCCTCGTTCGGCCTGGCGCACGAGGGCCTGAACAAGGCCACCCTGTTGCATAATCTGGAGGCAATCGCCCGCGCCCGCCATGCCGAGGGCAAGAAGATCCTGTTGGTGGTCGATGAGGCGCAAAACCTTCCGGCCCGCTCGGTCGAGGAATTGCGCATGCTCTCCAACTTCCAGGTCAACAACAAGGCCCTGGTACAGATCTTCCTGCTCGGTCAGGAAGAGTTCAAAGTTACCCTGCAGAGTCCGGGAATGGAGCAGTTCCGACAGAGGATCATCGCCTCATATCACCTCGAGCCCCTGCGACTCGAAGAGATGGAAAAGTATATCAAGCACCGGCTGCAGTTGGTTGGCTGGGACAACGATCCCGAGTTTGCAGAAGGGGTATTCAAGCTGATCTATGACTTCACCGACGGCGTGCCTCGTCGTATCAATGCCATGTGTGACCGGATGCTGCTCTTCAGTTGCCTCGAAGAGCTGCATACCATCGACAAGGACGTGGTGCTCTCGGTAACTGAAGAATTGGAACAGGAGGTCAGTTGTCAGCCCCAGAAGCAGACCCGCCAGCCTCCCCAACTGGCCCCGGTAGCGAAATTTCCCACCACTGCGTCCACAGGCTACCAAGCCAATCCGAGTCCCTACCCCAGTTCCGCAGACGACCTGGTTTATCGGATCCAGGAGCTGGAAAAGGAGATCAGCAGCCTTAAGCTCACCCTGCGCAACGAGCAAAAATTGCTGCGCAAGGCCATCCTGCTGCAGATGGACCTGGATGAATATGAGGATTTTGACTGAATCGACAGCCGGACCCCAAGTATTCTCTACCTGAGCCCAGTCGAATCAAACAATCACTGCGGGCGATCAATCCAGGGAAGGACCGATCAGCACATCCACGGGTTCGAAACCCCGACCTTCCAAAGCCTCAGAGATATCTTCCCAAGAATAATCTTTATTGGTTTCTTCCGCCTGGGCGATGATACCTGTGGCAAATCGATAGGCCTCATTGGCATCCAGATCGTCCGGAATTCTGACCACCCGAATCCGTTTGAATTCGGTGCTGGGCAACACCATCAATGCCTGACTCATAGAGAACTTACCTATATGTTTAGATAGCCAAGTGCACCTGACGATCCGATAATCAGTGACCCATCAAAGGCCGGCAATACTCGGATCCAGCCTGTTAAGTCAATCATCACTGACAACCGACAGGCTCACTTGCCTATCCAGCTTAATGTCTATTACCAACGTGGCAGGTCACTGCTACCCATGAGAAACTCATCAACGGCTTTGGCGCACTGCCTGCCCTCACGGATCGCCCAAACCACCAGTGATTGACCACGGCGCATGTCTCCTGCCGAAAAGACCCCTTCGATCGAGGACTTGTAGGCACCCAAACCTTCGGTTGGACTCTTCACATTACCCCGAGCATCCAACTCGACCTCCAGTTCTTCCAGCATACCTTCGTGCACAGGGTGGACAAAACCCATGGCCAGGGTCGCCAGCTCTGCCTTCAAGGTAAATTCCGAGCCCGCCACTTCCGACATTTGCCAATTGCCCTTCTCATCCTTGTTCCAGTCGACCTTGACACACTCGATCTCAGCCAGATTGCCGTCGGCATCCCCTATGAACTGCTTGGTAGCGACCGACCACATCCGCTCGCATCCCTCTTCCTGGGAACTGGAGGTGCGCATCTTGTTCGGCCAGTAAGGCCATGTGGTGCCTTTTTCTTCCTTTTCCGGCGGCTTGGGCAGGATCTCCAGTTGGGTGACCGAAATGGCACCATGGCGATTCGAGGTACCGATGCAGTCTGAACCGGTATCACCGCCACCGATCACCACCACATGCTTACCCGCGGCCGAGATGAAATTTTCGACCTTGTCCCCTTGCACCCGATGACTGTTGCTGCGCAGAAAGTCCATGGCGAAATGCACACCGTTGAGTTCCCGGCCCGGGATAGGCAGATCTCTGGGCTGCTCGGAGCCACCGGTCAAGACCACCGCATCGAACTCTTCCAACAGTTGTTTGGCGGGAAAATCCACCCCCACATGCACATTGGTCTTGAATTCGACCCCTTCGGTGCGCATCTGCGCCATGCGCCGATCGATGATCTTTTTGTTGAGTTTGAAATCCGGGATGCCGTATCTCAGCAAACCGCCGATACGATTCTGCTTTTCGAACAGAACCACCTTGTGGCCGGCTCTGGCCAATTGTTGGGCACAGGCCATACCGGCTGGGCCTGAACCCACCACGGCGACCTGCTTGCCGCTCTTGTGTTCAGGTATCTGGGGCTTGACCCAGCCCTCTGTCCAGGCCTTTTCGATGATACTGTACTCGATGGTCTTGATGGTCACCGGCGCATCATCCAGATTGAGTGTACAGGCTGCTTCGCAGGGGGCCGGGCAGATTCGCCCGGTGAACTCAGGGAAGTTGTTGGTGCTGTGCAGCACCTCGATTGCCGAGCGCCAATCACCTCGATAGACCAGATCATTCCAATCCGGGATGATGTTGTTCACTGGACAGCCGGTATGGCAAAAGGGGATACCACAATCCATACAGCGAGCGCCCTGTTGACTGAGATTATCATCGCTCAGTGGCAGGACGAACTCATCATAATGCGAAACGCGATCGGAAACCGGTGAATAGGTCCGATCCTGGCGTATGATCTCTTTGAAACCTGTTGGCTTACCCATGACTAATGGCTCCCCTTACTGACCGCGGTATCCGCCACCTTTTGTGCTTGCATCTCTTGCAGCGCCCGGCGATATTCCACCGGCATGACCTTCACGAATTTGGGCAGGTAACCCTCCCAGTTGTCCAGGATCCGCCTGGCCACATCGGAGTTGGTATAGTGCAGATGTTTTTGGACCAACTGTCTGAGTCGGATGGCATCGAAACGGGTCATGTCGTGACTGACATCGACAAGGCCATGACCCTCCAGGTCGCCACCCTGGTGGTCGATCTCTTCCAACGCCAGGTCTTCCGCTTCGATCGGCTCCAACTCAACCTGAGCCAGATTGCAGCGGTCCTCGAAATTACCCGTTTCATCGAACACATAGGCAATCCCTCCCGACATTCCGGCAGCGAAGTTGCGACCGGTACCGCCAAGACAGACCACGATACCACCGGTCATGTACTCGCAACCGTGGTCGCCCACACCTTCGACGACTGCGGTAACCCCTGAATTGCGCACACAGAAGCGTTCACCGGCCACCCCGCGGAAATAGCACTCACCACTGATGGCGCCATAGAGCACGGTATTGCCGACGATGATGTTCTCTTCCGCCTTGCCTATCTTGGAGTTTTGCGGTGGATAGATCACCAGACGACCACCGGTCAGACCCTTGCCCACATAGTCGTTACCCTCGCCGGCCAGCTCGATGGTCACACCCTTGGTGACCCAGGCCCCGAAAGACTGGCCTGCGGTACCTGTTGCCTTGATATAGATGGTGTCGTCGGGTAGACCGGTATAGCCGTATCGTTCGGCCAGACGGCCGGACAGCATGGTGCCGAAGGTCCGGTTGTAATTGTGGATATCGATCTCAATCTTGACCGCCTCAGCCCGCTCCAGAGCAGGCTCGGCCAGGCGGATCAATTCGTTGTCAATGGCCTGATCCAGACCATGATCCTGGGTGGTACAGTTATAGATGCCAACCCCTTCGCCCGCATCCGGCTTGGTCAGGATACGGCTGAAATCCAGCCCCTTGGCCTTCCAGTGGTTGATGGCCTTGCGCATGTCGAGCCTATCACTCTGGCCGATCATCTCATTGACCGATCGGAAACCCAGCTTCGCCATCAGCTGCCGCACCTCTTCGGCCACGAAGAAGAAATAATTGACCACATGTTCCGGCTTGCCGGTGAAGCGTTTGCGCAGTTCCGGATCCTGGGTGGCGACCCCCACAGGACAAGTATTCAGATGACACTTACGCATCATCAGACATCCCTCAGCGATCAAGGGCGCGGTGGCGAAACCCATTTCGTCGGCACCCAGCATGGCGGCGATCACAACGTCCCGTCCGGTGCGCATGCCCCCATCGACCTGTACGGCGATACGGTCGCGCAGACAGTTCAACACCAAGGTTTGATGAGTCTCCGCCAAGCCGATCTCCCAGGGAGAACCGGCATGTTTGATGGAAGTCAGAGGCGAAGCACCGGTACCGCCATCGTAACCGGCGATAGTGACATGGTCGGCATGAGCCTTGGAGACCCCGGCCGCCACCGTCCCCACACCGACCTCGGAGACCAGCTTCACCGAAATCCGCGCCTTCGGTTGCACGTTCTTGAGGTCGTGGATCAACTGCGCCAGGTCCTCGATGGAATAGATGTCGTGATGGGGCGGCGGGGAGATCAGACCGACCCCCGGGGTCGAGTGCCTGACCCGTGCGATCTGCTGATTGACCTTGTGACCGGGCAGCTGGCCACCCTCGCCGGGCTTGGCACCCTGGGCCATCTTGATCTGGATATCGTCCGCGTTGACCAGATATTCTGTAGTCACACCGAATCGGCCGGAGGCCACCTGCTTGATCGCGGAACGCTCCGGGTTTCTGGTACCGTCCGGCAGTGGATTGAAACGCTCGGGTTCCTCGCCACCCTCACCCGTGTTCGACTTACCGCCGATCTGGTTCATCGCCCGGGCCAGGGTGGAGTGGGCCTCATAGGAGATGGAACCGAAGGACATGGCCCCGGTGGCGAATCGTTTGACGATCTCGCTGGCCGGTTCGACTTCTTCCAAGGGAACGGGTTCGGCGACCCACTTGAACTCGAACAACCCCCGCAAGGTGAGCAATATCTCGTTTTGCTCATTGATCGAGCGTGTGAACTCCTGATAGGTGTTCCAGTCATTCTTACGTACCGCGTGTTGCAGCTTGGCAATGGTGTCGGGGGTCCAGACATGGTCTTCGCCACGCAGGCGATAGGCATAGTCGCCACCGACGTCGAGATGCTTCTGATAGATCTGCTGGTGCCCATAGGCCTTGTCGTGCCACTTGAGGGCCTCAGCGGCGATCTCTATCAAACCCGCCCCCTCGATGGTAGTGGTGGTGCCGGTAAAATAGGCGTCGACGAACTCGCTGGACAGTCCCACCGCATCGAAGATCTGTGCTCCGCAATAGGACTGATAAGTGGAGATGCCCATCTTGGACATGACCTTCTTCAAGCCCTTGCCGATCGCTTTGATGTAGCGGGTCTGGGCTTCGGCGAAATCCAGCCGCTCGGGAAATGTAGGCAACTGGGACTGAATGGTGTCAAAGGCCAGATAAGGATTGACCGCCTCGGCCCCATAACCGGCCAGGGTGGCGAAATGATGTACCTCCAACGCCGCGCCTGTTTCCAGCACCAGGCCCGATTCGGTGCGCAGACCCTTGCGGATCAGATGATGATGCACCGCAGAGGTCGCCAACAACGCAGGAATCGCGATATTGTCCGCATCCACCTTGCGATCGGACAGAATCAGGATGTTGTAGCCCTCTCTGACTTTCTGTTCGGCCAGCGTGCACAGGGCCTCCATAGCCATCTTCATTCCCGGAGCACCATTGGCCACCGGATAAGTGATATCCAGAGTCTTGGTCCGGAAGGCCCCGGCGGTATTGTCTTCTACGTGGCGTATCCGTTCCAGATCCTCATTCGTCAACACCGGTTGAGAGACCTCGAGCCGCATGTGTTTTCCAGCGTCCGATGGGTTCAACAGATTGGGCCTTGGACCGATCAGGCTGACCAGAGACATGACCAGTTCCTCACGGATCGGATCGATGGGTGGATTGGTCACCTGGGCGAAGTTCTGCTTGAAATAGGTCGACAAGTGCTTGGCCCTTAGGGAGAGCACTGAGGGGGGATTGTCCGCCCCCATGGAACCGGTCCCTTCCTGTCCGGTCATGACCATCGGCGTCAACAGAAACTTGATGTCCTCCTGGCTGTAACCGAAAGCCTGTTGATTATCCAACAGGGTCGCTTCGTCCGGCGCCATGGGAGCCACATCCGAGGGTAGTTCGTCCAGATGGATCTGGGTCTTATCCAACCATTCCCGATAGGGCTTGGCGCTGGCCAGTTCCTCCTTCACCTCCACATCATCGATGATGCGTCCTTGCTCCATGTCGATGAGAAACATCTTGCCAGGCTGCAGGCGCCATTTCTTGATGATCTTCTCTTCCGGAATGTCCAGTACACCCATCTCGGAAGCCATGACCACCAGGTCGTCCTCGGTGATCAGGTAACGGGCAGGACGCAGGCCGTTGCGATCCAGTGTCGCACCGATCTGCCGACCGTCGGTAAAGGCGACCGCCGCCGGCCCGTCCCAGGGTTCCATCAGGGCAGCATGATATTCGTAGAAGGCCCGGCGCTTAGGGTCCATCAACTTGTTGCCACCCCAGGCCTCGGGAATCAACATCATCATGGCATGGGCCAGACTGTAGCCTCCTGCCACGAGCAGTTCGAGGGCATTGTCGAAACAGGCGGAGTCGGATTGCCCCTCCGGAATCAACGGCCAGATCTTGTTCAGATCTTCGCCCAGTATCTCCGAGGCCATGGAGCTCTTGCGTGCCGCCATCCAGTTCACATTGCCACGCAGGGTGTTGATCTCGCCATTATGGGCGATCATGCGGAAAGGATGGGCCAGATCCCAGGTCGGAAAGGTATTGGTAGAGAACCGCTGATGTACCAGGGCTAGAGCGGTTTCCATGCGGGCATCTTTGAGATCCTGGTAGTATTCACCTACTTGGAAAGCCAGCAGCATGCCCTTGTAAACCAGGGTACGGGAAGACAATGAGGTGAAGTAGAAGGAATCACCTCCCTCCATCTCGGCATCCCGGATCAGTTTCTCTATCTGTTTGCGGATCACGAAGAGCTTCCGCTCGAAGCTGTCCTGGTCCGTCGCTTTGTCCCCACGGGCGACAAAGATCTGACGGATCACCGGTTCGGTGGGTTTGACGCTGTAACCAAGGTCGCTGTTGTTGACCGGCACGTCACGCCAACCGAGCACTTGTTGGCCTTCCTGTATGACCAGGCGTTCGATGGTCTCTTCACACTCCGCCCGACTGGCTTGATTGCGTGGCAAAAAAACCATGCCGATGGCGTATGCACCAACTTCCGGCAGGTCAAAATCGACAACCGTACGGAAAAAGCCGTCAGGAATTTGCAGCAAAATACCCGCTCCATCACCTGCGCGTGGATCTGCACCCACTGCACCACGATGAGTCAAGCGCTCAAGAATGCCCAAACCCTGTAGCAGGATCTCATGGCTCTTTTTGCCTTTGATGTTAGCGACGAAGCCGACACCGCAAGCATCATGTTCATAAGCCGGATCGTAGAGACCCTGCTTCGGAGGTAATGTACCTTGGCCCATTGCAAACCTCGTTTTATTGTTTGGCCCACTTCAACGTACCCCGACAGGAGCACTATCTGCAATAGTTCATGAATGGGGATTCAGCGAATTTAGCAATCCGCCCGGCCACACCGGAGAAAGACGCGGAATTTTGTAGGATACGTGAGAATTTAACCGTAGACCAGATTACCGCCCAAAATAGTAATTTTTATCTATATGACAACTTCGCTGACCGGAACAGCCGAAAGATTCCATTGAGAATCACAACCTATTGTCTTGTAAGTAATATTTCATAATTATTCTAGTTTTTGTCGAGCTGTTTCTGGATCTCTCTGAATTGCCTTATCCAATATCCCTTCTTGCGCACCTCAGCGGGTAGTTGTTCACTCCCAACTATTGCACTCTTTTTATCAGGAAAATCTCCCCACAACAGCGGATACCAGGGCTTTCCCTTGCGGCGGGTCACATAATAGAAGGCTCGATCCTGCAATCCATATGTCGCCACAAAATCTTCCAGGGCCTGTACATGCTCCACTCCCAATAACTGAAGCGTATAGTGATTGGCGGGTCTCGATCTTATCCAATCCACCTTTTCGAGCGAATCACTTGGGGGCGTTGGTTCATGAGGGATCTCCGATAAGGATACTGCCGGTTTGGTCTGGGTAGAAGTCTCTGTGGGTTGTTTTGTTGCAGGTGATGAATCTTCGGGTTCAGTTTCCGGCACACCGCTGGCTGTCTCTACAGCAGGCAGCTTGCGTCCAGAAATACTCACATCTTCGCCTGAGACCTCAGAAGGGTGTTGATTTTCGGGATCTTCTAATGAACGATATTCCCCCAACAAGGTCGTTTGAGGCTCATTTGCCCGACTCTCCAATGACGTCTCACTCGTGTCACGAGAGACCGGCTGTGTGACATCGGACATCATGTTCAATTGGTCTGAATCCGACTCAGTATCCCTTAACCGAGGCATGACAATATCAGACTTCGGATTGGAGGTCTGATCCTGCAAAAAACCATCTCCTGAGGGGTCGATCAGATCCGCTAATCTGCTGGTCGGATCGCTGGTCTGTTGTAGCGGGACTTGAGCTTTATCTGATCGTGACGGCACGAAAAATAGATTGATACGATCCTGAAACAGCAACACTGTCCCCAGCATTATCAGCCCTAATGTCGCAAAAACGATCGGTATCGATTTTGGTCTGGTATTGTCCGTCTCGAGATTTCCACTCTCACCAAGGACATTCAATATGCTTTGGCGTAAAGGCCCAGGTAACCCTTTCGACCTACGATAAAGCCTGGTCAACCTTGCCTCGTCCACTGCCATGTCCGCTGGCACCCTTTCATGCTGTAAAATAAATCGCATATAGCGGGTGGCATCCTCTCGGTTGAGACGAGGTAAATCGATGATCTGAATTGCCTGGGGCGTCATGATACGCAGTTGAGGTGTGGCCAATAACAGGTTGATATGTTCATCGCCAAACAACACTATGCTGACCAAAGGTTCACCACTTCGCTGACGCTCGAACAATCTCAGCAGGGTAATCATGGCAGTGGCAGACAGCCGTTGAGCGTCATCTATCAATAATACGGGGACTTGACCCTCATCTCGCATGATCTCGAAACAATTGACGAGTCCTTCCAACCCGCCTGTTTGCTGATCTATCCAACCGAAATAACGTGAGATATTGGCCAGTAGCCGCTCTGGTGAAATTGCAGAGTCGGCCTCGAGCAGGCAAATCGACCAATTGGCCGGAGCTGCTTGGCGCACCCGCATAGCCAAGGTACTCTTGCCACCCCCATCAGCTCCCCGGATAAGGGGGATAATCTCTATATTTTCAATGAGATGAAAAATCAGATCCAGACGTTGAGTGAGCTCAAGGGTGGTGAAGAATGGACTTTTATCGGAAACCCACCCGGCAGAGGCTACATCGTCAACGCCCATAACTTGACAAGGTCTCCATGAGCTTGTCCTGTTCGAAAGAAGCCGTAACCAAGGATGAACCAATGGCCTTCAATAAAACCAGGCGCAAGTTGCCATCCAATACCTTTTTATCCACAGCCATCAGTTCCAGAAAACGCTCCGGTGATAACTCACGAGGAGGATGAAGCGGCAATCTTGCCCGCTCGATCAACCGCTGCATTCGGTTCAGGTCTTGCATGCTGATCCAGCCCAACCGAACCGATAGATCAGCAGCCATACACATTCCCGTAGCGACGGCCTCTCCATGCAACCACTCACCATATCCCATACCGGTCTCAATGGCATGGCCAAAAGTATGTCCGAGATTTAAAAGTGCCCGTTGACCCGACTCCCTCTCGTCTGCGGCAACCACTTCAGCCTTGCATTGACAGGACCTTTCGATTGCATAGGCCAAGGCCCCAGGATCCCGTGAGAGTAAGGCATCTATGTTGTGTTCCAGCCAGACGAAGAAAGCGGCATCTACGATCAAACCATACTTGATGATCTCGGCGATGCCTGATGATAATTGTCGATCATCTAGGGTTCCGAGGGTCGCCGTGTCCGCCAGCACCGCTTTGGGTTGATAGAAGGCGCCGATCATATTCTTACCCAGAGCATGATTGACTCCGGTCTTGCCTCCCACCGAAGAATCGACCTGGGATAGCAGGGTAGTCGGAACCTGAATAAACGGAACACCTCGTTGATAGGTAGCAGCGGCAAAACCGGTCATGTCGCCGATTACCCCGCCACCCAGGGCAATCAGAGTGCATCGACGTGTGAAACGATGCTGGAGTAGACTCGTATAGATCTTATTGAGAACATCAAGAGTCTTATATTCCTCACCATCCGGCAGGATAACACTGGCTACATCAAACCCTGACAAGGCTTCGACTACCGGCTGCAGATACAGCGGAGCGATTGTTTCATTACTGACCACCATGACCTGATTGCCGACCAGATGTGGTAGGTAGTACTGTGGGTCAGTATGTAGGTCTGCACCGATGTAGATTGGATAACTCCGATCTCCCAGGTCAACATGTAGTCTTTTCACTGCGTTGTTATTCAAATCTCCTCACCCGAAATTTCATTACATTTCGACTATTTACTGGATTCAAGACTGGCTTGTATCTCGCGGGCCACCGCTTGCGCATTGCGACGATCGCTCATGATTACCAGATCTGCCGTCTGCAGATAAAAAGGTTCTCTTTGCTCCATCAATGACTTAAGTTTTGCCAGAGGATCCTCTGTCTGCAATAAAGGCCGATTTCGGTCACGATAAGTCCGCTCATACTGCTGCTCTGGGGTACATTGCAGATAAACCACAAATCCGCGAGAAGAGAGCAATCGCCTATTTTGCTCATCTAGCACAGCACCGCCACCGGTAGCCAAGACCACCCCTTCCGATGCGGTTAACTCTTCGATCACGGCTCGTTCACGCTTACGAAAGCCCTCTTCACCTTCGAACTCAAAGATAGTGGGGATATCCACCCCGGTACGCCGCTGAATCTCGAGATCGGAGTCGATGAACTCCATGCCGAGCAAATTGGCCAACTGCTTGCCTACAGTGGTTTTTCCTGCGCCCATGGGGCCGATAAGAAACAAATTCTGATTGCGGTTCATGCACTGAAGATAAGACAGATTTGCCCCAAAGCGCAAGCGTGTACAGCTCTAAATGCTCTTAAATAGGTCCTTTTGATGGGATAATGGCAAAAAGATCAGATACAAAAAAGGCGCACCCGGGATGATGCGCCTTTCACAACTCGTGCTTAAATTTATCGTACGGTCAAGGTTTCTTTAAGAATTTTGGGTGTCACAAAAATCAGCAATTCCTTGTTTTCATCGATTTTCTCGTTTCTTCTGAACAACACGCCCATATAAGGTATATCGCCGAAAAACGGTACTTTTTCCGTACTATCAGTCTTGGTGCGCTCGAATACACCACCTAATACCACGGTCTCTCCGTTATCTACCAACACGGTAGTCTCGATCTTCCGTGTATCTACAGGAGGTATATCGTTGAGGGCCCGGGAATAGTCTGGACTATCTTTGTTGATCTGCAGATCCATTCTTATACGATCATCTGGAGTGATGTGTGGAGTCACCTCCAGTTTCAGAACCGCCTCTTTGAAGCTTACCGATGTGGCACCACTTGCGCTGGCCTCTTGATAAGGAATTTCGACACCCTGCTTGATAGAAGCAGGATTTTGATCCGAGGTAATCAATCTGGGGCTGGAGATTACCTCCCCCTTGCCTTCTCTCTGCATGGCGGACAATTCCAGCTGCAACAGATAAGTGCCGACTTTGCCCACCAGGAAATTAACAGCACCAGAGGGTGAATTGACCGGAAGATTGACCATCAGTGACTCATTTGTCGAACCAGCGGGATTTTCAATACCCGGTGCAATACCAAATGTATTTCCAGTGTGGCCTGGCAGGCCACCAGCAGTCAAACCAAAACTATCGCCGATGTCGTAATCCCAATTGGCACCAAATCTCACCCCCAAATCCCTGGCGAAATCATTATTTGCAATCACAATCCTGGACTCAATCAGTACCTGCCTTACCGGAATATCCAAGCGCAACAGCAGGCGTCTGATATCTTCCAATTTAGCGGCAGTATCCTGTACCAACAAGGTATTCGTACGGACATCAACTGTTACATTGCCTCTCTCAGACAATAAACGGTTTTCTTCCGACTTGAGTAAACCGGCGAGATCTTCTGCCTTTGCATAATTCACTTGAATGAATTCTGAGCGTAGCGGCGCAAGTTCTTCTATTTTCTGCCGCGACTCCAGTTCCAATTGTTCACGTGCTGCTATTTCCTCAGTGGGTGCCACCATGATGACATTATCTGTCTGGCGCTTGGACAGGCCTTTGGATTTCAAGATGATATCAAGCGCCTGATCCCAGGGCACATTTTTCAACCGCAAAGTAATTCTTCCGCTGACAGTATCGCTGGTCACAAGATTCAGCCCAGTGAAATCCGCCAATAATTGAAGTACTGAACGAACCTCAATATCCTGGAAATTGAGTGACAACCTCTCACCCGTAAAGACCATACGCTCCTTTTGCAACAATTCCTTTTCCTGCTTGGTCAAAGATCTCACTTCAACAGCAAATATATCGTTGGCTTGATAGGCCAGATAGTCGTAATCACCGGAGGCAGTGATCTCTATATGTACCTTATCCCCACTTCTACTGGTTTCAATCATGGACACCGGTGTGGCGAAATCAACTACATCTAGGCTCCGAAGCAATGAAGGATCGATGTCAGCCTTGTAAAAATCCACAATGACACGCTCACCTTCTTCTCTGACATCTACAGGCATCGAGGTGTTACCTAGCGTTATCAAAACCCTACCCTGTCCATTTGTTCCTCGCCGAAAATCAATCCCCTTTATTACGTCTTTTCCACCATCCCCTTGGGCTGCACCCCCTGATGAATTATCAGTAGTGCCTGCTGAGGGTAGTGCCATGGATTCTATTTGGCTTTGATTACTCACATCGAGTAATGCCAAGACATCGTTGCCTTTGATATCAATTTTATGATTAACCATATTGGTCAAGTTAATCACGACTCTAGTGCGATTTCCCGCTTCCAAGGCAGTTACGCTGAGCACAGGCCCTACACCGATCAGTTTGGTCTTATAGCCCAATTCATTGCGAACACCGACGAAGTCCAATGATATCCTCGCAGGATTTTCCGTGGTAAAGCTGGCTGGCATATCAACCTTACCGGACATCTGCAGTTTGACTTGAACTCTTTCACCCGGCAGTGCAGAAAAATCAATCGCCTGCAAAGAGGCATCCGCCCACAACGCCTGTGGTAGGCAGCTAATCAGGAGTAGTGCCAATGCATGGATACTATTGCCCGACCATAATCTGGCTATACGAGGATTACCCTTATCAAAACACCTGAATGCCATTGGCATACCCCTCATCTCATTTTCCCCTGGCTATTCTGTTAACGACAATGCCGCTTGGCGCTCAGTATAACCACCTGAACCATCCTGAACGATCTCTGTCAATTCGATCTTGTCTTCCGAAATGTGCATGATCCGGCCATGATTCTGTCCCATATAATTGCCGCTTTTAACACGATGGATGGTGCCTTCCTTGGTCTTCACTAAACCCCAAGTAACACCTGATTGTTCGAGGATACCCACCATTCTTAGGGTATCCAACGCATAAGTCTCAAGTTCTTCTTTTCTACGGTTTGGATCAGGATGAATATCATTTTCCACTAGACTTAGCTCTTGCGAAACCTGCTGCTCCGTCGGCATGAACGGATCACGTCGACCTTGATCTTCATAAAGAAAGGTTTCGATTTGTTTGATTTCTGGAATCGGCTCAATTCTGCCTGGCGTTTCAGCTTTTTTCGCAGCAACAAATCGACGTAAATCATCAAGGTTTGGATTGGCACATCCATATACACCGAGTGCAATGATCAATACAGTCAAATGCGATATCTTTGTTAGGTACCGTTTCATTGCATTTCCTCTTCATCCAGATAACGGTACGTTTTTGCCGTAGCTTCCAACACAAGGAGTCTGCCGCCTTCAGATTTTTTATCACGCGGCTTAATCTTTATATCGTGAATCGTTACGATACGTGGAAGAGCAGCAAGACCACTGATAAATTGGCCGAACTCATGATATTGTCCAGTCACTTTCAATTGAATCGGAAGCTCAGCGTAGAATTCCCTCGGCACTTCTGCCTCGGGCTTGAACAGTTCGAATTCCAAACCAGAAGCCAATCCCGTTTGAGAGACATCAACCAACAAATCAGCGACTTCTGTCTTGTTTGGAAGTTGTCTCAACATAGCGCCAAATGATTGTTTCATCTCTTCAAGCTGTTTTTTATACCCATCCAGATTGGCCGCCTTGGCCTGCTTCGTTTCGAAGGTACGTCTCAGCTCAACTTCTTTATTCTCAACTTTAGAAAGTCGATTGAGTTGCTCCTCGATATCAAGATAATAACCGCCGATACCGACCAAGACACATGTAATGAGCACAACAACAACCTTAACTGGCAGAGGCCATACACCTATGTTGGTCAGGTCAAGTTCATTGAGTTCTTCAAGTTTCACTTTTTATCCTCCCCGACCTGGGAGACCTGGCTCACAGTCAACATAAATTGACTTAAGCCGGTACCGGTTGATTCCTTACTCTCTATAAAATCAAGCCGTGGGTTTCCCAACCACTCTGAATCTTCGATATTGCGCATGAACGACGAAACCCTGGCATTGGATTGCGCCTGACCTGCCAATTCTACTTTTTCACCAGCTTGATCGATCTCATCAAGGTGGACACCTTCAGGTAGTGTGGACACAATCTCATCAAACAGGTGTACTATCTGAGGCCGACTACTTTGTAATTCCTGGATGATATTCATCCGTGCCAGCAGACTTGCTTTGGTCTTATCCAATTCACGAATTTCGGCTATCTGCTGTTCTACCAAATCGATCTCTCGTTGGAGATAAGTATTTCTCTGGGATTGAGCATCGATTTCACTTTCAATCTGCATATGCGTTCCAACCAATCCCAAGATGGTAATGACCACCCCGGACAAAACCATCAATCCAAATTCCTGTTGTCTTCTTTTCCTTTCCGCCTCACGCCATGGAAGTAGATTAATGCGCGCCATCAGTCAAAACTCCTCAGTGCCAAACCACATGCGATCATCAAAGCTGGTGCATCAGCACTCAATGCCTGGGGTTTAACTTTATTGGCAACTGACATATTCGCAAATGGATTAGCAACTGAAGCTGGCGTACCCAATTTTTCTTCGATCAAATCATCTACACCAGGTATTGATGAACTGCCGCCTGCCAGGATTATATGCTCAACCCGATTGTACGCACTGGACGAAAAAAAGAATTGCAAAGAACGACTGACCTGCTGAACCATCGCCTCCTTGAATGGCTCCAATACCTCCGGTATATAGTTATCAGGTAACCCTCCCTGACGTTTGGCCATACCGGCTTCTTCCAAGGACAGCCCATAACGACGTTGAATTTCTTCTGTCAGCTGACGACCTCCGAAATTTTG